>Ga0180009_10000022_pt1 | contig 310506 bp, 245 predicted proteins | sample OS_PC_MetaG_FD_123537 | JGI IMG/M metagenome (GOLD analysis project Ga0180009, IMG submission 123537) | Groundwater microbial communities from the Aspo Hard Rock Laboratory (HRL) deep subsurface site, Sweden - OS_PC_MetaG | ecosystem: Environmental > Aquatic > Deep subsurface > Groundwater...
AAACGGCATTTGGGCTTTGAAAAAGCCCACTCCTTCATTGAATTTTCGGCTTTCCGGCAGAGCGCGCAGGCCATCTTTTCCGTAAAGGGTTTGGTCCTTTGCCCAGTCAAAGGACAAGAAAACAGCTTATGTCGTTGTTTTGTCGTATTGTAGGATACGGATTTTAAATCCGCACCAGCGCCGGGACAAGAAAAACAGTTTATAGGATTGGAAATCCGCACCAACCCTTAGATTTTGGCATAGCCAAGTGCTTCAATGTCCCGGATGTCATTTGTTAAATATGTTTTCCCGTTGTTTAACACATAAAGCTCATCACAAATGTCAATAATGTATTTGTACAAATGATCCGTGATAAGGATGCCTTTCTTTTTTTTCTCCCTTAAAATCAGGTTTTTGATTGTTTCAACATGCACAGGCATCACCTGAGAGAAGGGCTCGTCCAACATGCAAAATTTTGTTTTTGATGCAAGTATGGTATAGATTTCGACAATCCGCTGTTCTCCTCCCGACAAAGCTGAAAGCTTTGCTTTGTAAAACTTCTCAAAACCCGGAAATTCAGTGGTGAAATCCATAAAGTCGAGCTCAAAATCATTGAAAATCCTTTTGAGGCTTAGCATTTTAGGCATAAAACGGCCTTGTGGCAGATACCTGATATCCCTGGCATAGCGATGATTGCCTAACAGCGCATTGCCATTCAGTCGAATAGATTTGTCGTTTGGCGAAATCTCTCCGAAAATAATTTTCATCAAACATGATTTCCCCGTCCCGTTCCTGCCCAGCAGTCCAGTTACTTTTCCGGTTTCACTTTTCAAATAAACGTCCTGCAATACCCTTTTCGAATCAAATTCAAGGATAACACTATCAACTTCAAGGGTATTGATCATCTTAGTTTTAAGGTTAGCATAAGCATGAATACAAATAGGATCAAATCAAACGACAGGGCGGAGCTCCACAAAACCAATTTTGATATCCCCAGGTTTTTATAGTAATAGATTTCTTCACGCTTATAACTATTGATGAAGAAAAAAAATACAGCAAGTGTGCTAAGCTTAAACCAAAAAAGTGTTGTAAAGGCGCTGCTTCCATTGGTATAAGTAACCAGCATACAGCATAAGGTTATCATCCAGCTTGCAAAGGCAAATGATCTGTAAAAGGTAAAAATCAGTCTAAATGGTCTCATCGGTTGCATCATTTCATTTTCTGAAAGCTAAGCCATTGTCGTGTCAACGCTGCTGTGCCGGTTAGCATAAGCTTGTCATGACACTATTTTAACGCACAATTCCGAATAATCTTATTTGCACATCTGTCTATTTACAAATAAGATGGGTTCAGGCCTGCATGTAGCGAAGAGGCATGCTCCCTAAAAGCAGTTCAGTCATGTGTTGAAAACACTAAAATAAGCCTACAGGTACAACGGGCAATGATGCAGACAAGGAAAAACAAGTCAGCAAGAATTGTCTTATATCTGGCACTTTTCCAATAACGGGAGGCAACCAAGGCGGTTTTAGTGTGGACAAAGAGCGCGCAGGCCATCTTTCCTGCCTGACTGCGCCAGCAGAGTTTACCTGCTGAAGGCAGGTTTATCTGCTGAAGGCAGGCAGGTCCGTAAAGTTTACCTCCCGACTGAAAAGAGGGAGGGGTTTGGTCCTTTGCCCAGTCAAAGGACAAGAAAACCAGTTAATGCTGTGGTTTTTTCGTTTTTCCGGATACGGATTTTAAATCCGCACCAGCGCCGGTTTACCTCCCGACTGAAAAGAGGGATGGGTTTGGTTCTATGCTCAGTCAAAGGACGAAAAATCTCTATGTTTAGCAGCGTACTACAAGTCTTGAAAGGAAACAGTGTGTTACATTGTTGCGGAACATCAGCTCTTGGGAGTATTTAGGAAGCTCACTTCCACATCCCAGCTTTACCAATAGCGAGAAGAAATCAAAAAACCATAACAAAAACGTTTTCGGAAGAGCGCGGTGGCCAGGCGGAAAGGCGAGGGCGTCGAGCGATGAATTTGAAAACGCTAGAAATCCGTCGAAAATGGCCCCAAAGGCCATTTGGGTTCGCACCGCAGGGAGAACCCACTTTTTCGCCAGGAGTTCTTGCGTTTTCGAAGAAGCGCGCAGGCATTCCTTTCCGTAAAGGGTTTGGTCCTTTGCCCAGTCAAAGGACAAGAAAACCAGTTAATGCTGTGGTTTTTTCGTTTTTCCGGATACGGATTTTAAATCTGCACCAGCGCCGGGGAGGAGGAATACCCCAATTGCTATTATGCCTATCAAAAAGCCCGTTGGCCGGCAAGATCCGTCAGGCATAAAAAAGCTATATAATAAGGTACTGAGAACAGTTTACTCCAGACTACCTGTTTATTTCAATACTGCTTTGGCCCTTTCAAGTGCCGATTGAATATCACTACAATTATTTGCCTCACCCAAGGCTTGCAGTATGCCTGCTTTGCTTAGACTGGCCAGCAGCTTTGGACCGGCACCTGAAAAGATAATCTGTATGCCGTTTCGTTCGGCCCTGTGGATAAAAGCCTTGAGGTTGCTCAAGCCGGTGGAATCGATAAAGGGAACCCGCCTCAGCCGGATAATACGTACCTTGGGTTTTTCGCGGGTGAGTTTTTCGGCTTCTTCAAACTTATTGGCAATGCCGAAAAAGAAGGGGCCGTTTACCTCAAACACTTCCACGCCTTCGGGTATTTGCAGGCTTTCGCCTTCGTCAGTCAGCTCTTTGTTCTCAGCTTCTACCTCCATATTCAGCACGGCCACATCCGTAGTCTCGATGACGCGTTTCAGGAAGAGCAACACAGCCAGCAACAAGCCAAACTGTATGGCTACTGTTAAGTCGATCAGCACAGTGAGCAAAAAGGTGGTAAGCAATACCGCCACATCGCTTTTGCTGTTGTTAAACAGGGCTTTAAACGAACGCCACTCACTCATATTATAAGCCACCACCACCAAAATGCCGGCCAGTGTACTCATGGGAATCAGTCGGGCAAAGCGGCCAAAAAACAGCATAATCAGCAGCAGCACCACGGCATGTATCATCCCTGCCACCGGGGTTTTTCCGCCATTGCGGATATTGGTCATGGTGCGGGCAATAGCACCTGTTGCCGGTATGCCGCCAAAAAAAGGAGTGATGATATTGGCAATGCCTTGTCCGATCAATTCGGTATTGGAGCGGTGTCTTCCGCCTGTGGCGCCATCGGCTACCATGGCCGAAAGTAAGGATTCGATTGCTCCCAAAATGGCTATGGTAAAGGCAGGAGCAAGCAACTGCCTGAATGTGTCGAAGCTGATGAGTGGTATTTTTGGGGCCTGCAATCCGCCGCTGATGGCTCCAAAACGACTGCCGATGGTTTCGACAGGAATTTCCCAAAAGGTGGTTGCCAGGGTGGTGAGCAGCAACGCAATCAGCGTGCCGGGGATGCGTTTATTCACTTTGGGCCACCAGGCGATAATCCCTACTGTGGCGGCTCCCAATGCCAGCGCATACCAGTTTACGACATCGAAATGGAGGAAATAAAACCGCCATTTGTCCATAAAATCTGCCGGAACAGCGGCTGTGGTCTGCAAACCAAACAGGTCTTTCATCTGTGAGGAGAAAATCACAATGGCGATACCACTCGTAAAGCCTACCACAATAGGATAGGGCATAAAACGAATCAGGGTGCCGAGTTTTAACACGCCCATGATCACCAAAATTACACCCGCCATCATGGTGGCAATGATCAGTCCATCAACACCAAACTGCTCTACGATGCCATACACTATCACGATAAAGGCGCCCGTGGGACCACCGATCTGCACCCTGCTTCCGCCAAATGCCGAGATCAGAAAACCTGCAATCACAGCGGTGATCAGGCCACGCTCAGGAGCTACGCCCGATGCAATACCAAAAGCAATGGCAAGTGGCAAAGCCACCACGCCAACGATAATTCCGGCAATCAGGTCGGCTACAAACTGATCGCGGGTGTATGAACGGATGGTCGTAAGGAGCTTGGGATAAAAGACTTGCGCCACCGAATCCTTCCATTTTTTTGAACGCATAAGGCAAAAGGAATCAGGGGCGCAAAGTTATCAAAGCTTTTGGCTTGTTGCGCTGCTTTACGGAAATTTTATCAGGAATAGATGCATTTACCGATTTGTTGTCAAATGTTGCCTGATATCAGCTATCAGGATGCCTGACCTTTTTCAGCGATTGCAGGTAAATCTATTGCGTGGCTTTCCAGAACGTTACAAGGGCATCAATTTAGGTGTCAATTCTATGAATGAATGGTCTGGTTTTTGCTACCTTCGCAACCTATAAGCCAGAAAATCACAACAAATGAATTCAATACTCAAACGCTTCGGCATCATTTTATCCTTGTTGGTGTTGGCACTCAGCCAGCAATCATTTACCCCTATTTCCACGACTGATTTTGAGCAGGAATGGAAAGCTGTGGAGCAGCTTTTTCAGAAAGGACTTCCCAAGTCGGCTGCCGAAAAAATTGAAATGATTCATCAGCAGGCACTTGCTCAAAACAACCAGCCACAATTGCTCAAAACTATTATATACCGGTTTAAGGTATTGGAGCAAACCAGCGAAAACCCGATTCCGGCATCAATAAGCTATGCCCAAGCGAAGTTTACGATCCTGGACAAACCTTCGCAGGCTTTTTTGCACACCTTGATTGCAGAGCTTTACACAGCATTTTATCAGCAAAACCGTTATCGGCTGCTCGAAAGGCAGTATGAAACGGCCATGTCGTCGGATGAGCTGATGCGTTGGAACCTCCCCCAACTGCGCGATACCATTCGCAAGCACTATGCCGCTACTTTGCGTCCGCTTGCTTCATTTGATACGATAGCGCTCGGAAAATATGCGCCGGTTTTAACAGCAACGGATAAGGAATCCCTCGAGCTGCAGCCCACTTTGTTCGACTTTTTGTCGCAGTCAGGCATCCGATATTTTTTAATGGATGATGCCGGCCTTAACGTCTCCAGCGCGATCGATAAGGCAGTTTTTGAGTATTTGTGGTTGCCGGCACCGGAGTTTGCACTGGCCGATTTTTCTGCCAATGGCGATGATAAGCTCCATGCCCTGAAACTGATGCAGCCTCTGCTGCGCACAAACCTCAGCAACAGACATTTTGAGGCCTATGTTTACAATGATTTGCAACGTTTTGAAACGGTTTATTCGCTTTCAGATCAAGCGGATGCAGATCAGAAGCGCTATGCTGATGCCCTGAAAACCTTGCAACAATATGCTTCCTCCTGGCCTGTTTCAACCGAAGTAGCAGCTGTGAGGGCTAGCTTTTTGGTGCAACAACAAAACAGTAGTCCGCAGGATAGCAGCTTGCTTCACAACAAAGCACTGGCCTTAGCGCTTTGTGAGGAAGCCATCCAAAGTTTTCCCGAAAGCCGTGGTGCCAAAAAGTGTGCGCTTCTGAAGGCTGAAATTCGCTCAAAAACGCTTCAGCTCGAAACGCAGGCTGTTGTTTTACCTGCCGAAGCAATACCTGCCCGGCTGCAATACCGCAACATCACCAAGGCGTATTTCCGTTTGATCCGGATAGGCTCGACAAGGCTTGCTGCCATCAGAAAACAAGACGACATCCGCCAGCAAATTACTGCCCTCAGCCTGATGAAAGCCGAGAAATCATGGCAGATTACTATTCCCTCAGAAACGGATTACAATAGCCACAGCAGCCTGATTGCCCTCCCGGCAGTGAACAAGGGGTTATATGTTTTATTGGCTTCTTATCAGGAGGATTTTGCCGGGGAAGCAAGTGTTTTTGGCAGCTTTCAGGTGAGTGAGCTGAGTTTTATCCAGCACAAACAAGCGGATCTGAATCGGTTTTTTGTCCTTGACCGAAATAGCGGTGCGCCTGTAAATAAAGCGCAAGCACATATAATGATCCGCAATTACGACTATCAGCTTCGCGATTACGTGGTCGAAAAAGTGCATACAGCCGAAACGGACAAAGATGGCAGCTTTGTGGTGGACAAAAGCACAGGGATTCCGCAGAATCAAGCCTTTTATGTAGAACTTTTTTATAAAGGAGACAGCCTGTACAGCGACAATTATTTCGATCAATACAGCAGAAGATCCGTTACGCGGACACAAACAAAAACATGGTTTTTCACTGACAGGGCAATCTACCGGCCCGGCCAGACTGTCTATTTCAAAGGGATCAGTCTTCAAAAAGAGGGAAGAGATTACGAAATAGTGAGCGATATGGAGACGGAGGTGGAGCTTTTGGATGTGAATAACCAACGGGTGGGTTTGCTCAGTTTATCTACCAATACTTATGGCAGCTTCGAGGGACGTTTTGTACTGCCGGCTTCCGGCCTTAATGGCCAATACCGACTGCGCAACAAGCATGGCGCTGTTTCTATTGCTGTGGAAGCCTATAAAAGGCCTGAATTTGAGGTCGTGCTCGATCAACCCCAAAGCCAGTATCAGCTGAATGAAACAGTTTTGGTTTCGGGTGAAGCGCGTGCGTTTGCCGGCTTTCCGCTGGATAATGTTACAGTGAATTACCGCATTGAACGGGCTGCTGAGTTTCCGTATTGGCGCTATTGGTGGGGTTTCCCGCCGTTTAGCGGACAGTCGGAGACGATAGCGTCAGGTACGCTGACTACCGATGAGCAGGGTGGTTTTCAGGTGCCGCTGCAATTGTTGCCGGCTCCTCATGTCAAAGCTGCTGATCAGCCGGTTTTTACCTTTACGCTTTATGTAGATGTGCTTGACAAACAAGGCGAAACACAATCGTCGCAGCTCAGCTTACGTGCCGGATATCAGGCTTTATTGCTTAGCACCAACCTAGAGGATCTGGTAAGCAGCCGGCAGTATAAAAAATATCAGCTTCATGCCCGTAACTTGCAAGGCAAAGCCGTGAAGTCAACCATCAGCCGTAAGTTTTATCTGATGGAAAGCGAAAGGGCTTTTGTATCGGACAGCTGGACAGCCTTCGACCGGCAATTGATTTCTGCAGATAGTCTGCAGCAGTTGTTTCCACTAATGAATTACTATCCAAAGCATCCCCTGCAACGCAGTAAAACATTGGTATATAGTGATTCCGTTGAGGCTAACGGGCAGTTTACGCTGTTCCCTCATCAGCTGGAATCGTGGCAGGCAGGCGAATATTTGCTGCAATTGGAAGCGGTTGACGATTTCGGGAAAGCCGTTGAAAGTACGCAAACATTTACGCTTTTCGATCCCCAATCCCGCAAGGCAATTCCGGGTAAGTTGTTTGTGGCAAACTTATCGGCTGATACGGCCTTGCCGGGCGATGAGGTGAGATTTAACCTCAGCACCGAAGCTCCTGACAGCTTTATACTTGTCGAAATATGGGCCGTTGATACGCTACGCTATTCCAAATGGTTAAAGGCCGACAGCAAACAGCTGCAAATACCTTATGTGGTGAAAGAAGGCGATCGTGGGAAATTGAGTTTTCAGGCGGTGATGGTGCGGTACAACGAAATTTTTACGCAGAATAGTGGCCTCAATATACCCTTTGATAACCGCAAACTGGATATTGAACTGTTAAGCATACGCGATCAGCTGCAACCCGGCGCTCAGGAGCAGTGGGAGCTGATTATCCGTGATGGGGATAAACTCCCTGCCGCAGCCGAATTGCTGGCCGCCATGTATGATGCCTCTCTGGATCAGATCAGGGGGCATAGCTGGCATTTCGACATCTTGCCGGAGCTTCCGCTTCAGCGCAGCTGGACGGCTGATCAGGGCTTCTACGGGAGTGGCAGCAGTACTCTCTATCATGATCGAAACTACCGCGATTACCCGCAGCCTGTGGCACAGCCTAAAATCAATTATTTCGGGCTGTATATGTTTTCGGGCTATTATGGCCAGCTCAAAGGCAGGCAAATGCATAATGCCGGTGAGGTGGTGCTGGAATCTGTTCTAGTAGTTGAAAATGACGAAGCAGAGCTAAGCGACGATCAATCGAATGGCGCGCCAATGACAAATCAGGAAACTGAAGCGCCACCGAAAGCTGAAAGCGCGCCTTTGCGGACTAACTTTAACGAAACCGCATTCTTTTATCCGCAATTGCAGACAGATGAGGCAGGGATTATTCGCATCAAGTTTACAACACCTGATGCCCTTACCCGCTGGAAGCTGCTGCTGCTGGCACATGATAAGTCACTCAATTTCGGACAAAAAGAATATGCTTTTACAAGCAGTAAACCCCTGATGATTATGGGTAATCTGCCCCGTTTTTACTACGAAGGAGATACCGCTATTATTGCCGCGCGTGTGGTGAACACTGGCGACGAAATAATCACCGGAATAGCCCGCCTCGAAGTGTTTGACGCCATCACTATGCAATCGGTTCAATTGCTTGCCGATGCGGTTCAGAAGCCTTTTGTGCAATTGAAGCCGGGACAAAGCCGTATGCTCAGCTGGAAAATCCAGCCACAGGCTGATCACAATCTTATCGCCCTCAGATTTAGTGCTTCATCCGGAAAGTTTACGGATGCAGAACAGAAGTTGCTTCCGGTATTGTCGCGTAAAACTTTGGTGACCGAAACTGTTGCAATCACCGTTAATGGGAAAAGCGACAAGCGTTTTGTGCTCGAAAAGCCCGATGCTGAATCCACTTCAACAAAACAGCTGGTATTGAATCTGAGTAGCAATCCTGTTTGGTACGCCATTCAGGCTTTACCCTATCTGGCCGAAAACAAGCAAAAAAATGCCGATCAGATTTTTTACAGGCTTTATACCAATATGTTGGCGGCGCATATTGCCAATCAAATCCCACAGCTTATGGCCAGCATCGACCAATGGAGAACCCACAGTCCTGAGGCATTTTTGTCGCAGCTGGAAAAAGATCCTGAGCTGAAGAATATGGTGCTGAACGAAACGCCCTGGCTGCTGGATGCTCAAGATGAGGCGGCACAAAAAGCACGGATTGCACTGCTCTTCGACCTTAATCGCCTGCGTTATGAACAGCAGCAGAGCATCAGAAAGCTGCGGGATATGCAGCTTGGTAATGGTGCCTGGCCCTGGTTCGAAGGCATGCCCGAAAGCCGGTTTGTTACACGCACCATCCTTCAGGGATTTGGTCAGTTGCAGCAGCTCGGAATTGCTTCGGAAGCACTGGATGCCGACGATCGCCGTATCATGGAGCTGTTTGTTCGCAAAGCCAGGGCTTTTGTGCAGGCAGAACTCACAAGGGATTATGTGAAACTGCGCGAAAAAGCACAGCTCGAAAAATATAGCCTGAACCATCAGCACCTGGCTGATCTTTATGCCCTGAGTTTCTTTGATTTTGTTGCGCCCGAAGGAGATGCCGATGAGGCCTTCAGGTTTTTTCTGAAACATAGCGGCGACGACTGGCTCGATTTCAACCCCGGCATGCAGGCTATGGCTGCCCTGGTTTTGGAAAGAAATGGCCGAAAAGGGGATGCTGAGGCAATTTTGGCATCTTTACGCGAACGGGCTTTTAGCAGTGAAGATATGGGGATGTACTGGAAACAAAAATCCGGATATCACTGGTATCAGGCGCCTGTGGTGAATCAGGCTGTGCTGATTGCTGCTTTTGATGAAATTGCAGCAAATCATGCAGAAACCGATAAGATGCGGCAGTGGTTGCTTTCGCAAAAACGAACCCACAGCTGGGCTAACTCCCGCGCGACAGCCGAAGCCATCTATGCAATTTTGTTGAGAGGCACGGATTGGCTTGCGGATCAGAAGCTGCCAACAGCAATGCTGAATGGAAAAAACCTTGACCTGAAGGAAAGTGAAGCCGGAACAGGATTTATTCAAATGAGTTGGGACAATGAAGCGCTGCCCGATACGACTTTTGTGGTGGAGATTATTAACCCAAATCCACAGCTCATGTGGGGAGGTTTGTTTCATCAGTTCGAACAGCCGGCCGATGTGGTGAGCGCTTCGGGCGGGCCGCTGAATATCAGCCGCAAGCTTTTCAGGGTGGTGATTCAAAATGGCGAATTGACGCGTGAACCGATCAATGAAGAAAACCTGAAAATTGGCGATTTAATCGTTGTTCAGCTCCTGATCGAAAGTGATCGGGATATGGAATATGTTCACCTGCACGATCAGCGGGCTGCCGGTTTTGAGCCGGTTGAACAGCTATCGGGCTATCAGTACAAGGATGGGCTGTCTTTTTATAAAACCAGCGATGATCTGGGCACGGATTTCTTTTTCAATGATTTGCCAAAAGGGAAATACTTGTTATCCTATAACTTAAGGGTAAGTCAGGCAGGCAGTTTTAACAATGGCTATGCAAGCTTACAATCGTTTTATGCACCTGAATTTTCGAGTCATTCGCAGGGAATCAGGGTAAAGATTTTAGAATGAGTAAATTTGTAGCATATTAATTAGCTGGCACAAAATGAAACAAACACTTCAATATAGTTTAGTTTTTCTGTTATTGATGGCAGGATTTACTGTTCAGGCCCAGAAAAGTGGTACTGATTTTAAGCAGCAGTCAACTTTTGGGCAAGCAGGAATACACCGAAGCGTGCAAGCCGGGCTGGAATTCCCTGATTTCCCTTTATTAACATTAACTTCTGCAAGCCGGGCTATTGATTTGCCCTGGGTCGTTGACAATTCAACGCAGCCCTATTTGCGGCCGGTTTTTTCGCAACAGGGCGCTTCCTGTGGTCAGGCTGCCCTTGTAGGCTATAATTTTTGTTATGAGATAAACAGAATGCGTCAGCTCAGCGCCGACACCAGCATCCATTTGTATCCCGATCATTTTGTGTGGAATTTTATGAATTACTCCGTGCCATACTATGGTGGCGGGGTAAGCTATTTTCACAGCTTCGATCTTTTGTTTGATGCCGGAACTCCCACAGAAGCTGTTTACGGCCCGATCGAACTGGACGACAGCTACTACTGGATGAGTGGCTACGAGGGCTATTATCAGGCCATGCAGAACAGGATTTCGGGCGCCAGTTCCATACATGTGGGCACTGCTCAGGGCATTGAAGTGCTAAAACACTGGTTGCACAATCACCTGGAAGAAGCAGCGGTAGGGGGTGTAGCCAATTTTTATTCCGGGCTAAAGTATGGGGCAAGAATTCTCCCCGAAGGTACTGAAGAAGCCGGAAAACGCGTTTTTACTGAGTTTGGTGAAGAAGCAACCCATGCCATGACGATCGTAGGATATAATGATTCCATCAAATACGATCTCAATAACGATGGAAGATTTACCAACGAGCTGGATATAAATGGCGACGGGCTGGTTGATGTAAAGGATTGGGAGAAAGGGGGGGTGAAGTTTGTTAATTCCTACGGACCGAACTGGGCTGACTCGGGCTTTGCCTATATTTTATACAGCGCTTTGGCACAAAAATATGGCGAAGGAGGCATTTGGAATAATGCGGTTCACGTGCTGCATCCGGATACCATGGCAGCTCCAAAACTTACCATAAAGGCAAGCATCGCCTACAATAAACGTATGCGAATCCGCTTGCGTGCTGGAATTGCCACCGACACCGCGCACTATTTTCCCGAGAAAAGCATGGCCTTCTCCCTGTTTAATTTTCAGGGCGGTGATTTCCCGATGGGAGGCAATCCCGGGTCAGACACCCTTGAGCTTGGGCTGGATATTTCATCCTTAATGAGTTACGTGGCTCCTGATACCCCATTTCGGGTTTTTTTGTTAATTGATGAAGAAGACCCCGACAGTACCGGAAATGGTAGTCTGCTGGATTTTTCTGTTTTGGAATACGAACAGCAAACCTTGGTGCAGCAGGCGGATGCTGAAGATTTGCCACTTGCTGTTATGGATAACAGTACCACAGTGGCTTCTTTGGTATTTCAACATAATCAGCCCAATATCAGCATTCAACCAGCCGATTCAGTTTTTATACATGCCCAAGCCGATTCCAGCATACAGTTTACTGCCAGCGGTGGTATGCCACCTTATTCCTGGCAGTTGAATACGATTTTTCACGAAGCCAATGCTTTTGCAGACTATCCTACGCCCCAAGGCAATATGCTGGTTCCCGATGATCACAGCATGGGTTATGCGGCGGTTGCGCTGCCTTTTAGTTTTCCGTTTGGAAGCAAAACCTATGACAGTGTTTATGTCCATGTTAACGGGTATTTGATGTTCGACAGGCAGGATATGCCCTATTATTATTTGACCTATGACGAACTCTATCTGCGCCAGATTAAGGCCATCGCAGCCTATATGAATCATAAACTGGGCTTGAATAGTGCAGATGATTATATGATTTATGAGTCTGATACAAATTCAATAGTATTTCACTGGCGGATATCTGATGCAGAAAGTAATTCCGGCGCGATATTTTCGGTCAGGCTTTTTTCTGATGGGAAAATGGAATATCATTATGGAAATATCGCTTCAGGAATGACGTTTTTGCCAGTAATCGGATTGAGTGACGGAAGTAGGGAAAGTACGGTTTACAGTGTCTATAATAAAAATATTCCCACTGAAGGCCAACGTATTGTATTTATTCCCGACCTGAGCCTTGATGGATTGGAAATGGCTGAAGATGGCCTGCTGAAGCTTGCAGAACCAGAGACTATTAAAGGAAGTGTGCAGCTAAGCGTTACGGATGCACAAAGGATGACCGCTACAAAAAACATGACGTTTTCCAAAGGGTTAAGTATTGAATTACAGTTGGAAGACCCTTATAAATATTTAATTTCCGGTGAAACGGTTCCTTTAACGATTTATATACAAAATCACAGCGAAAATGCCTTTATGCTCAATGATCTTGGAGTGACAAGCCTGGATCAGCGGCTGACACTTGCCGGTCAAAATTTATTTGATATTGAGTTATTGCCGGGCGAATCTATTGCAGTGGCTGATCATTTTACAGCTTTTGTAGAAGAACAGGCGGATGGAAAAGCAGCTGTTCTGATCGAAGTTTCCGCCTTGGCCGATGGCGAACGCATTAGCGCCTACACAAGTTTTCCGATAGGGATTGTGCATGTGGAACTTTCACCTCCGGTGATTGTTGACAACCAAAACGGCCGTCTTGATCCGGGGGAAGCAGCAGTATTGGTTTTTCGAATTTCCAACAGTGGTTTGGCCTCGGCGGGTGAGCTGCATATCGAAGCGGTTTTAGACGATCCTTATGCATCAATAAGCACAGCGGATAGCCTTGCGATAGCCGAATTGAAAGGGCTTACGATGCAGCAAATCAGTTTTGGTATTCAAGTCAATAGTGCTGCACCAAAAGGAAGATCCATCAGTTTTAAGATCAGCATTAGTGATCAGGACGAACTAGTGCTCGAAAAAACGGTTAATATTGGTATTGGTCGCACACCAATTTTGTTGGTTGATAAAGACAAGAATCATAATTCAGCGGTTCATTTGGGCGCTACCATGCAAGAAATGGATATTCAGTACGATCTCAGCGAAACCATCGGCCCCAATATATTGCAGTATGATCAGGTTTTTCTTTCGCTTGGGTTTTTGCCAAACAACCATAGCTTGAGAACGTTTGAAGACACGATTTTGATTGATTATTTGCGTGCCGGCGGCAATCTTTACCTCGAAGGAGGTTCGTTTTTCAAATTCGATCAACCAACGATGTTGCGTGATTATTTACGCGTGCAGGGCTCTTTTAACGCTGTGGAAGCTGATACCCCGGCAGATACCATCACCGGAATTCAGGGAAGCCTGATGGAAGATATGAAGTTTTATTACCGGGGCGATCAGGTGCTTGGCGAAAATTTAATTGCCCTGGAGCCGGCTGTACCTTTATTCAGAGACGACAATACGGGCTACGACTTTATGGTAGCGCTTGATTCAGGTGATTACAAAGCCATCGCTACTTCTTTGGAGTTTGGTGGGTTGATTCAGACGGGGCCACATAGTCGCCATGAATTGGTGCGGCGATACCTTTCCTATTTTGGCTATCAGCAATTTCCGCTTGCAGCGAAATTTGCTGCAAGCGAACGAAAAATCTGTGCCGGCGAATCGGTAGCTTATTCTTTTGAGGGCATGGGAATTCCTACGCTGTATAGCTGGAGTTTTGAAGGCGGAATGCCTGAGACTAGTAATGCGCAACAGCCAGTTATACAGTATGATATACCTGGAAGTTATGCGGTTAGCCTTAGCGTGGAAGATGGTGCCGAAAGCAATACGTTTTCGTTGGAAAGTTTTGTTCAGGTGGTCAGTTGTACCGGCGTTGATGAACAGCCTGATGTAGATTTCAGCGTTTCCCCCAATCCTGCCCATTCCTTTATTTGGCTCAAACGCACTTCAAGACAGACAGAAAGGGCCACATTACGTATCTTTGATCTAAGCGGAAGATTGGTTTCTGAGTCGATTTTCCCGCAGGGGCAACGTGTAATGCAGCTTGGGATTGATAAGTTACAGCCAGGGTATTACCTGATCAGTCTATCGGGCGAAACCGAACAAAAAACGACAAAGCTATTGGTTTATTAAATCAGGTTCCAACAAGCATAAACAGGGCAAACATCAAGCTTGCTCCTGTTGCGAAACCAACATAAACTTCGGCGGGTTTGTGTGCGGATAACACAAGTCGCGCTGTTCCTGTTAAGCCTGCAATTAGCAGACTAATTACAAGCAATAAGCTGAAGTTGTTGGGCGATAAAATGGACAGCCCTGCATAAGCTCCCGCCAGCGCACCGATGCCAACCATGTGCAGGCTGATTTTCCACCAAAGCGTTATGGCTGACGAAACAACAGTAAGCAGCGTAGCACCAAGCATGTATAAATAAACGATGGGTGCAATTTGCAGCTGTTTTAGCAAATAATAAGTCATGAAAAAGAAAATTGCCGTAACTATCAACGGTCCAATACGTTCGCTGCGTAAAGGCATCGCCAGACTGCTGATCATTTTAAAACGAAGCATTAATAAAATTATCAGCGTTGGAAATAGGAAGCTTGTCATAAATATCAGTCCTGCCAGTGTCCAGGTGAGGTTAAAGGGAATACGCAGCAAAATAAGATTTCCCTGGGTGATCAAACCCAGATAAGCCCAGGTGGGAATGAGTAAAGGATGGAAAACGACAGAAAAAAGTTTGGCCGTAAAAGTTTCGGTTTGCATAAGGTTTTCAAAGTTCTTTGCGTAAACGGGCAACCGGAATATTAAGCTGTTCGCGGTATTTTGCTACCGTACGCCTGGCAATATTGTAACCTTTTTCTTTTAAAATGGCAGTCAGCTGTTCGTCGGTAACAGGTTTGGATTTGTTTTCGGCATCAATACAATTGTTCAATATTTTCTTGATTTCGCGGGTGCTAATTTCCTCGCCAACATCGTTTTGCATCGACTCGCTGAAAAAGCTCTTCAACAGATAAGTACCAAAAGGTGTTTGCACATATTTGCTATTGGCCACGCGCGAAATGGTAGAAATATCCAGGTTTACTATTTCGGCAATATCTTTCAGAATCATGGGCCTGAGCTGGGTGTCGTCGCCCGACAAAAAATAGGCATATTGATAATCCATAATGGCCCGCATGGTAAGGTAAAGGGTGTTTTGTCGTTGTTTTATGGCATCGATAAACCATTTGGCGGAATCAATTTTTTGTTTCACAAACATCAAGGCATCCTTATTGCTTTTGTCCTTTTTGTTCTCTGAATAGGCCTGCAACATTTCGGTATAGGCGCGGCTGATATGCAATTCGGGCATGTTACGGCTGCTCAGGCTAAGCTCCAGTTCTCCGTCATTGTTGAAAATGATAAAATCAGGCATTACATAATGACTGGTGCGTGAGGCATCGCTCATCGAGTTGCCCGGCTTAGGGTTGAGTTTCAGGATTTCTGTTAGGGCATCTTTCAATTGATCCTCAGTAATTTCGGCGCGTTTCAGGATTTTATCGTAATGCTTTTTGGTGAACTCATTAAAAAAGCGGTCCACAACCATGATTGCCATTTTAAAATCTTTGTCGGGTTCATCATACTGAAGTCTTCTGAGCTGAATCAGCAAACATTCCTGAAGGTTGCGGGCACCGACTCCGGGAGGATCAAAATCCTGAATTACATCCAGCACACTGAGGATTTCTTTTTTGTTGGTCTTGATATTGAGGGCAAAAAGCAAATCGTCGGATAGGGCATCAAGCGAGCGATTTAAATAGCCTGCATCATCCAGGTTGCCAATGATATATTCGCCGATTTTTTGCGATTTTTCGTCTAATTTCCTGAACCCAAGCTGTTGTAAAAGAAACTCATGGAAAGTTTGATTGCTCGAAAACGGCATCTCGTAATGGTCGTCATCAGCGCTGCTGTTGTTTGAAGCCAATTTATAGCTGGCTACATCGTCATCATCCAGGTAATCGTCAAAATCGAATTCGTCCTCGGTGCTGTCGTAGATTTCTTCCTCATCGAAATCGTCATTTTCAGCAGTGTCATCTTCGAATTCATCAGCAACATCTTCTTCCTGCTGATCGCCCTCTTCTATATCCAGTGCGGGGTTTTCTTCAATTTCTTGTTTGATACGCTGCTCAAGCGCTACAGAAGGTATTTGCAAAAGCTTCATCAGCAATATTTGCTGTGGCGAAAGCTTTTGAAGCAATTTCTGTTGTAGTCTTTGGTTCAGCATAGTCTAGTTCATTCTGTTGGGAGCAATGGATTTTGCAAAATTTGGTGCATTAATCTTTTGCGAATGTAAGACAAAATTAAAAATTGCATTTCAAAACATGCTTTAATCTTGCCATATTGTGAAATATTTTTCTTTCCGCGCGGAAATGATGGCGCTAAAAAGGCATGTGCGGATGGTTCCGGCCTGAGATTTCGATAACAGGGAAATGGTCTGAGAGGCTTGAATGTAAGATGGTTAAGTTCAAATAAATGGCTACTGCAAAAGAGAAGCATTACACAGAACTCCTGCTATAGAGGCAAGCGCTTGCAACTGAAAAAAAACAGCATCCTGCGATCAGCAGCTATTGCTTTCAGGAAGATTTGTGGGCTGTGCGTGCTATGATTTCGTTCTGCAAATCACTGCCTAAGTCGTTGAAATAGTCGGAATAGCCGGCCACACGTACGATGAGATCGCGGTATGCCTCCGGGTTTTTCTGTGCTTTCCTGAGGGTTTGGGCATCCACAACATTGAATTGGATATGATGACCATCGAGCCTGAAATAGCTGCGTATCATACTGCAAAGCTTATCAATAGCCTCTTCGGAATCGAAGAATTCCGGGGCAAATTTCTGGTTCAGCAGGGTTCCTCCGGTTTTAATATGGTCAATTTTGGCTGCCGATTGCAAAACGGCTACCGGCCCATGGATGTCAGCTCCCTGCACCGGGCTGATACCTTCGCTCAGAGGCTTCCAGGCTTCGCGCCCATCAGGCATGGCCGCTGTTACACTGCCAAAATACACATGCGAGGTGGTGGGCAGCATATTGATGCGGAATACTCCTCCGCGGTAGCTTGGCTTGCCATCAACTGCTTTCAGAAAGCTATTGAAAACCCTTACGGCATGCTGATCAGCTTCTGCATCATTGTTGCCCCATTTGGGACTGTGAAATACCAGTTGCGCGCGTAAGGGTTCGTGGCCGGTAAAGTTGTTCTGCATCGCATCCAGCAAGCTGTTTGCATCAATTTCATGGCTGTCAAAAACCCATTTTTTTAGTGCGGCCAAACTATCTGTAATACTGCCCAAACCAACACCTTGCAGGTAGCTCGTATTGTAACGGGCGCCGCCTTCGTTGTAATCTTTGGCATTGGCAACACAGTCCTCAATAAATAGCGACATAAAAGGAACAGGCATATGATGGGCAAATAGTTCTTCGATACGGTTGTTTCCTTCAATTTTAATGGCGATAAAATGGTTAAGCTGTTGTTCAAAAGCTGCATATAGCTCCTCGAAAGTTTTAACAGCTGATAATTTGGGGGTTTTAAGTCCGATTTGTTGCTTAAGGCGTGGATCAAACCCTCCGTGTAATGTAAGCTCCAGCACCTTGTTCAGGTTAAAATAGCCCGAAAGGGTGTAGGCTTCGGTGCCAAAAGCACCGGTTTCGACACAGCCACTGGCACCGCCATTGCGCGCGTCTTCAATGCTTTTGCCTTGTCGCAACAGTTGTTGAATGATGGCATCGGTATTGAAGAATGAAGGTTGTCCAAAGCCAGTTTTTGTGATTTTCAGGGCGCTTTTGATAAATAGGTCGGGATTTTTTTTGCTGACCTGCACCATCGAGCTGGGTTGCAAAAGCCGCATTTCCTTGATCACATCCAGGATGAGATAAGTAAGCTCATTCACGGCATCGGCGCCTGATTCGGTGAGTCCGCCAAGGTTTATCAGTGCAAAATCGGTGTAGGTATTGCTTTCGAGTGCCGTAACACCCACTTTTGGGGGAGCCGGATGGTTGTTGAATTTGATCCAGAAAGCCTGAAGCAATGCTGTTGCGTGTGCTTTGCTGAGACTTCCATCGGCTATTTCGCGTTGATAAAATGGCCACAGATGCTGGTCGAGCCGGCCGGGATTGAACGAATCCCAGGGGTTTAGCTCAGTGATGATACCCATATGGATAAACCAATAATGCTGAAGGGCTTCATGAAAACTTTGGGGTGCATGTGCTGGAACTTTTTCGCACACCGAAATCATTGTCCTGAGCTCAGATTTTCTGGGCTCATCACTACAGTTTTTGAGTTGTTTCCTGAGCTCATCGGCATGGCGTTTTGCATGGTCGATCATGGCCTGCGCAGCAATTTCCATTGCTTCCAGTTCTTCCCAGCTGCTTTGTACAATGCCGCGTGCTGCCTTGGTTTTGCGAACCCATTTGATTTCTTCAAGAATATCCAATAAACCCGTATTGAACAATCGCTTTCCTGCAACGGTATGACCTGGAGCACGTTGTTCCTGAAATTCAGTGAAAATACCTGCAGAGTATGCCTGTTTCCAGCTGTGGGTCATTGCCGAAAATATTTTGTCGCGCTGGCTTAGGCCTTGCCAAAAAGGAATGATTTTGTCCTGATAGGCGTTTTTAACGCTTTGATCCACTTTAATACTAACTTTCTCGCGCTGATCAAGTATTTCAAGGTCTTCGAGACTGTGTAATGAAATTTCAGGATAAGTTGGTGTTGCTTTGGGAGCAGGCCCCCGCTCGCCTACAATCAGCTCGTTTTCCTGAATGCAGATATGTTTGTTGTCGAGCAGGTATTTAAAGGCTTCGGCCCGCTGCACTGCCACGGCATGACTGAAAGGATTTGCCGTAAAATATTCGGTTATAAGCAGTGCGCGCTCAGCTGAAATTGTAGGGATGGCAAGCAGGCTGTTTTCCCTAAGTTTGGCGATTCTTTTGTCCATTTGGTTTTTAGTTTAATTTATGCTCCTATACTCACTATTGGCGCCAAATCGGCAAAAAACTGAAGGGCCATTTCGCTTTTTTCGGCAGGGTAAGCAGGCATATTTTGGTGAATATAAGTTTTGCTGAGGTTAGTATATTTTTGATTTGCTGACTGATGATAGGGGAGAAGATCAATGCGTTCGATATTTCGTGTAGTGGAGATCAAGGCCCGTATAGCTTCAAAATTGGCAACACTGTCTGTAATGTTTTCAACTAATGGAATACGAATGATGAGGGGTTTATTTTGCTGTTGAAGCCAATTAAAATTACTTAATATCAAATGATTGGGTTTAGTTGTGTGGTGTTGGTGTAGCTCGGATTGCATCAGTTTCAAATCAAACAAAACCAATCTCGCATGTGCTACGGTTTGCTGAAAAACTTCTTGAGTTGCAAAGCCTGAAGTATCAATAGCGGTATGGATATCCTCCTGATTAGCGGCCTTCATCAGCGCAATACAAAACTGATGTTGCAGCAGCGGCTCGCCCCCCGAAAGGGTGATGCCGCCCCCCGAATCCTCATAAAAAAGCTTGTCGGCTTTAGCCCTTGCAATGGCGGTTTCCAGACTGATGCTTTCGCCAACAGACACCTTTTCGCTAAATTTGAACGAACCAAGCTGCTTGTTACGGCAGATGACTTCAATCGCTGCTGATTGACTTTCGGGGTTGTGACACCAGGAACATCGCAAGGGGCAACCCTTAAAGAAAAAGCTCGTCCGGATACCCGGACCATCATGCACAGAAAAGCTGCGTATATCGAAAATAATGGCTTTCATAGGAAAAAAATTGGTAAATGTGTAGTCGATGAAGCTGTTGTTGGCTCAACACATCCAGCAGGCAAAAAGGCGTTTGCCGTTATTGTGGTATAAGTCAGTTCGATGAAATCGCTGCATAATGAATCGAATCAGTACGTCATAAATTGCTCCGCTAAGGTATAAAATTATCCATTGTCAACAGCTTTCAGCCAAATTGTATTCCGGTTTACCTCAAGTTTTTGCTGCTGTCGTTTCTTGATCCACAGTGTAGTAAGAATTGCCGAGGCAATGGTTACGGCACGAAAAATATTTGAAAGCACTGGACCGAGGGCGTTATCGCCGGCATCAAAAAGCATCCAGCTCAGATTCATTAAAACATGCATATTTACAATGAGCCAGATATTGAATTTCCATTCTGCGTAAAGCCACGCAAAGAAACCGGCTCCCATCAGGGTGGCGATGAAAATGCCTGCCATGGCAGCCGGCTCTTCGCTTTGATAAAGGTGTAAGCTAGCAAAAATCAAGGCGCTGATAAGTAAAGCGGGGATAAACCCGAGTCTGGTATAACGAAAAAGCAGCCCAAAAAAGAAAGCCCTGAAATACAGCTCTTCGAAAAAGCCTGCAAAAAGCGCTCCCACAGCCACTTGCGTGTAGGTTAGCGTAGCATTGAATTCATATATGAGGCTGTACCCAACAAACATCGGGGCAGTAAAAAGTAAAGCCGGGAAAAATCCTTTCAGAAAATTGCCACTTAGGCCAAGGCTGTCGGCGAACTTTTTTTTGTGCAGAAGCCAGGTAGCTATAAAAATGGGAAGTCCTATAACACAACTGGCTACAAAATAAGCCGTTACGGATTCGTGGATATGTGCCAGCAAAAATTGGTACACAATTGAAAACCAAGCATTTCTTATCAGTAAATAAACCAGAAAAGCAGCAGGCACAAGCAGGTATGATCGGGATTGCAGTTTTTTCATGGAAAATTGTTTGCGCAAAGAAACACAATTTGTTGTTAGTGTATTTATGACATGCTTAATTTTCCTGCTTCACAGTGATTCAGGTCATAATTTTTTAACTTTACCGTGTTTAATCTTAGCCCGAATGAGTATGCTCACCCTCTTTGTTGATGATCACCTGTATTTAAAACAGCTTGAAACACCGGATGCTCTAACTATTTTTGAAACCATAAACAGTCAGCGGGATTACCTGCGTCAATGGCTGCCTTTTGTGGATCATACGCAGGAGATTGGTGATACCATTCAATTTATTAAGACCGTTAACCAGGATAAAGAGCGTGTTTTTGTATTGAAATATGAGGAGCAATTTGCTGGATTAATTGGTTTTCGAGATACCGATAAATCCAATAAGAAATCAGAAATTGGCTACTGGCTTTCTGAGCCTTTTCAAAAAAAGGGAATCGTTACTAATGCTGTGAAAGTGTTGGTAAAATATGCGTTCGACGAATTGAACATGAATCGTATAGAAATAAAGTGTGCTGTTGGAAATGCGCCCAGTAAGCGGATTCCCCAGCGGCTGGGATTTTCTTTTGAAGGCATTATACGTCAGGGTGAGTTGTTTCCGGATGGCCGTTTTGTAGATCTGGAATGCTATAGTTTATTGAGGCATGATATGGTTTCCTGGCTGGAGAATGCGACTATTTGATAAATAACTTTAGCCGATAGCGTTGATTTTAGCCTTACATTTTGCACAAAATTCCGCATTTTTCAGATCAATATCTTCTACATAAGTGCTGGCCTGCATCACGCATGAAGGGGTGTAGCAATGAACCAGGCCAAAAGCATGTCCCAGCTCATGGATTATTTCTTTAGCAAAACGATCAGACAATTGATCGCTGGTTTTTAATATTCCATAGCGCTCGTTGCCAAGGCGATAGCCCGAAGCTACAGCAGTTTGTCCATTCAAATAGGCTTGTCCGAAGATATAGGTGAGTATAGGGATAAATAAATCAACCTGAAATAAACCAATCGTTTTGTGCTGATCAGAGGCATAGCGTTCCTCAACCATTTGTAGCAGCAGGTCAGCGTTGTATTGTCTGCGTTGGCCATCAAAAAAACTGCCCAATTCAAGCCGGGCTTCTTTTAATATTACAGGCCGGTTGAAGGCTTTCCCAACGCTTTTTGCAATTTTGTCCAGCATGCCTTTTTCAGGAATGCCAAACGACACAAGGTTTATATGTTGTGAGGGCACCATCTTTTGGTCGTTGATTGGGACAAGTTTTTCGCCCTTAATCGTTTTGTTTTAGCTTGTATTTCTTGATTTTGTTGTAAAGGGTAACTCTGTCAACTTGAAGGGCTTTGGCAGCACGCGTAATATTCCAGTTGTATTTGCTTAAAATACCCACGATATGTTGTTTTTCAAGCTCGTCAAGACTTTCGGTTTTATTTACGCTCACTTCACTGCTCAACGGCAAATCCTTTAATTTAATTTCTTTGCCATTGCCTACTACAATGGCCCGTTCAATAATATTTTCGAGCTCTCTCACATTGCCCGGAAAATCGTATTCCTGAAGTCTTTTCAGTGCTGTTTTATCCACTCCAACCTTGTTGCGGCTCATACTGGTGCAATATTTTTCGATAAAATAGTTCACCAGTAGTGGAATATCATCTTTGCGTTCGCGCAGTGGCGGAACTCTGATATTGACCACATTAAGCCTGTAGTAGAGGTCTTCACGAAAGCTTCCCTCCTGAACCATTTTTTTGAGGTCGCGATTGGTCGCACAGATCACCCGGAAATCGGAGCTGATTGTTTTGTGACCGCCCACACGAACAAAAGTTTTTGATTCCAGAACACGCAGCAACTCAACCTGCATTTTGGGTGAAATTGTGGCAATTTCATCCAGGAAAATCGTCCCGCTGTCGGCCATTTCAAATCGTCCCTTGCGGTTATAAACAGCACCTGTAAAGGCACCTTTTTCGTGGCCAAAGAGTTCGCTTTCGAGCAGACTTTCGGTTAGCGCGCCACAATGCACGCTTACCAAGGGGAAAAAACGACGCGAGGAATTGGCATGAATAGCTTTGGCAATCAGTTCTTTACCAGTTCCGCTTTCACCCGTAATGATAACAGAAGCGTTAGACTGTGCCACATGTTCCACCTCGGAGAGCATTTGTTTTACCGGTTCACTGTCTCCAATGATATCTTCAACATTTTCAAGGTCAACAACCCTGTTGCGCAGGCTCTCATTTTCTGTGCTCAGGTTGATTTGCTTGAGGGCATTGCGAATCAGATGCGATAAATCGTCTGGATCGAAAGGCTTGGTCACATAATCGAAAGCGCCGTCTTTTAAAGCTTGCACGGCAGTATCAACGGTAGCAAAGGCAGTAATAACAATAACTACTGCATCGGGGAGTATTTGCTTGATCCGGCGTAGCATTTCCAGTCCATCCATGCCGGGCATTTTAATATCCGCCAGAATGATATCGAACCTCAGATTGTCGAGCATATTTAAGGCTTTGGAAGCATTTTCGGCACAGGATACCTCGAAGCCGTCCTCCAAAAACCAATTGTATAATGAGTCTCTTACGGAGGCCTCATCATCAACGATTAAAATTGAATTCTTTTTTAACATGATGTTCAGGTTTTTTCTTCACTTAGGGGTAAAATGATGGATATGGTCGTTCCTTTTCCCGGCTCAGAGGCTACTTCAATTTTCCCGTTGTGCCGTTGTACAATACCATGCACAATCGCCAGGCCAAGTCCGATGCCGCTAACGCCATGTTTTGTAGTATAAAATGGCTCAAAAATATGAGGCAGAACCTCTTCGGTAATTCCTGCGCCGTTGTCAGAGATTTCAATGCTGATGGTTTGATCGTCGGGATTTGACGTGCTCAGTATTATCTCACCATTTTCCGAAACAGCTTCGCTGGCATTCATAATCACAGCCACACAGGCTTGTTTGATTTGGTTGGCGCCACATTTTACCAGATCTTTTGTAGCGGTGAAATTTGTGATGAAACTGATGCCGGCGATTTTTACAGGATGACTCATCAAATCAAAGGTTTCAGAAAGAATCTGATGCAGGTGAAGTACAACCATATTGTCCTGTTCTTTCTTCGAAAAATCGAGCATGCCTCTCACGATATCGCCGCAGCGTTTGGTTTCTGATTCGATCAAGCTCAAATGTTTCAGCATGGATTCTTTTTTTGAAGCATACAATTCGACATTTCCGAGTTGTTTGGTAATCAGTTTGGTATAAATTAAAATACCAGATAGCGGATTGTTTAGCTCGTGGGCAACGGAGGCAGAGAGTTTGCCCAATGAGGCAATGCGTTCCAGCTGAATAAGTTCGCTTTGGGCAGAACGTAACTCTTCGGTTTTTTTGCGAACTTTATACTCCAGCTGCTGCGACCAGTTTTCGAGTTCAACAGTAGCTTGTTGCAAATTGTCGAGCATGTCATTGAAGGTAACGGCAACAAGTCGCATATCATCAAGTTGGTCGTTGCCTATATTAATACGCGTATTAAACTGACCCGATGCCACAGCCTTACTGGCTTTTAGCAGGGCGTTCAACGGTTTTTTGATTTTTTGTGTGGTAAGCAAAATCAGCAGTCCCAGAAGAATGACGGAACTGATGATGGCCATTACATAAAAATCTATGGAGGATTGTTGCACGGCTGTATCCAACTGTTTAAGCGGCACTTTGATGATGAGTGAGCCTAAAATATCCTCCTCTGGATCGTGGGCATGGCATTCGGTGGTGGAGCACGAAGGTTCGTTCAAGATGGGTGTTCGAATCAGCAGCTGCCTGTGCTTGTCAAAAGTTGTGCTTTTACATTTACTGTGCTCATCAATAATATGATAGGCCTTTTCGGCGCGTGGAAATAGTGAATTCATATCATCGTGGCATTCGATGCAGTCGGGATTGCTCAGGTCGTCATAAAGCGAAAAAGACCCGTAAACGAGATAATTTTCTCCATCATAAAGATTGACTTCATCAATGCTGGGCAGCGTGTTGATTACATCGATGATGTTGTACAACTCACTTTTGTTGTTTTCGAGCATGGAGTGATACATAGCGCCTTCTACGATCGAGCCAACATTGTTGCCACTTTGCATAATTACCTCATTCAACTGATTTTCGTGTACGGAACGATAAATAAGTCCAAACGAAATAAATAGAAAAAGGGTCATAAGGCCAATAATTAAAATCACCCTGCTGTAAATAGTAGAGCGAAACCAATGGCGTGGAAACCACTGAAATTCAAATCGTTGATCTTTAGTTTCGGTTCGTTTAGCGTTCATGTCAACCTTCTTTCCCCTAATAATATAAACATGCTAATCCAAAAAAAGATATTCCTGCCCTTTTTGTTGCAGTTTTCAGCTTCGAAAATACAACAAAAAGGGCAGGAAATGATGTGTAAAGCTACTAATTTTCAGAGGGAATGCTTAAAAAGGCTTGTTGAAAATCATTCCAAATAGCAGCCGGCATTTCGCTTAATATTTCAGGACTGATTTCGCCTCCATCCTGAAGTATAACAGGCTGATTTTGAAGTTTATCCGAAAACTGTCCGCTGAAGAAGTCGCGCATACGACCCAATTCAAGCGAGAGCCAGTTTTTTGCAGCCTCACCGCTCAGCAATTCCCGGGCTTCGTCCTGCCAGTTTTTTGGATTGATATCCACCATCCAATTGCTTTCGTAGGGTACTTCACCAACGATCATCTTTTGATCCTGTAATCGGGGATTGAGTCCGCTGATAATTCCCGAAACTGGGGCAAAAATTTGCAGCTTTTTTTCGTTATCACCGATTTGCGCAAGCAGATCTCCTTTGTTTACCAGCTCCCCATTCTGTCTGAAAAAGTTCAGCTGATTTTCGCCTACCATGTTTACTATCAAGTCGTTTAGGCCTATTCTTACCTTAGTTGGTTGCATCAATTGAACCCAGGTATGGTTCATGGCCAGGTAAATTTCCTGAGGAATGCCCAAGAGATTATCAAAGATGGAAGCCCTTTGCGAAACACGAACGGGCGCGCTTACTTTGCGGTTGAGCACGATCCAGAATGGAATCAGCAGCAAAAAGAACACGATAGTAAGCAGGTATTCCGCTCCTTTTGTTTCGAATAAGTTATAATAATGAAATCCGTCCATAGCTTTAAGTTTTTATGTTGATACTATTTAGTGTTTATCGTTTACCCAATCAGGTGATTTCCTGAGAACAGGCATGCGTGTTATGATCCACCGAAGTACCCAAATCTCAATAAATATGATTGTTAGCGTTACTACAAATTCCTGCCAGGTTGGAATGTAACGCACAGCAGCTTCCCACTGAAAAGCGATAATGGAAATGTTCATCCTGTTAAGGACAATACCTAACAACGCCAGCACACCGGCGATTTTTACCAGCGTAATGTTGTAGGTGCGGTAACTTATGAAAAACAATACCATTGGAAGAAGCACAAAACCAAGCATTTCGAGCAAGAACCAATAGCCCATCGGGCTAAAGATATAGGCGTAGTTTTGCTGGTGCACGAATATGATAATTTGCATGAAGAAATAGACAAACATGCCAACGGCACAAATTTTCGCCAGTCCGTGCATGATGCCATTGTGTTGTTTGTGATGGTTTTTATCTGTTTGATAATCAAATACCTTGCTGCTTATGCTTCCTTCGATGATAACCATCGAAATGCCACCAAATACACTTGAAACCACAAACATAAGCGGCATATAGGCATTGTACCAGAGTGGATGGATTTTATCTTTAGCCATTAAAAACAAGGCGCCGATTCCTGATTGGTGTAATACAGAAAGCGTTATTCCGAAAATTACGGCAGCCAGTGTCATCCCGGCAAGAAACTTACGCGCTTTTCGGGCATTGAGCCATTCGGCTATAGCCGGCGAAAATTCGAGCAGTAATGCTAACATATAAAGCAGGAAATGCCAACCCACTAAAAACAATACCGAGCTCACGCCATAGTCATTTCCGATGATTACATTAATGATTTTAAGCGGACGACCCAAATCAAGCAGTAAGGCTGCCGAATAGAACAGATAAGCCAGAAATCCGTTGAGTACGGTTACCCTGACAATGGGGCGGTACTTTTCCAGGTTGAGGATATATACCATGAAAACAAGCACGTAAGCACCACCGGCAAATGCAACGCCGGTAACTACATCAAAGCCAATCCACAAACCCCAGGGCACTTCCTGCGTGAGATTTGTTACAGAGCCAATGCCCTGCGTAAATCGGATATACATGATGATAATGCCTGTAATGATAACCGGAATGCTGATTATATTAAAGGGGGTAAACATTTTGCCTTTAGGCTTGAGTTCATTCAGTAAAAACTTGAAGGTGTTACCCGCTTTATTATCAAGATACAAGGGTGTAGTTGCCGACTTATTCATTTTGTCCCTCCTCCATATTTTGGGTTGATTTATCTTTTTTTGTTGCTTCATATATTCCCAGCAATACTGCTGGCAGCAAAATATCCACAGGAGCTATTGAGGAGATAAATCCCTTGGTTAGTGATGGATACGATTTATTTTGAATATTGGTATTAAATCCTAATTCCTCAAAAGGAACGGGAGAGAGGTACATCCAGCTTGAGCCGCCGGCTTCGTGTTCTCCGTAAATATGCGGATAATAGACTTCTGGATTTTCAGCGATTCTTTTATTGGCTTCGGCAATTAATTCGCGGCGTGTTCCAAATAGCAAGGCACCATTAGGGCAGTTATAGGCACATGCCGGTTCTTCGCCTTCATTTTGTAAAACGTAGCACATATCGCATTTCTGAATTTTTGGGTTGGTGCTATGGTATTCAAATTTTGGCATATCGTAGGGGCAGGAGATCATGCAATAGCGACAGCCCATACATTTGTCTTCGCGCCAGATTACCGAACCGTCTTTGGTTTTGTGCATCGCTTGTGTCAGGCAGGCCGCTCCGCAAGCGGGGTCGTTGCAGTTCATGCATTGCTTTTTAACATATACCGGTCCTTTTGAGGTTTGATATAGGTTGACAACGGTGCGTCGGGTGTCGTCTGTTTTTCGAATAACGGTGTCGTCAATTTCACCTGGTTCGGTGAGTTCGTGCTGCCAGGCGCAATCGTACTCGCAGCCATAACAGCCCTCGCACTTTACAGAATCGTAGAGGATACCCTTTAACTCAGGTAGCTCTCCTGTATTGATCGCATTGCCTGCTTCAGATTTGTCAATACCTACGGCCAGGGTTGCAGCAGTAACACCCATAGCCTTGAGAAAAAATCTCCTGTCGATTTTTTTCATAAAGCTTGTGATTTTAATGAGTTTGGTTTTGGATTTTTTAGCGTGATGGGTTGATAAACTGTGTCTGGAAGTTTTCCCAAATTTCGGGGCAGCAGTCTTTTAATGCGCCTGTCATTATTTCGCCCCCATCTTGCAGCACAATTTGCCTGCTGTCAATAGCTTCAAGGGTTTTGTTTAAGGCGAAGAAATCGCGCAGGCGCTTCATTTCATTTTTAAGGAATGTGCTATAAGTGTCAACCATCATCATGATCCGGTTTTCATTTTGCCAGTTGGTTGGCTCAATTTCATAGAGCCATCCTGATTCGTAAGGGTAATTATTTAATGGAGACACATTTTTTTCGAGCGATTGATTCGCCGTTTTAATCACACCTGAGACAGGTGAAAAGATGGAAATGCTCTTGCCGTTTTGTGTCAGGTTGATGATGGGATCACCCTTACGCACTTTCTCGCCGGCAACTTTCATTTTGAGCCGTGTTATTGGTCCTGTGGTTTTTAGTAGAAATTCATCAACACCCATTTTCAGAAGGCCATCTTTCTGCATCAGTGCCCAGGTATGTGTGCGATCGAAAAGCAGGCCGGCAGGGGTGTTTAGTTTTGTTTCATCGAAAGTTGTATCTAAATCAGTTGTAGAACGATCAATCACTGAACTGTTCTTTTTCCGCAGATAAATAGTGCTGCTCAACAGCCCGATTATCAAAAGCAAACCCAGTGTTGGAAAAAGAAATTTTGGCCAGGTGTTTTGTGTAAGTGGAGAAAGTGGAACAACGGGAATATTATTGAGTTTTTCAATGTTTGCATGGATTTCTGTTGCTGCCAGCTGTCCTATTCCTGACGCTGCCATAATCTCCTGTCCGTTTTGCATGGCCCAGCGTGCAAACATAAGTTGCGTTTCAGATGGTTCGCCTGAGGAAGCTACAAAATAGGTGTTTGTAAGTGCTCTGGGGTATTTTCCCAGCCAGACAGCGCGCTCAAAACTACTGGATTCGTTGTAGAAATTTTCTGTGTGGTCGATCTTTCCATTGCTGTTGCGATCAATAGGCAGCAGGCTAATCTTACCAATTTCTCCCGCAGCAATTGCGCTTTTTAACACGGAAAAATTACAGAAACCAATGATTTCAGGATTCTTTTCAACCTGTGAAATTATCTCCTGATCTGTGCTGAAGTATTGAACCTTCCAGCTTGTCTTAGGCTGATTGGTGTAATGCTCTAAAAGTTGAATCATTTCCTGATCTTCTGCAAGCCTTGTTTGGTCATCGTTAAGCAGCCTGACGAGCTGCTCTTTATCAATTCCGTTTTTGAGCCAGGTACTTGCCTGTGGATGCTCAATATTGATAATCGGAACTAAAACATCGCGCCCAACGGCCATATGCCAGTTTGAAGCCGGAAGTTGTTGCAATTCGTTTTTGTTTAAAAGCAGCATGCTTTCTGCATTGGGGATATCGATTGACTCCTGATCTGCTGTGACGACTTGAACAAGGCTGTTTGCACTGCCACTCGCATAAGCTGATGTCAGCTTTTCGGCAACTGTTTGAATGGGAGTTTTGGAGTCGCTGTTTATCTGTTTGGCGGCGGTGTTTGTTGCGGCCATCGAAGTGAAACTGAGAAATACTGCAAGCAGTATTGTGTTTAAGGTGATAATTTGTGCTTTCATGATCTTATTTTTTCTGAGTTTGATTTCTGATTTTTGCATTGCTGATTTATTGTGAAGTTCGCAGCAGCTATTTCAACTATGATGCCAAAGCCAAAAAATATACTTTAATACACAGTAAATCAGATGGATAACAATTTCTTTGGTTGAGCTTTTCACTGCTATAAATGTTTAAAATTTCAACAGTTTATATTTCAGAATCATACAAAATCCTGAAAAACAGATAAATAGAGAAGGTGTATAAAAAATATACAGCTGTTTAAAAAATACACAGTATGAAAAGTAGATTTTATAAAATTCACAATAACAGGTAGATACAATTAAGATTTTATTTCACAATGGAGTCACTACTGTTGATGACATGCCGAAAAGAGGGTTGACTTATTACCTTATCCTATGCCAAAAGACGCCTTGCGTTTAAATTGTTTACGCTCTATTCAGAAAATAGTGCATAGAATTCCTACAGTCTTTTGACTGTTTCAGTAAATTTTACTAAAGTCACACCTGTTGACATAACATCAATACTCTTTTTTTTTCTGAAAGTTTATCATCGACCTAATGTTTTGTATTTTCGCCGGCAATAAATCGCTAACAATGATACATAACCCTGTTTTACTCACAATTCTTGATTTTTTGCATCAAATGGCTACCATCGCCTGGATCGGCGGAATGGTTTTTAATTTGCTTGCCGTAATGCCGGCGGCCACTAAAGCGCTTGATCCTGCTACAGCTGGAAAGTTTATGGGAGCACTGATGAAAAGAGTGCGCGTGATTGTTTATATCTCATTGCTGGTGCTGTTTGTAACGGGCATCCCCATGAAAATCGCAAGCGAATATTATGTGGCCATCATTAATTTTGATACAATCTGGGAAACAGCAAGCTTTGTAAAACATGTGCTGGTCGCTATTTTGGCTTTATTGGCGCTCTACTCGTTTGAGCTACTCGCGCCTCGGGTTGGCCGTCTGGCCTCAAAAGGCCCTTCTGCGGAACTCATCCAATTACGAGCCAGACAGAAAAAACTGGCTGCTGCTTCGTTCTTGTTGGGAATAACAATTGTTTTTATTTCGGTGATGATGAAGTACCTTTAGGCAGGGCTTTGCGCTGATATTTTTGAAGTCACTTTTCTTTCCATTTCGAGGGTTCAATACATCCTTGTCAGCTTGTGTAATTACTGTGCGCTGTTGCGAAATAGTTCCTGTTTGAGGTCTTCTGTGGCTATATAGCCCTCGTTCCTGAAAAATTCCTTTCCGTTTTTATCAAGTAAAATTTGAGTAGGAATAAAGGAAATACCGTAGTATTTTACAAGGTTTTGATTTTCGGGTTTCAGAATGCTCACAAAAACAACATTCACCTCAGGGTGTTGGATTTCAATGTCTTTCATCACCTGTTCCATCTTTCTGCACATCAGGCATCCTTTTGCCCCGAACTCCAGAAAGCTTAATTCAAACGCCTGATCGTTTGTATTGTAGTTGAAGCGTTCATTCTGCTGCTGACTGATTTGATCGGTCTCAGTTGCGGTTATTTGATTTTGCATCATCGTGCTGATGTGGCTGTTCAAGCGGTTTCGAGACATATAACCTACAATCAGCAGAGCAAAAAAGCTCAAAAAGAAAACCAGGGCAGCGATTCGCTTAAGTTGTTGCTTCATTCCAAAAAGTTTTGGAGGTTAATAGTTGGCGAAGCCAGGTTTCGGGTATGACTAATCAAAACGGAAAATGAGTATTTATTGCCCAACTGAATGCTGTTGTAATGGCGGTAAAGAGGTAATGAAAATGCCAGGTTTATATTCCATGAATTGCCTAAACGGTAGCTTATTTGTGGAATGGCATTTAGATGTTCGCCTCCGGTTGCTTCCACAATTTGGTTATTTTCTCGCTTCGAGCGATCACGGAATTCTGCCTGCAGCTGCGCCAGCACAACTAATCGGGGGGTGATTTGGACCCCTCCACCAGCAAAAAGACTGGTTACGGTGCCATATTTATAATCAAAGTTTTTGGAGTGAATCCATTGTGATAATTCCGTGTGAATGCCGGCAAATGAGGATATTTTACTGTTTCTACTGGTTTTATTCAGGAGCAAACCGCCATGATAGCGAAAGCTGCCCGAAGAAGGCTGCAATTGCACGGGCAACTTAACATGATCTTTGGTGAGATCGAAAACGCCGATCGGAAATTTAGCCCCTGTTGTACCGCTGAGGCGCAATCGCCGTGAGGGTTTTTGCCAGATATCAAATCGTACCAGCATGTTGAGGTCGGCTAAACCTGATGCACTATTATCCTTAAAATCCGGATTAGAGTAGTTTTCATACTTGGAGAGGTAATATCCTGCTTCCAGCTTCAGGCTCAACCAGGATAACACCCCATATTCCATGCCCATCTCAAGGTAATTGAATCCTGATTGATCTACATAATATATGTCAACTTCCTTATTTACATCGTAATAGATATCCGAAATGCTATTACGATAAAGCAGAGAGAGCCGTAAATCATTTTTATTGCTTTGTTGAAAATCCGGAGACAAACTAAGGGGATTGCCAGCTGTGCAGCACTGTGCGACTGCTTGTGCCGGAATTAGCAATACTATGCCAATAATTAGCAAGTATGCAATAGGATGCGTTTTCATGGATTTTCGTAATAATTTCTGATTCGGATCATAATGGTGTCTTCTACAAAGCCTGTTTCATTATACACCCTGCAGGTGATTGTATTGAGGCCCATACAGCAATTCCCGGCTGAATATTTCACTGTGTTGCCCTGCCCAAGCACCGTTCCGTGGTTGGCTTCCCAGCTGTAATTCAGTTGATCGCCCACAGCCACCACACGGATGCTGGTTGTATCCCAGGCTTTGATATCCAGGCGGGTAGCCGTTAAACTTACAATGCTGATTTCATCCGAAACAGGACCAATATCTTCCGATTGTTTATTGCATGAAATGGTCAGAAGTAAAGAAAGGAACAAAAGCATTCTAATTTTCATCTTGCTTGAATTTATTTAGCATGTCCTTTTTTGAATGTTCCTTTTTCGCGTGGCTTTAATTGACACATGCAGCTTCCGGTGAGCCGCTCACTCAGGTCAACAATCAACGGAAATCCTTCCTTTTCCCAATCTACAAGACCGCCAGCCATTGAAACAGCCAGATCATAACCTGATTCTTTGAGTTTGATCAGCACTTCCTTGCTACGCAAGCCAACAGCATCTGCCAGTATCACGATTTCATTGGCAGGAATTGTATCAAGGTTTTCGAAAATTTCATCATAGGGAATTTGCAGCAGATTGGGCACATCCGGTATCTTTCCGGCGCCTTCATAGTCGGGTCTCAAATCCACTAACAAAACGCCATCTTGAAGATAAGGATAAGCCTTTGAAGGCGTTATAAAATTTAATTGTTGACTTTTAAAGCATTGTTGAAAGAAATCATTCCTCATTGCTAAAACAGTTTTTTAAAAAAGTCCTCCATATATTAATCCGCTTATAGTGGCCATCACGATTACCAGTGCCACATAAACCAATGTTTTTTGTGTTCCCATAACGCCTCTGATTACAAGGATATTTGGTAAGGAGAGCGAGGGGCCTGCCAGTAAAAGGGCCAATGCTGGTCCTTTGCCCATCCCGGCAGCGATAAGACCTTGAAGAATAGGTACTTCTGTAAGCGTGGCAAAATACATAAACGCACCAACAATGGAAGCAAATAAGTTTGAAAAAATAGAGTTACCACCTACCAGCGCTGTTATCCAGTCGTTAGGAATGATACCTGGTATGGCCACATTATCATGTGTTGAGCCCAGCAAAAAGCCTGCGGTGACCACACCCACAGCCAGCAAAGGCATAATTTGCTTGGTGAAATCCCAGGCCGAGCGTGTCCATTCCGGGTTATCTTCATCGTTTTTATCCAACAGGGTGATGATGCTCAATCCGGCAATGGCAACAACCATAGGCACCAATGGAGAGGCGGTAAGCAATCCGGCAGCCGCTGTTGCCAGCGCGGCAAGGGCTACATGCCACCATTTTATCTTGAGGATAAAGATGAGCGAATAAATCAGAAACAAACCAAAAAAGCTGGTGATCAGCCATTTGTTCGACCAGATCCAAAACCATGCGCCCGTTGTTTCATCGGAGGAAGGAGCTCCCCAGTTGGCAAAAACCAAAATCAGTACGAGTGTAAAAAAGTGAAAAGAGGTCTGCCACATCGGCCTTTTTTCTGGCATATCAGGGAAATTCATTTGTTCGGCGCGTTTGGCTCTCTCTTCTTTGCGGTAAATCAGCGACATGGCCGAGCCAATTACTACTGCAAAAACCACTGCGCCGATGATACGGGCCACACCCATCTCGAAACCAAGGATGCGCGCGGTGAGAATGATAGCCAGTATATTGATGGCCGGGCCGGAATACAAAAACGCAATGGCGGGTCCCAAACCCGCGCCCCTTTTGTGAATGCTCGAAAACAAGGGCAAAATAGTACAGCTACAAACAGCCAGTATTGTTCCTGAAACAGAAGCCACGGTATAGGCCACCCATTTTTTGGCTTTGGCGCCAAAGTATTTCATCACAGCTCCCTGACTCACAAAAACGCTGATCACCCCGGCGATAAAAAAGGCCGGAAGCAGGCAGAGAATTACGTGCTCTCTGGCATACCAGCGCGTTAAATCCAGCGTAGCATCAATAGCCGTAAGAAAACGCTCATTTTCGAGCGGTAGGAAAAATGCAAAAAGGAAAATCGCGATGATCCAGCCCAGTATTTTAAACTCTTTTTTGATTTCCATGAGTAGAAGTCATTTTAAGGAATAAAGAAGATGAAGATATAGTACAATCCTACCAGGATGAAAACAACTGCGATGACTTTTCTGAACCATTTCTCGAAGGTTTTAAGCTTATTGTAAAAGCTACCCACTTCCGAAACGGTAAAGGCAAGCATCCAGGCCAGTACAATAACCGGCAGGCCTGTTGCCACAGCAAAAATCACCGGAAGGTACAAACCCGATGGACTGGCAACAGTGATCGGGATCAGCATGCCAAAATAGAGCAAGCCGCTGTATGGACAAAAAGCCAGCGCAAACACCATGCCCAGCAGCAGTACCTGCCAGAATCCTTTTTTGGAGTTTTGTTCCATTTTATCACCCAACTTGCCCAGTCCGGGGAAATTGATGCGGATAAGATCCAGCATAAATATACCAATCAATACGAGTAATGGCCCCAGCAGGCGTTCGCCCCATTGCTGAAAAAAACCGGCTACCGAAAAGGTGCTGGCACCAAAAAAGAGAATCACGCCAATAGCGGTATAAGAAATAGCGCGACCGAGCGTATAAATCAGGCCGTTGAGAAAAACCCTGCGCCGGTTTTCCATATCCTTGCTAATAAAGGCGATGGCCGTGATATTGGTGGCCAGCGGGCAAGGGCTTATAGCCGTCATCAGGCCCAGCACAAATGCTGTGAGAAAAGGCAATGAGGTATTATCCAGCAGGCTTTGTAAAAAATCCATACCTGTAAAAATTTTGTTTTTTAGGGCGTAACAGCCTTAAAAAAGCAGGTTATTGTAATAACGAATACTTTTCAAAAAAACGCCAGGAAAGCTGACTATAATCTTAAATACCAGTTAGTTTAACAGTTTTTTGATAGAGCCTGCCAACACCTTATGAAATTCTTCCGGTTTGGTGCGTGCCATGGCAAATCCTTCTTTGGTGAGGTCAGTCCGGTTTTTGGTGTCGCCATTTTTTACGATAAACAAGCTGGAACCCCACACCTCAAATTCATCCACTATTTCTTTGTTTTTCTTCAGGTCGATATTCACGATATGAACCGCTATCTCGCCATTTTCCATTTGTTGCTTAAACTGACTGTTAAGGGTTTGCATAGTTTCTTTTTCGATGGCTCTGCATCCGGCACAGCGGTTTGTGCTGTGGGTATAATACACATCCAACACTGCTTTTTCAGCTGCTTGTACTGCTTTTTCTGTTTGGGCGCTTAGGCTGCTCATCAGGAGCATCACCAGGCTAAATAAAAAAAATTGTTTCATCGGGTTAAGGGCTTATTGGTTTTGAAATGGATTAACTCAAAAAATCTTTGATTTCAGTAGAAGAGGGAACACGGCCACTTACCACCACTTTTTCGTCAACGACCAGTCCGGGCGTGCGCATCACACCATAATTCATGATATCCATGATATCTTCTACTTTGGTGATTTCAGCATCAAGTTGATGTTCGGCAACTACATTGCGAACGCTTTGTTCGAGGGTTTTACATTTAGGGCATCCGGTGCCCAGGATTTTAATGGATTTTGACATTACTTTAGATATTAAGGGTTTTTAATTGTTCGTTTTTGAATAAATCACAGAAGTATTGCATGGCCAGTTCCCAGTTAGCACGATCCAGGCAATATTTGATTTTAGGAGGATTCACTTCTCCTTTGATCAGGCCTGAAGCTTTCAACTCCTTTAAATGTTGCGATAAAGTGGAACGGGCAATGGGCAGTTCATCTGCAATATCTCCGCTATAGCAGCAACTTTGATTCGAAAGCAACTCCAGTATCATCACACGGGCCGGATGACCCATTGCCTTGGCAATTCTGGCTAACTTGATCTGACTTTCGGTATAGGCAATCGTTTCTGACATGTGTTTCGTATTTCGTAAAATAACGAAACAAAAGTAGAAGCTTTCCCCGGACTAACCATGGGTAATATGTTAAAAAGCGCAGTATTGCTGAAATTTATACTCAATCTAAATAAGCTGAGGCGAAAATTATTTTGTGAAGTTTTTCTTTGAAAAGCGTTTTTCATTTCGTTATTTTGCGAAATAACTAACAGCATCAGCTATGAAGATTCAGATAATAGGAACAGCTTGTCCAAATTGCAAAATATTTGAGACCTATGTAAAGGAAAGTATTCAGGAATTACAACTGGAAGCCGAACTGAGCATAGTGGATTTAGATTGCGAAAAGAAAGACCATAAAGCAATAGATCCACCGGCACTTATCATTAATGGTAAGCAGATATTGAACGGCTTGCCCCCAAAGAAAGAAGACATCAAAAATCAATTAAAAAACTACAGCTAATGGATAAAAAGATCGTTTTTGAAGAGGATATTACTGAGCTGGCGCGCTTTGCAAAAGCCATGAGTCATCCGGTTAGGATACACATTCTCAAGAAACTGGCCCATATGAATACCTGTTGCTACAGTGGCGATTTGGTTGAAGAATTGCCTGTAGGCAGATCCACTTTATCCCAGCACCTGAAAGAGCTCAAAAATGCTGGTCTTATTCAGGGCGAAACAGAAGCACCTTATATTAAGTATTGTTTGAACCGCGAAAACTGGGAAAAAGTGCGGCAATTGAGCAAGGATTTATTTGACTGAGAAAAATGGAAAGCAATCATTAACCTATAAAAATAGAAATCATGGAAAAAGAAAAATCACCAATGGATTTGCTCAAGGCTTTTGCACCTGAATTTGCACAAAATCAGCTGGACGCTAAAGCCTTGCTTTTTGAGAATGAAAAATACCAGGCTGTCCCCAAAAAATACAAATTGCTTGCCGGAATAGCTGCTGCGGCTGTTTTAAATTCCGACACCTGCACACGCATGTGGGCGAAACAGGCCAAAAACGCGGGGATCTCTAATGCTGAAATTACCGAAGCAATCATGGTGGCCCGTTATATGAAACAGGCTGTTGTAAACGATACAGTAGCCAACACACTGCAATTATTGGAAGATGGAAATTTGTAAATAAGTCTTAATATGTTAGAAATTAAAGTTTTGGGTTCAGGCTGCCCCAATTGCATCAAACTGGAAAAGCTGTGCCGGGAGGCTTTGATCGAATCTGGATTGGATGGAAAGGTTGAGAAATTAACCACTCAGGCTGATTTTGATCGCTATGGTATTTGGATGACCCCTGCCCTTATAATCAACGAAAAGATTTTGCTTCAAGGTAAACTGCCAACCAAAAACACTTTATTGAACTGGATGAAGAAAGCAAACTGAGATGCTTCTGAAATCATTAAACACAAAAGCTATGAAAACTTATGACAAACCCTGCTTTCAGGATTTTCAGATCGAAGGGGTAAGGCATATTGCTGCAAAGGATGCCTATGAATTGATACAGACAAAACAGGCTGTGATGATCGATGTGCGCGAAATGGACGAAGTGAAAGCCGAAGGTGTTGATATGGAGGGTGTATTGTACCATCCAATGTCAGCCATATTAGACCGACTTTCGTATATCAGCAAAAATCAAAAAATCATTTTGGCTTGCCCGGGTGGTGTGCGCAGCTCCAAGGTAGCCAACTTGCTCAATCGTTTCGATTATCCCGAAGTGGCTAACCTTGATGGCGGATTGATGCAGTGGAAAGTGCAGGGTTTGCCTTATAAAGTGCATCTAAAAATCAATACTGGCGCGGGCTGTGGCTGTGGATGCGGCACCGAAAACGACAATCTTATACAAGATAAAAGTTGTTGCTGATCCAAAAGTTTAAAAAATCTTTGTAAACTATGCTACTATGATTCATTCGGTAAAATTGCTTTGTCCATCAAAAAAATGCAGGAAATGTATCCGGTTTGGTCAAAAGATTACCGAAAAATTCAGGCAAGCTGATGAACCGTATAATATAGAAACCTAATTTTTTATTAAAATAGCAACTGAAGCTTAGCAAATCGTTTTAATCATAAAAACTAAAGCATGTATGAAACTACAATCAAATACCTCGACAATGGGAAAAACTAAAAAACATATTGGATTTTTCGAAAAATACCTCACCATTTGGGTAGCATTGGGAATACTGGTAGGAATCGCTCTGGGAAATTTTGCCGGCGACAGCATGGAGCTTGTCAGTGACTTGGAATGGGCTAATGTAAACATTCCGGTGGCTATCCTGATCTGGTTGATGATTTATCCGATGATGCTGCAGATTGACTTTAGCAGCATCCGGCAAATCGGCAAAAAACCAAAGGGCGTGGTATGGACTGTAGTGATTAACTGGTTGATTAAACCCTTTTCGATGGCCTTTTTTGCCTGGTTGTTTTTTACTAAAATTTATGCAGCCTGGATTGATCCGGCTTTGGCAGGCGAATATATTGCCGGAGCAATATTATTAGGTGCCGCCCCATGCACCGCCATGGTTTTTGTGTGGTCATACCTTTCTGATGGAGACCCCAATTATACGTTGGTGCAGGTTTCGGTGAACGACCTGATTATCCTTGTCGCCTTTGTGCCGATTGTGGGTTTGCTTTTGGGGATTACAGATGTTGTCATTCCTTATGACACGCTGGTTGCCAGTATCCTGATATTTGTGGTGATTCCGCTGGTTGCCGGTGTCATCACCCAGCGGGTATTGGTAAAGTCAAAGGGTGAAGTATGGTTCAAGAAAGTGTTTTTACCCACCCTCAAACCGGCAAGTATCATTGCCCTGTTGGTCACGCTTGTGCTTTTATTTGCATTTCAGGGACAAAATATCACAAACAATCCGCTTATCATACTCCTCGCGGCTGTTCCGCTGGTGATTCAGACCTATTTTATCTTTTTCATCGCCTGGTATGGCGGTAAAAAGCTCAAACTGCCGTATGCCATTTGCGCGCCTGCTGCTATGATTGGCGCGAGTAACTTTTTTGAACTTGCGGTAGCCGTTGCCATCGCTTTGTTTGGGCTGCAATCGCCTGCTGCTTTGGTAACCGTGGTTGGCGTTCTGGTAGAAGTGCCGGTGATGCTTTCGTTGGTAGCTTTTGCAAATCGCAAGCGCTATGCATTGTAGTGTTTTAAATTTGATCGTGTGAACAAGGATAAATTATTGACTTATCTTTATCTCATCAAAATCTGAAACTTCATTTTATGTCGAATATTGACCTTATTATCGAAGAACGTGCTGCCAGTATTGGCAGTTTTATGGTGGGCAGGCTGCTTCCTTTTAGGCAGAAGCGTGCCGTTGGACCTTTCGTTTTTCTGGATCATATGGGGCCGGCTCAGCTGAATGCTGACACCCAATTTGAGGTGTTGCCTCATCCGCATATCGGCCTTGCTACACTCACTTATCTTTTTGAAGGCGAGATCATGCATCGCGACAGTATAGGTTCAGTGCAACGCATCATGCCGGGCGCGGTAAACTGGATGACAGCCGGAAGTGGTGTGGTACATTCCGAACGTACGCCGGACGAACTCAGGGATCAACCCAAGAAGCTTCATGGATTGCAGATTTGGGTGGCCTTGCCAAAGGATTTGGAGGAAACAGCACCTTCATTTACACATATTTCGGCTGATGCGCTTCCAGTGTGGGAAACTGATGGGGTGCATTTTAAACTAATAGCAGGAGAAGCTTTTGGAAAAAAATCGCCCGTTTCGGTGCATAGCCCGCTTTTCTTTATTGAAATTGAAAGCCAAGAATCCGTAAATCTGGAGCTGGGAGATGACTTATATGGGGAGCATGCACTCTACATCCACGAAGGCAGCGTTTTTGAAGGAGATCACGAGCATAAGCCCGGACGCATTCTGGTGGCGAAAGAAACAAAAATGTGCAGTCTGAAACTGGCTCCTCGGTCGAAAGTCTTCCTTTTCGGCGGTGAGCCATTTCCTGAAGAGCGCCATATCTGGTGGAATTTTGTAAGTTCTGACAAAACCCTTATTGAGTCTGCAAAAGCAAAATGGAAGCAACAACTTTTCCCAAAGATCCAGGGTGAAACGAGTTTTGTACCTTTACCTTAAAATTTAACTAAAATGTCAAATTCACCTATTATAAAAACTTTTCCGTTGGGCTTCAATTGGGAAGTGAGTAACCCTTTTTTGTTTTGTGTGCACCACTTGGATTATTATCCCAAAGCCAATGCTGAATTTGGTCCGGAAGCATCACTAGCTGGTCGTAACATCGGGCAGGATTTTACGCCAAAGGATGGCTGGCGGATGTATCACGGCACAAAAGTTCCGGGTTTTCCGGCTCATCCGCATCGGGGTTTCGAAACGGTAACCATTGTTTTGCAGGGTTTTGTGGATCATTCTGATTCGCATGGACAGGCCGGGCGTTATGGCATGGGCGATGTGCAATGGATGACAGCCGGAACAGGTTTGCAGCACAGTGAGATGTTTCCATTGCTGAATCAGCAAAGTGAAAACACCTTGGAATTATTTCAGGTTTGGCTCAACCTGCCCAAAGCCAGAAAACATGCCGAACCCCATTTCAAAATGTTATGGAGTGAAGAGATTCCGATCGTAAGCAAGCAAGATGATGATGGCAAAACCACTGAAATTCGCCTTATTGCCGGACAATTGGAAGAGGTGAAAGCTCCGGCGCCTGCACCGGATTCATGGGCTGCTGATCCAAGCAATGAAGTAGCAATCTGGCTGATCAAAATGGAAGCCGGCGCACAATGGACTTTGCCTGCAGCTACTGATCAGGCGGTAAGAAATCTGTATTGTTATCAAGGGAGTGAAGTGATGGTAGCCAACACAAAAATAGTTAAGGATCAGGCTTTTATGTTGGAAGCTGATCAAGATGTTCTGCTTAAGAATTCAGGCGCTGAGCCAGCCCTTTTCATGCTTTTGCAAGCAAAACCTATCAACGAACCTGTTGCCCATTACGGTCCGTTTGTGATGAACACAGAAGCCGAGTTGCGGCAGACCTTTTCCGATTTTCAGCAAACACAGTTTGGCGGTTGGCCCTGGGATCGGCATGATCAGGTACACGGAAAAGATGCCGGACGTTTTGCGAAGTATCGTGATGGAAGGGAAGAGCGACCCTAAGCGATTAAAAGCGCATTTATTGTTTTCCACAAAATTTCGGTTTGCTATCCAGCTGACACCCCTTCTGGATATATAATGATTAATCCTGTTTTTTTAGGCAAAAAGTGGATTAATATAGAGCCTTCAGAAAAAATATTTCTCGATGTTCTAATGGTGTGTTAAAGGTAAATGCTGTTTTTTTTTGATAATTATGTTTTACATAATGAACAAATTACAGGGATGTTTGTATTTTTTTGTTAAAAGTTGTCAGGTTTTTTTTAGGTCAACGACTAAGGGTGACGATATCAATAACTGTCAACAATGCTAATTAAACAACTCATTAATTAATTCATTAAAAATGAAAATTCTTACTTTTTTACCTACTAAAACACTTTTACTTTTGTTCAGCCTGGTGGCATTCAGCGCTCAGGCGCAAGATTATTCTTCTGAAGATTTTATTGGCACCTGGAGCGGAACCATCAGTGCTACAAATTATGGAGGATACAATGATCCCATTACATTGACGATTTATGAAGACGGTTTCTACACCGAAACTTCTGGTCATTTGATGCCTACGACTTATCCTAACACACAGCAGTTTGAGTATGATGCTGCAACTAACCGCCTTCATTTTTGGTACCTTGATATTGTATATGCAGGACAAAGCTTTTATCAGCACTTCTATTACGAAATAGTTTATTTTGAGAATGAAACATTGGAGGCCCATTACAATTTCTGGGACGATCCACAGCCGTGGCCAGACGCCGGGATAATATTTTTAGTAAAAGAAAGCGCCAATACGACGCCCCCACCGGTTAATCTGGATATTTTTCAACAAGATGATATGTTTTATGTTGATTGGGATGCCCCTGAAAATGGTAATCCGGAGTCTTACAACGTTTATGTGAGTGTTGAAATGGGAGAAAATGAGCTGTTGGGCTCGGTGCAGGAAACCATGTTTTTGGTTAGTGAAAGTGCCGCTGCCGGACTTAATGAGTATTACATTACGGCAGTTTACGAATCAGGTGAGTCAGATCCCTCTGAATCATTGATTGTTACATATGCTACACCTGAGCCGTCTAATCTTTTAGGTATACCTCAAACCGGAGAAATCATGCTTGAATGGACAGCACCAGCTTTTGATGAGCTGCTCCCGGCTGCTTTATTAGGATATAATGTTTATCATAAATTTGAAGAAGGAACCTACGCATTGGTTGAGTTTACCGAAGAATTAACTTTTGTGCATGAAAATCCCGAAACCGGCATGCACAACTATTATGTTACTGCCCTTTATAACGGAGGCGAATCAGATCCTTCCAATGAAATAGAAGTGTCTTACGTGATTTCTTCATTGAATCAAAACCCGATTTCTTCAGCACGCATTTATCCAAATCCCGCTACAGATTTTGTTTACATCAGTGCGGAAGAAAACATCCGTGAGATCAGCATCATCAACCAGCAGGGTCAATTGGTTCAAAAAGAAGGAAACAAATTACAACAAGACAGAATCGATCTGAGTAATTTACCCGCAGGCATCTATACACTAATGCTTGAAACAGAAAATGGCTTGATTACCAGGAAACAGATAAAGTACTAAACCCCATTTCTTCTTTTAAATATTAAAAAAGCCGTCTCCCGGATTTGTGGAGGCGGCTTTTTTAATTAGTAATTATAGTATTGGCATAGTGAAATTTAATGAAAGTGAAACAGGCTTTCTTGCAGGGGAATGCTTGTTGCCGGAGCTGATCGCTGATAGGAAGTAAAAGAAATTGTTCTGGCTACTTAAGTATCAGCTAAAAAGCTTAACTAAGAAATCGCTTAGTTAAGGAAATCACCCCAAAACTTAAATAAGGGAAAAGTTAGTTAAGGATTTAGGCTGATTACTTAATTAGTATAAAATTAACTTAAGGATTCTTCGGGACTTTTTCAATGCTACTTTGTTGATCCTGTTTTTTTATGCATGCAGTTGGTCAGGAGATTAATCAAAAAATCAAAACAGAGTCAGTAACAAATTCTTATATTTACACAATCAAAACCAAAGCCTTTATGAAGACAGTTTTTTATTGTCCGGGGGCATCTCGTTATAATAAACCCTGTTAAAACAAACAACAAATGAAACACTTTACTTATCTGAAAATGGCTGTGATTCTAGCTTTTTTCCTGATTTCGTGCGAAAAAGAAACAAGCCTTCCTGAGATAAATCCTTTCCCGGAAGATCTAAAAATGAAGATAGAGCATGCTGTTGATGAGGTTTTTATACAGAGCAATACACCCGGAATAATTGCTTTGGTTGCTATTGAAGGATATGACGACCTTATTGTAAATCGCGGCGTAAGCGATATTGTTTCGCAGGAGCCAATGCATGAAAGTCATTATTTTAGGATAGCCAGCAATACCAAAACGTTTACGGGACAGGCTGTTTTGATGCTGGCTGACGAGGGGATGATTAGTTTAGATCGTTCGATAACACATTATCTACCCGAATACAATATTCCCAGAGGTGATGAGATTACAGTCAGGATGCTGGGACAAATGCGGAGTGGTTTGTTTGATTATTCTTATGATGAGGGTTTAGGGATGCAGTTTTTGGAAAGTAATTTTTTAATGACTTTTCCACCTGATTCGCTCCTTGCTATTGCCTTTCGCCATCCTCAAAATTTTAATCCCGGTGAGGGGTATCAATATTGCAATACCAATATTGTCCTGCTGGGGTTGCTGCTCGAGAAAGTAACCGGTGAATCCGCTGATCAGGTAATCTATGACAAAATTCTTAATCCTTTACAACTGCTCAATACCTATTGGGGAAGCACTTATTTCCTTAGCTCACCCTATTGCAGAGGGTATAATTATTACATACTTGGCGAACAGACTGATGCCACAAATTGGAATCCTTCCTATACCTATACTGCCGGACAGATGGTTTCAACGATTCATGATATGAAAAAATGGGCGAAGCTGAATGCGGAGGGCGTGTTTTTATCTGATGCAATGAAAGCCGAGCGTTTTAATTTTGGACCGGAGGGATATGGTTTTTGCATGATGAAAGCCAATGACAATTGGATTGGTCATGAAGGAATTATAATGGGTTATAATTCGGAGGTGTTTTATAATGCAGCTAAAAAAACTACGCTTGTACTATATTCCAATACCAATGATGACTTGCCTGCGCATGAATTGCTGGCAAAACTGGTGCCCTTGCTTGGGCTTTAAAAAAAATTAGTGAATTTTATTGAACGCTATTGTTCATCTATTTGATTTTAACTCGTCGGCAGCGTGATAATAAAACTTGTTCCTTCACCCAACAGTGATTCCACTTTAAATGCTCCACCATGCGCCTTCACAATATCATAACTTAAGGACAAACCCAATCCTGTTCCCTGTCCGGTAGGTTTGGTGGTGAAGAACGGCTGGAAGATTTTGTTTTTGATTTCATCCGGAATGCCGCTGCCGTTGTCCTTTACGGAGATTTCAATCTTGTCGCCGAGGTTTTTGGTAGTAACGGTTACCAGCGGTTTAATGGGTTCCAGGCCTTCAAGGTTTTCATTGCCCTTTTCTGCTAGATCTTCAAGGTCTTTCTTAACCCGCTCATTCACGGCATAAAACGCGTTGGTGATTAAATTAAGCATTACCCTTCCGATATCCTGTGGAATGATCTTAATTTTTGGAAGTGACGCATCAAATTCAGTTTTAAAATCTGCATTGAATGATTTGTCCTTTGCACGCAATCCGTGGTAACTTAAGCGCAAATACTCATCCGCCAGTGCGTTGATATCGGTGGGTTCTTTTTGACCTGTATTTGTCCGGCTGTGCTGGAGCATGCCTTTTACGATGGCATCAGCACGTTTGCCATGGTGATTGATTTTTTCGAGGTTTTGTTTGATGTCTTTTGAAATTGACTTTGCCTCTTCCAGTTCGCCCTGATCCAGTTCATCGTTTAGTTCGTCTAGTAACTCGCTGCTTACTTCTGAAAAATTATTCACAAAGTTGAGCGGGTTTTGGATTTCATGGGCGATACCCGCAGTGAGTTCACCAAGCGAAGCCATTTTTTCGGATTGGATGAGTTGGGTTTGGGTTGATTTTAAATCTGAAAGTGTTTTTTCAAGGATCGTATTTGCTTTGTGCTTTTGACGCACGTTTCGGTATAAGATGAATGCTACAATCAGGATGAAAAACAAACCTGTGAGGAGTGAATAAATTCTGATCCTGTTTTTCGTTTGTAGTTTTTCCTTTTCCAATACTTCCAAACGGAGCTGTTCATCAAATGAAATATTTTGGTATTGCGTAAGGTTAGCAATTTTTATCTGATTGACACTGTCGCGTGAAACATAAGCCAACTGTAGGTATTTCATCATGCTGTCGGGTTTTTGATTGAGCTGATAAGCCTGGTACATTAGCTCGTAAGCATTGCTGATGTTGATGTCTTTAAGTGGATTCCCCTGCAAATCTTTAATCCCTTTCAAAAACCGCCTGGCATAGATCAGGCTTGAATCTTTGTTTTCTGCAGCCAGGTGCCATTTTCCTAAACTCATCTCGCAGATGATTTTTAGGCTGAAAGCATTCTGATCTGTTGCCAAACTTAGGCCCTTATGGTAATAAATGAAGGCTGAATCGCTATCTCCATTCCGGAAATGGATATCCCCGATATATTTTAGCGCGGCACTTTTCCAACGATCCGCATGAACAAGTTCTTTCCTCTGATAATACAGGGCCGAATCGAGGATATTCATATCCAGGTAAACTGCTCCGATGTTCATATCGACAGAATTATGTGATGTTGGCAATGCCTTATCAAGATAGCGGGAGCTTTTCCTGAACTGTTGAATGGCTTCCATATTATTATTGGTCGAACGAAATACAAGACCCAGATCGTGGTGGAGCCAGGCAAGTATTGCCATTCTGTATTGGAAAGGATCGGCATCCGCCGGTTTCGTCCAGCTGAGATGCTCATTGTCAGGATCTTCTGCAAGCTGGATGCCTTCGATATAGCATTCAAAAGCTTCCCCATACCGGTCTTCTTTGTTGAGATAATATCCAATGCGCCCAAGGGAATTTGCTATTTCAAGATTCATGTTGTTTTCCCGGGCAATTTTCAGGGCTGCCTCATTATATTCATATGCTGTTCTTCGATCTTTGTTACCATAGTAGTCAGAAAGTTTTGTATAAATACTGTACCGGGCAGAATCCGTGAAAGCATTTTCCAAAAGAATTTGGAGGCTATCAGGATCTGCCGATTGTGCCTGGACTGTCAGCGAAAAGAAAAAAGCGGTTAGTATCAATACTGCTCTCATAAAGTTATTTCTTAATTGGAATCCGGATAGTAAATGTGGTTCCATCAACTTTTGTTGAGTCCACGGTCAATTCGCCACCATGCGCCTTCACAATATCATAACTCAACGACAATCCCAATCCTGTTCCCTGTCCGGTGGGCTTTGTGGTAAAAAAGGGCTGGAAGATTTTGTTTTTGATTTCTTCGGGAATGCCGCTGCCGTTGTCTTTTACTGATATTTCAATCTTGTCGCCGAGGTTTTTGGTAGTAACGATTACCAGCGGTTTAATGGGTTCCCGGCCTTCAAGGCGCTCATTGTCTTTTTCTGCTATATCTTCAAGGTCTTTCTTAACCCGCTCATTCACGGCATAAAACGCGTTAGTGATCAAATTAAGCATTACCCTTCCGATATCCTGCGGAATGATCTTAATTTTTGGAAGATTTTCATCAAACTCAGTTTTGAAATTTGCATTGAAGGACTTGTCTTTTGCCCGTAATCCATGATAGCTCAAGCGCAAATATTCATCGGCCAGGGCATTGATATCGGTGGGTTCTTTTTGGCCTGTATTTGTCCGGCTGTGCTGGAGCATGCCTTTTACGATGGCATCGGCGCGTTTGCCGTGGCTGGTAATTTTCTCAAGGTTTTGTTTGATATCAAATGAAATTGCTTTGGCTTCTGCTACATCACCTTTTTCTAATTCTTCATTCATTTCATCCAGGAGCTCGCTACTTACTTCCGAGAAATTATTGACAAAATTTAGGGGATTCTGAATTTCGTGGGCAATGCCGGCGGTGAGTTCTCCCAAACTAGCCATTTTTTCGGAATGGATAAGTTGGGCTTGGGTGCTGCGTAATTCGGTAAGCGCCTGTTCCAAATCGTTTTTCTGTTTGGTGATTTCCATTGTTCGTTCGGCCACCAGCCCTTCCAGTTCTACCTTGCGAATGGCAATGGCCCTGTTAAGTTCATCTTCCTGCTGCCTTTTAATACGTTCCTTTTCGTTTGCTTTTCTCTGCCTGGCCTGACTAAACAAAATAGCTGCAAGCCAGATATAGGTGATTGTGATCGCATTTTTGAAATATGACTCCCATGTATCAAAAAAATCAGGTAAGAATGCTTGATTCAAATCATAAATAATTTTTATAGCAACATAAGGAGCAAATGCTGCAATGAACATACGCAATGAACGAAGCTCTTTTTGTGATATCGGATAGGTGACTATAACAATCAGGAATAAATTCCACAGCCATTTCATAACTATCGGAGCGGAAATTATAGCCGTTACAGCTAAGAGTAGAAAAGAAATGAAAAAAGCGTACTTATACTTTGTTTCCAGTTCAGGAAGGTTATTTGTTTTGGCATATTTGCGCATATTATCCGCAAAAATCAAACTAACAATAAATGGCACAACATAATGAAACATAGTAAATTAGTTTTAGTTTTCAATACATTTAATGATAATTATAAAATCAGTAGATTCACCTGCTATTGTTTCAACTTTCAACTCACCACCATGTGCCTTCACAATATCGTAACTCAATGAAAGGCCCAGCCCGGTGCCTGAACCTGTTGGTTTGGTGGTGAAAAAGGGTTGGAATATTTTGGCTTTAATATTTTCGGGAATACCGGAGCCGTTGTCTTTTATCCTGATTTCAATGCTGCCATTTTGCAGCTTAGTACTTACAACAACTTCCGGTTTATAAGGCACTTCAATTTCTTTTGCTTTATTATCCACTGCATAAAAAGCGTTGTTTATGAGGTTTAACAGCACCCTGCCAATATCCTGCGGAATGACATTTATTTTGGGAAGTGTTTCATCAAAAGCTGTTTTAAAACTAGCGTTGAAAGAATTGTCTTTGGCACGGAGGCCATGGTAGGAAAGTCGCAAATACTCATCGGCGAGCGCATTGATATCGGTGGGTTCTTTTTGTCCGCTGCTGCTGCGGCTGTGCTGGAGCATACCCTTTACGATGGCATCAGCACGTTTACCGTGATGGTTGATTTTTTCGAGGTTAGCTCTTACATCCTCCGCGAGGGCTTTGGCCTCTTCTAAATCGCCTTTTTCAATTTCTTCCCACATTTCTTCAATCATTTCAAAACTTACCTCTGAAAAATTATTGACAAAGTTAAGCGGATTCTGAATTTCATGGGCAATACCGGCGGTAAGTTCTCCGAGTGAAGCCATTTTTTCGGATTGTATGAGCTGAGCTTGTGCTGCCTTGAGCTCAAACAAGGCTTCTTCTGCTTTCTGACGGGCAGCTTTGATTTCGATAAGGTCTTTTTCGGCAGTCTTTAAATCTTCAAACCTTTTGTATGCCAGATCAAACACCCTGGCAAAACGCACCAAGGTATCCATCGCCTCTTTTGGTGGCTCGGGAACCATTCCGGGGAGGCTATACCCGATTTCGCCATGGGTGGTACGGGCGATAATAAAAGTCAGGCCGCCAAGTTGCTGAATATCATCCCGGGTAGGGGCATTGGGATCCACCTGTTCATAGTCACCATGGGTGTTCATGTTTTCAATATAATCCCAGGCATCAGCTGCATCCAGGGCTAAAACATAAATGGGTTTATTTCCTTTTTCCCATTCTGACAAACCTGGTATTTGATCGTGCACAAAGCCGGGTACTTTGATTACCATGCCGAGGCGATGGCCATCTTCGGAAGTCATCGACATCTCATAAACATCCGGTAGCCAGCGCATATGCCAGAAATAATCTGCTTCATGTCCCAGCGAAATAAATTCCTTCCGCATGCTCACCACAATATCAAACAAGTCAGATGATTCCTGCATAGACGTGACCTGCGACCGGATGCGCTCCAGTGATAATTCAATCTGGGTTTTGAGTGCCTGTGCCTCAGCTTTTTGCAGGTCGAGGAAGCGGGTGTAGGTTTGTTCGAATACCTTCGCAAAACGATGGAAAATTTTATGGGCTTCCGGCACTTTTTTATAGGTGATAAACAGCACATAACCATGCTTAAAAAAGGCAATATGGTCAATTTGATAAGTTGGCAATGAAACACCTGATTTCTCGAGGGTTTTGAGCGAATCACCTAGTACAGGAAGAGTTTTTAAATAGTCGTAATGTGCTTTGCAGTCTTCTCCGGCGAATTCTACACTATGGGTTATTTTGCCAAGCTGGCCTTTTTCATAGATCCGCAGGAAGAAGTTATCGCGTGGGGTTTTGTAGAAAGGCAAGTTGCCGTTCTCGCTACTGAACCACTCATAGTCGCCATCTGCATCATCGGTATAGATATGAAAGGCACATCCCCAGGTTTCAATGCCCAAAGCACGCACTTGTTCATCCAATACGCCGGAGGCTTCGGCTAATTCATCTGAGTGCTGCATGGCCATGGTGCGTGCACGAACCCGCTCCAGAGCCAGCTCTATCTGTGCTTCGCGATGCTGATACTCGGCAGCTTTCAGGTCTTCAAAACGTTTATAAGCCAAATCAAATACGCCCGCAAATCGCATCAATGTTTCTATGGCAGCTGCTGATGGGTTGGGCACTGAGCCAGGCAGACTAAATCCGATTTCGCCATGGGTGGTGCGTGCCATAACAAAAGTTAGACCGCCAATGTGACGGATGTCATCCAGGGTGGGCGCCTGCGGATCCACTTTTTCAAAATCGCCCAGGGTGATCATTTTATGCACATAGTCCACGGCAGTTTCCGTATCCATGGGGAAAACAAGGGTAGGCGCACCGCTTTTTTCCCAATCGGCCACCAGTTTCACATCTCCGTGAATATGTCGGGGCAGCGTCATCACCATCCCGATGCGGGTGCCATCGCCGGAGGTCATGGCTTTTTCATATTTTTCGGGGAGCCAGCGCATGTGCCAGAAATAATGCGCCTCATGACCCAGGGTCACAAACTCCTTGCGCATCATAACTACAATATCAAGCAATTCAGCAGATTCTCTCATGGCGGTTACCTGCGACCGGATGCGCTCAAGGGATAGCTCAAGTTGTGCTTCGCGCGCCTGTGCTTCGGCTTTTTGGAGATCGAGGAAGCGTTGATAGGCCAGATTAAAAGCGCCAGCCATCTTTGTTACAATGTTTTTTGTGTCCTCCGTTGGCGGAATGGTAAGGTCTATTGATAACAAACCTGCCGACAGACGTCCGGCAGGATTCCATTGGTGTGTTAACTTTCCCGAATCTATGGCATTTTTGAAATGACCCGCCATCTCAGGAAGTAATTCTTTAAATTCCTCGACAGCCTCCAGTAAGGTTTCCTTTGGAAAATCCATAACAAAATAATCCTGATTTGAAGACCTCCAGGTTTCGACCCACCCGCCCAATACAGGATATTTTTTTGCATCATATGAAAAGGTGTAACTACCCGGATTGCTGATGCTTCCGGGACTTGAAATATCCCAGACTTTCACCATATCATCCTCATCCACTAAATAAATACTGGCGCCTGTTAACCCATCTACCTGTAGATATTTTAATTGATCAAGCATTTCCTTATTGACATGGATTATATCATCCGTACAATACATGGCCATGGATTGTGCCCGTACACGCGCTATCGCAGCATCAATCTGTGCCTCGCGCGCCTGGGCTTCGGCCAGTTGGATATCCATAAACCGGCGGTATGCCAGTTTGAAAACCAGATGAAAACGCTTGAAGATATCGAGCTCATGCTCACTAATTGCCTCGTAGGTAGTGAGACCTAAACCGCCCTCTCCAATAGAGTAAAAATAATAGAACACCTCTGAAAGCTCATCCATGATCGGATCGGGAAACTGATCATATTTTTTTCTCCAAGCGCTAAATTTTTCTAATTCCTCACCTTTGATGCTGCCTATAAAAAAGGAGTTGGCTGATTTTTGCATTACTGCTACCATTTCAGAGGAAGCCGGATTATCTGTATAAACCGTTTCCTCGAATACGCTTTTTGCGTAAGCAGAAAAATACTGATAATTCGCATAGATTTTTTTTGGCTCATCAATGATGGCTACCTGCACATTTCGGATGTTGCCTACTTTTAGCTTCTCCAGTTGTTGGGATATGATGCGGCAAACATCCAGCAAGTCGTCGGGTTTTTTCATGCCCATTGCCATTGTCCGCACACGTTCAAGAGCTGATTCTATTTCCAATTCCCAGTTTTTACGCTCCAATTCGGCGGTTCGTCTTTTAACAGCGTCTCGGAGTTCGAGGTTTTCCCGGTTAATTTTATCAATGGCCAGCGTTTCGCCTTCGCCTACCCGGATATCCGGAACGGAACCATGCTGCTGCAGCACTTTCCAGCCTGTTTCAGTTTCACGCAGCCAGGTGGATATCCTGATCTTTGAATAAAAATTCCAGGCTGAATCAGCGAAGACATAAATATCACTGTGTTCATTCACAAGCATAAGCTGGTCCACAGGAACAACTTTGATTTGCCGGTTTCTCAAATCAGCTTTTCCGTCGATCTCTGCTATCTGCGCCTTTAAAAATGCTATCCCACCAGCTTTGGTATGGCAAACTTCGGCTTCGGAGGTGCCGATCATTTCATAGTTGTCATCTAAGGTGGATGCAAATGTTTCCAGGTCACCTTTGGTATAACTGTCCCAATAGGTTGCATACACCTTGCTGGCGGCGTCTGTTTTTTTGGCTTTTGGCATATCAGAAAATGTGTTAAAAGCTGTGGTTTAATTATCCAAAATCATTTGAATTTCTCTTTTAAGAGTTTCAAAATCAATGGGTTTAGTGAAAAACTCTTTAGCGCCCGAACTAATGGCCCGATCATAATTCTCAGTATCGCCATAAGCTGAAATCATGCTTACCTTAATCTGCGGAAATTCAGTTTTTACGATTTCCAGTAATTCAAGGCCGGTCATGCCGGGCATATTGATATCCGAAAAAATATACATCACATCCGGTGGCCTTCGGCTGCGCAACATTTCGAGTGCTTCCTGTCCCGAAAGTGCAAACTCCAGTTCGAGCAGCCCGCTGCGAAGCTCTTTTCTAAACTTTTGCCGAAACAGCATTTCGACATCTTTTTCATCATCAACGACTAAAAATTTCATTTCTGTGATCTATTGAGGGTTAATAAAAATAGGAGAACTAATCCTTTTTGCTTGTGGGTGTCAATTGTGGGCTTCAAGAAATATATTCCTGATATAGTGCTTGTAGCGCAATTTACATTCTTTATCTAAACACCTTCCTATGCTTTTAGTTTTATACATGCTATAATGTGTTGGTTTTTGTAATTCATCCTGTCAAATCCAATTTCGTTGGAATCGGTTTCCACAATTTGACCCGCTTACCATAGGTTAGCTGTCGCCAAAGCCATTCCACAGGGCCAAAGCGGAAATAATTTAACCAGATGGTGCTAAAAATGACTTGCCATCCAAATAAGACCAGGGCAACCAGCACAACAGCGGAATACCCCATGGTACCGCCAAACCCCAGCCCTATGCCGTAAAAAATGAATATGCAGATCAAACTCTGAAACAAATAATTTGAAAGGGCTGTTCTTCCTACCGGAGCCAGCCATCCCAGCCAGTGTGGGCGATGGGTAACCACAATGGCTACGGCGGCACAATAAGCAACCGCCATGGGTGTGAGGGCCAGGGCATTGAGTGCAAATTCAGCCAGTGGCCAGAGTTTGGCACTAAAATGACCAAACTCAACCCAGGTACGGAGCAGATTCATGGGTAAACCAATGACTATGCCCCATAGAAAAGTTTTTTTCAGCAGCGCTGTATTCGAAAGCATATTTCGTTCAAGTATCTGCCGGCCTGCCCAGATGCCCAATAGAAATAGCGCAAGGACTTTGAATAGTCGCCCTTCCCAGAGAATCCCGCCCAATCGCCGGAGTGGCATTAGAAGATTCACTTCCAGCAGCTCTTGAATGCTTGTGATGGCCATATAATCAGGAATGCTAAAACGGGTAATCTTTTGCCCATCTGCAATTCCTGTGCTAGCCATGGAAGCCAGTTTATCATGAAGCCTGAAAAAATATCCAGGATAGAAATTGTCAGTCAGGTACATCGCCAACCAGTGAACCACAGGCATCAAAAGCAATATGCCAGTCCAAATCAACAGGCGTTTGTCAGAAAATTTCCGAAACCAGATCAGGGTAAAACCTACAAGGGCATATAAGGTAAGGATATCGCCCAGCCAAATCAGGAAAAGGTGCGTACTTCCGATGATGAGCAATCCCAGCATTCTGCGCCTGAAAAGCGGCACAAATACCTTGTCGTCTTTATTCATCCGCTGGTATTGCACTGCAAAGCCAATTCCGAAAAGGATGGAAAAAACAGAATAGAACTTGCCATCCACAAAAATGAAGGCCAGTATTTCAATCACGTAATCCAGGGAGGCGGTTTTCAAAAGCGCCTTTTGCGCCTCAGGAATAAAATACTCACCCGAAAGATACTGGATATTAGCCGACAGTATAAAAAATATAGCTATTCCGCGCAAAATATCCAGAAACAGAATGCGCTCTTTGTTTGGCACCGGAATATCAGGATGGTCGGTGGTGAAAAGACGGATGTTGGCCGGGGCAGGTTTTTTATCGGCAAGAACTGATGTTTTCATTATTCGTTGGGTTTCAAAAGTAATTTGGACAAAAGCTATTATTGTTAATAAATTGGTTAACTCATTTTAAATGAGCATACTATGCGGTTCAATAATTAATAAACAAAGCCGCAGTAATAAATATTCCTGCAACAATCGTTAGCATTAGAAAGAGGGGCCAAATAAACCTGAACCATTTCTCGAACGGAACACCGGCAATAGCAAGTGATGCCATTAACACGCCGTTTGTCGGTACCACCAGGTTGGAGAATCCATCGCCAGAAATAAATATCAGCACAGCTGTTTGTCTGGAAATACCCAGCAGATCAGACAAAGGAACCATCAAAGGCATCGACACCATGGCCTGTCCGGAGGCAGAAGGAATGAAGAAATTCAGCATGGTCTGAAAAGCGTACATGCCCTGCGCCGAGAGGATGGGATGTTTACCTTCGAGCATGGCAGCTGCCTGATACAGTATGGTATCGATGATCATTCCTTCTTCCAGAACCACCTGTATGCCACGTGCGAAACCAACAATCAAAGCTGGTACCAGCATCATTTCCAAGCCTTTTATAAAGCTCTTCATGGCTTCATCGCCCGACATGCCGCTGATCAGGATGGTGCAAACACCTACAGCAAAAAAACCTCCTGTCATCTCAATAAGCCCCCAACCCATGGTTTGTACGGCAAAAAGGATCAGTGCAAAAAGCACAATAGCTGAGAGCGCGATGCCGATATGCTTCCCGGTGGGTTTGTCATTTTCGTCAAGACTGGTATCGCCTTCTATTACAAAAGGGTCGTCGGGCATTACCGAACGCGATCTATCTTTTTTTACTTTTTTACCATAAATCACCAAGAATGAAAATCCCAGAAAAGCGCAAACTAAAAAAAAGATGATGCGTAAGCCTATGCCACTTCCAATCGGTAATTCAGCAATTCTTTGCGCGATTTGAACGGTAAACGGATTGGTAATCGCGGTTGACCAGCCCACACCGGTCGCAATTGTCAGCACACCAAGCCCAAATAGGCGGTCATACCCCAGTCGTTTGGAGATCATCAGGAAAATGGGGATCAATGGAATGAATTCCGCTCCCATTCCCATGAATGTTCCGGCAGAAGCAATGAAAACAAACAGGATAAAACTCAGCAGCATGGGAGAATCGCCAAATTTGTGCAACATCATATTGATAAACACATTGATGGTACCTGTGTGTTGGATCAGTGCCAGCACCGCCCCAATAATAAAAACGAAAAAAATCAGCGCAGCGGCTGAGTTAAGTCCTTTCGGGATTGAAGAAAACAGGCCTAAAAGGCTTACCGGAGTTGATTTCCCCTTAACCTCATCTCCGAGGATCACACCTTTTAACGAAAAGTGTTTTGGGATTTCTTCATAGCTACCTGGCACCACCAGGATTTGCTCCACATGATTCATCATGCGGGTGGTTCGTTCAAACTTCCCGCTGGGGATGATATAGGTAAGCGCACTGCTAAATAGTATGATGGCTGAAAGAAAAATAAAAACATGCGGGATTTTAAAGTTTTTCATTTTTTAATCTCTAAATGATTTTAGAATCATTAGTTTTTCTACCCTAATTTGATTGTTAACCATTTATCCATTTTTCAAAACTCTTATTGGGTTCGCCTTCAGCGTAGCTCCAATCGGGTTTTAGCCGCAAGCCGCCCTCTTTTCTCCAGATAAAATCCATGGCTTCGTTCCTGTCTTTTGGGTTGTTAATTTTTAACAGTAATAGATTCCTTTCATCCAGTTCAATTATTCCGATTACCGAGCTAATGTTTTGGGCAAGCAGGGCATTGGATAATACCTCCGCCTGATGCAGATTATAAGTGGCCCAAACAATACCATATTTGCCTGAAAGAAGCGTATCTTCATCCAAAGAAATATCAAATTCCAGGGGAGTTCCCGGTGGCAGGTCAGGGCTGTTTTTATTGCTGAGCCACTTCCATGAAATAGCAATATTCGGATGGAGCACAATTGCTCCATCCGAATTGAATATCCCTGTTTTTTTGATAAGTTTCAAGATTTAGGGTTTTTGGGGGCTATAGGCCATGCTTTAAATCAGACACTAATTATTTCCTATTTCGCCGGTGGATTATGACTCAAGTCTTCATCGCGCATATAGAGATAAGCCCAGGATTCTTCGACGACATCGCGCATCTCGGCCTGCATCTGATCTCTTTTTTCCTTTCCGTGCGCGTTCTCATAAATGGTCCATACATTATCGCGATCTACATCCAGTTGAGCAAAATTTTTGAACGGAGTGGCTACAAAAATATCTTCTGTGTCCTTGCTGCCTCCCATGACGCTGTACCAGAATCCACGTGGCGATCCTTCAACTTTGGTTACGGCATCAGTTATTTCCTTAACACCTTCCATGAATTTTTTCCAGTCGTTTACCTGCCATGATGATACCCATAAAACCGGATCGGGATTGGGATAGGATTTGCTGTAGTCGGGCATAAACCTGGCAAAATTGCTTTCAGCTGATTCTACGTGCGGGTTGATCAGATCGCGGGCAAGCATGCGGCAATTTTTTCCGGACTCGTCTGTTTCATCCATTTCGGCCCAATTGCTCATACTTGAAGTCAGGATATACACATTTCCTTTTCCCTGAATTCTTTTCCAGATATTCCAGGTCCACTCGCCACCATTTTCGAGGTAACAGGCTTTCCAGGCTTTTATACCTTCTTTGAACTGATTGTCCTGGCCAGGCTTTATGGTGAATGTTGTCATCGAAAGGATAAAGCCTTTTTCGCTTTCCTGTGCCTGAATTTTATTGCTTAACAAGGTTGAAAAAGCAACGATTAATGCTACAAATAAGAAATTTGTACGCTGTACGGTAAGAGTTTTCATAACTAAGTTGATTTTAAAAAATGCCTACTCTTTGAAAAAGGATTTTCGGCAGCCTCCTTTTATTCGAAAAGAACTGCGTCAAAAGTAGCCCGGCAAGAAGGCTGTCGGCTAGGATTTTTATTACAATGTGTTGGACATTTCGATCAGAGCATCATTTTAAGCTGGAATAGGAGGAGAGGATATTGTTAACGACAGGAAATTTATTAAAATCAAATTTTCATGACAAGAAGGATATGGCGCATATTCTTACGGCAAATCTCATATTCAACAAGTGATTCAATACGTACAGCAACAAGAGGCACATCACAAGAAAAAAACTTTTATCGAAGAATACAAAGAATTTCTGGATGCTTTTGATATCCCATTCGACGAACGATATATTTTCAAACCAATTGAACATGAACAATGATTAAGTACCTACGGCACTAAAATGGTTGTGTTGGAATTTTGTTCTACCAATATTATGTCCCTATGGGACATTAACAACGGTCAGCTTAGAACAAGCGAAAAGATTAACTTTGTGTAAGTCAACAATCGAATTATGTTCCGTTAGGAACAAGATATTGGTAAAAAATTAACACAAGTCCCGTAGGGACATAATATAAATCACATGGCAAATTAATGGTGTTTTCTACCAGCTCCAAAAACCATAAACGAAATTAAGTTCCTTTGATCTGGTCATGAAACTCCGACGGGCTACACCCAAATTGTTTTTTGAAGGCACGCGAAAAATAGGCATTGTCATTAAAGCCCACCTGGTAACTGATTTCGGAAACCGAACCGGCCTTTTGCTTCAATAAATCTGCAGCTCTTTGTAGCCGGAATGAGCGAATCATCTGTCCCGGAGGCTGATCAATCAAGGCGTTGAGCTTGCGGTTGAGCTGGGTAACACTCATGTTCACATGTTCTGCAAGCAGCTCAACAGAGAATTGCTCATCGCCAAAATTTGATGCTATTGTTTGTATTACTTTTTCCAGAAATACCTGATCAGCCGAAACCACACTCACCTCAGAAGGTTTGATGTTCAATGATTTACTGAACCGCTTTTTGAGTTGCATGCGCTGATGGAGGAGGTTTTTTACGGTTGCCATCAGTTCTTTTGCACTGAAAGGTTTGGTCAGGTAGGCGTCAACACCAGCGTCAAGGCCCTCGATTTTATCCTCAAGGCCACCCCTTGCTGTAAGCATGATGATGGGAATATGGCTTGTTTTTTCATTCAGCCTGATGGCATTACAGAACTGGTATCCATCCATTTTTGGCATCATGACATCCGTAATAATCAAATCCGGCACTATTTCCTGCGCCAAACTTAATCCCTGTTCGCCTTCGATGGCTTCAAAAGCATGGTATTCGCCTTCAATTTGCTCGCGAATATAGGCGCGCACATCTTTATTGTCTTCAACAATAAGAACGATTTTTTTAGCGCCTTCTAATTGCTGGGTTGGCTCAATAGGTTTGTCTAACGAATTTTTAGTGTGCAACCCGTCATCCAAACCTTCGGAATTGATTTCCTGCGATCTTGTCTCCGAAACCGGACTTTTGTTCTGCCCGGTATAAGCGTAGGGGAGAGTAACGATAAATTGAGTCCCCGCGTTTAGCTTGCTGTTCACCCTGATCTTTCCCTTGTGCAACAGCACCAGCTCTTTGGCAAGTGCCAGTCCGATTCCTGTGCCTTCGTGCTCGCGGGTGTTTGAATCATCTACCTGATAAAAACGATCGAATATATTTTCAAGTTTGTCCTTCGGAATGCCACAGCCTGTATCTTGCACTTTTATTTCGATTAAATGCGCGTTTGCAATGCCAATACCAATTTTAATGGCACCGTTTTCGGGGGTAAATTTGAAGGCATTGGATAGCAGGTTATAAAATACCTTTTCCATTTTATCGGTATCAAAAAGTACGGTGATATCATCCGCTTCCGATTCGAAGCTAAGCCGGATTTTCTTTTGCGCTGCCATTGATTCGAACGAAAAGAAAAGGTTTTTAAGGAAAGACACCATATTGTTGTTTTCGGCGTAAAGCTCCATGCCTCCTGCTTCGAGTTTCGACAAATCGAGCAGTTCATTAATCAGTTTGAGTAAGCGGCGGGCATTGCGGTTGGCAACCTGAAGTTTCCCCTTTTCTTTGCTGTCGATGGCCGATGACATCACGTTTTCTATTTGCCCGAGAATCAAGGTGAGCGGCGTGCGGAATTCATGGGAAATATTGGCATAAAACTGCGACTTCATCTGATCAAGATTCCTAAGCGAGTCGGTGGTAACCTTTTCGAGTTTTAACTGGTTACGCAGGCGAATTCTGTTCAACTCGTAACGCCTGATGCCCGAAATTATCAGTAGAAAAGCCAATACATAGAGCAGAAAAGCCCACCAGGTGAGCCACCAGGGCGGAAGAACCCGGAAACGATAGGAAATGGGTTCGCTCCAGATGCCGTCCGGGCTTTTGGCCTTTACCTTAAAAGTATAATTACCCTGGGGAAGGTTCCGGTAATCAACGGTTGATTTTTCAGTCGCTACATTCCACTGCTCATCGTAGCCTTCAAGGAAATACTGATAGCGGACTAAAAACGGTCTGCTTGTTTCGACTGCAACAAAATCGAAACTGATGGTATTGAACGAAAAGGGCAACACCAGATTCTCCGGGATTGCGCTGAAGGGTTTTACATCATCGAAATGAATAGCACTGAACTTGAAACTCATGGTGTCGCGCTCAGAATTACTTAAGGTTCTGCCAAATACAAGCAGTTCATCAAGCACATAAGCAGGCACATTTGCTGAAGATGCTAAAGAACTTTCTGTAGTGGATCTTGCCCTTTTAAGGCTTTGCCAACTGATTTTTTCGTTGTTGATTCTGATTTCCTGAATCTCCGGAAATAAAGCGCTGCTTGATTTTCGGACTTCTTTATAGTCAAAGCGCACCAGTTTGTCGCCCGTTCCCAGCCACACAAAACCATGGCTGTCAATGTGCATACTGTAGTTGTTGCTGATATCTTTGATGGGATAGCCGGTTTTTTGGTTATAGTATTCAATTCCGGCGCTTGCAATTTTTTTCCCTTCCGCTGCCAGGCCTCCTTTGAGCACCGTAAGCCCTTTGCTGGTTCCAATCAGGATATTGCCAGCTTCATCTTCCAAAATCCCATAAACCACATCATTGGCAAGTCCATTGGTAGTATTGAAGTTTTGGAAAAGATCACGATCTGCTTCCGTAAAATTTGTTTTCTTCAGCGCTTCGAGCTTGCTTTTTCTGATGATTGAAACGCCACCACCCCAGCTTCCGATAAGCAGATTGCCAAACCTGTCCTGCGTTACGATAGATAATTTGTTGTCGGGGAGCCCCTGTGCCTTCGTGAAATTGATAAATCTTTTGCCGTCATAACGGCTCAAGCCGCCCCTTGTGGCGAGCCAAACCGTTCCCGTTTCGTCTTCATGCATGTCCCACACGGTATTGTGCACCAAGCCCTGGGCTGTGGTATATTGAACGAATGAATGGCCGTCAAATCTGTTGAGTCCCTTTTCATAGGTTCCCAGCCAGACATTTCCCCGGCTGTCTTCCATCAAACTCACCACATTATTGTTAACCATGCCCTGATCGGTTTTGTAAGTGGTGATCGATTTTTCGTTGTAGTGGTTTAGTCCGTTGCCCGAGCCATACCAAAGGTGACCATTTTTATCAAAGAGCATAGTCAGGACGTTATGGCTGGTTAATCCCTGTGTCGTTGAAAATTGAATAAATGAATCGTTGTTGGGGTTGAGCGTGTCGCGCTCCAGTTTGGTGATGCCGCCATCCTGAACGCCAAACCACATATTCCCTGCAGAGTCTTCGGCTATTGAGAAAACTGCTTTTCTCAAAAGTCCCTGTTGCTGTTTGTATTCTAAAGTACTGAGACCATCAAGGCGGCTCAACCCACCGCCGCTTGTGCCAAACCAAATGCTTCCTGAGGCATCTTCGGTAATGCAGATGATGCTGTTGTTGGCTAATCCCTGATTGGAGGTAAAGTTGAGAAAAAAGGCTTCATCCTTTTTTAAGGAGGAAACACCCGCCTTGGAGCCAAACCAAAGGGTTCCCTCGCTGTCTTCAACAATCGAAGTGATCTTATCGCTTACAAGTCCGTCAGTCATAGTAAAGTTGACAGTGGCAGCATTTTCGGTATCGGCTTTTTCAGGGTCGAACCTGAACACGCCCTCATCGGTACCAAACCAAATCATTCCATCACCATCCTCAGCTATGCAGTTGATGAAGAGGCCTTCCAAACCGCATTGTTTTGAATAATCAGTGAAAGTGATTTTTCCTGCAGGTTCAGCCCAGGGGTCATATTTCATTATACCGCGGTCAGTAATAACCCAGATGCTGCCTTTTTGGTCTTCGATAATTGCACGGGTATAATTTCCTATAAATCCGTGTTCTTCATGGATAAGAATAAATTTTTCTGGGCTTGTACTTTTATCCAAAGACACAGACCTGCACAATCCCTTTGCAGTTGCAGCCCATAGCGTTCCCTGCCTGTCTTCGAGCGATTGAAGCACATCATTATCAGGAAGTCCATCTGCCGTTGTGAAGTTTTTAAACGAAACGCCATCATATTTGCTCAGGCCGCCAAAAGTGCTGAACCAAATATTTCCCTGCCTGTCTTCAGTAATGGAGTTTATAAGATTATGCGGTAAGCCATGAGCAGAACTAAAATTTGTAAATGTTTTTCCATCGAATTTGCTCACGCCATTGCCGAAAGTGCCAAACCACAGCTTACCAGCATGGTCTTTAAATCCGCAAAGGATGCTGCTCAGTGCCAATCCCTGATCCGTATTAAAGTTTTCCATGGAGATATAAAAGTCTGCCCGCTGCTTTTGCGGTAAAGGTTTTCGGGATAAATCAACTTGTTCAGGTTTCGGGTGGTCGCTCAGGAGACCGACAACCGGATTATCATGATAAACGGCAACCGGTGCATAAATCGAATCGGTGGAAGTAGAAGTACTTAGCGGCAAAGGCTCAGCCAGCTGCTTGCAGGCTGCAAGGGAAATAAGCAGCATCAAGGGCAATAAAGATAAACAGCTTGGTTGAGTTTTACGCATTACATCACAGGGATTTACCATCTCAAAAGTAAACTATTATTTAGATAATGGATATTTGAGAAAGATTCGCCACAATAGGTTACTCCAGAATGTCAGATTAGACATTAATATGTGCTCATTATTTTTTAAAAATTAGCTATTGACTTTTTTTGCAAATGGCTGTAAATTTGTAGTTCACAAGTAGTTAAAACCTAATTAAAACAACATGAAACGAATTTTTACCTTAGCAATTTTGCTGACATTGAGCGCAATCAATTTGCTGGCTCAAGACTGCCATAATTATTGGGCAGTTGTATCTCCCGATGGCAATTACCTCTATTTTTCGTCCGACCGGCAAGGTGAGGGATGGGATCTTTATCGCAGCAATATCGATGGATCAAATTTGCTTCACCTGACGAATTTCACAGGTAATGAGTTTTTCCCATCCGTTAGTCCGGATGGCAGTAAGGTGTTGTTTCAGCATGGCGACTATGGTGCACAAGCTGAGATATACGTCATGAACAACGATGGTAGCGAGCTTACGCGTTTAACGAACAATTCCATTTATGATGGTGCTCCAAGTTATTCGCCTGATGGCCAACAAATTCTTTTTTCGGCCTGGGATACTGATTATTATCCTGAAATTTTTCTGATGGATACTGACGGGTCCAATGGGGTTCAATTGACAACAATGAGTGGGGCTTTTTGGAACTCTGCTCCAAGGTTTCATCCCTCAGGAGAAAAAATTTACTTTCAGGCCGGCTTCAATGCTGATGATCATTTAGCGATGATCAATACCGATGGTTCAGGATGGACGGATATTACTGAAGCCAATACTTTTGGTTATACTGAGGCCAATATTTTCTTTAATGCTGATGGTTCTAAGATGACCTTTTTTACGACCGAAAACCTGGGGTATAACAATGGCGGCGATTTGGTAATGGCCAATGCTGACGGATCAAACTGGACGTATCTCAGCAACGCGGCGCCAGGCGAATATTATTATCAGGCGAGTTTTCATCCCAACAATGGAAAGCTATATGTAACTCATATGCCAGCAACGAGTGAGAAGTGGAATATTTACACCATGCAGCAGGATGGCAGCAATCTTGTGCCTTTGACAAATTGCAGTCTCACAGGTTTGAATGAGGGAGAACAAATTGTAAAGGTTGAACTGAAGCCCAATCCTGTGCAGGATATGATGACGATAAATGTTACTGGTATTAAGGGAATTAAAAACCTGGAGATTGTATCGCTTACCGGCCAAACGATCCAAACCTTTGAATGGACGAATAACCCAAGTGAAATAATTGATCTTTCTGCATTGAGGGAAGGCGTTTATTTTTGTCGCATCTCAGGTGAAAACACAACAGTAACACGGAAATTTATGGTTGTTCGGTAAATATACTGGGCTGGTGACGTGCCAGTGGCGCAGAGCAGCACACCCAAACCAGAGAAAGAGGCGAAATTGTTGTTACTGGTTTTATTTTTATTTTGCACGATGCAAAGGGATTACATTGTTTATTTCCAAGTTTGAACCTTGATTGCAACGAAAATCACAACAATAATTCGGCTTCTGACCATGGGGGGGAGATAACAACTTCTTCATTCACATGATCTTTTCATGCAACAACCATGAAGAAGTTTAAATGGTTTTCTTGGTTGTCATTGTTTCAAAATAGTATTGTATTGCGTAATAGCAATAAATAATCATGCTGGATGAGGGAAATTTGTAGACATCAAGCTGCATCGGTTCAACCACCATTGCAGGTAAGTTAATTGCTGTTTTCCTGAAGTTCCAAACTGGCTATGCGAACCGATCAGGAGCAAATTTATTGCTGCCGGTACATTATTTTGTCAGCCTCAGACCAATAGATAAATCGATGCGAGATAAGTTTTCATAACTGTCTTTTTCGAGTTTGATTTTTTCTGTTGTGCCTCCGTATGATAAATCGTATTGTGTTAAAGTTCCTAACATATAGGATAGCTGAATTCCTAAGGCAAAATTTTCTGACAAGCCAATATCATAACCAATATCCCAGCATAAGCCTACAGTACTGCTTTTAATTGTAAAATCCGTAAACAAAACGGCCTCATTTGTATAGCCCAAATAGCCAATGCTAAAATTCACTATAAAGCTATTTCTTTTGCTGGCATTTAAAAGTCGTGTACCGAAAAATGGGCCAATGAAATCTATTGAAATATCATCGCTCATCATGCCGTATTTTGTTGTCCCATCAGGTTGCACTACATAAATGTTATTGATTTCATTTTTTGATTTGTGCCTATTGTACTTAAGACCAAATCCAAGTTGTTCCGTGAAATAATAGGACAAATCCATTCCGTATTGATAGCCGGATTTCAAATCCTTCATATATTGCTCAAAATCAGGAGGAATGCTTGGCGAAATTTTGGCCAGCCTGTAACTCCAGCCTCCATTTATTGCTGCTCTGAAGTGTGGGTATATTTGATTGCCAATAATTTTTGCAGCCGGCACTTCCGACTGTTGATAAAAATTGTATTGATGAAATTTTACCTGATCCAAAGGCAGTAACGTGCTTCTAATCTCCTCTTTATGCTTAAAAGTGAAGTATATATTGTCTGTTTTTATTTTTGATATTTTACAGTTCAATGAATCTCCCTCGTTGGTTACAATTAAATCTTGCGCCTGCATTGACATCGACATTATTGCAACGGACAGAATTACAAAAATATGCTTTAAATTGTTGTTTTTCATTGTGTTTAGAATTTGGTTATTCATTATCCTGGATACTTTTAATTTGTGATTTATGCGTTTGAGGTTTTGTTGCTATTTCATTTCTGAAAATTGTAAAATTTCCTGATCATGATCCGCGCTATTGATAATCCATTCAAATATTCAGTTGTCATTAAAGAACATCAAGGTTCGTTTTCTGTTTTTTTAATCTATGGACTGGTACTCAGCTTTCCCCGTTTGATTGTCGACAAGTTCTAATTTTGCGCGTCCAACAAATGCCCCCATTTTTACACTGCAACGGATGTAATATTCATTCCCTAATTCAATATTTATGGGCAATTCTGCTTTTGCTTCAGTTTTTGCCCAGAGCGTATTTCGCCCGTCTTTGCTGATTTTGATCGTCTCTTTCCATTTGTTCTTAACTCTGCAAATAACAGTATCACCTAAATGCAAATCGTAACTTATTAATGATCCAAGTCCGCGATGGCGATAAACATGGAGTAAGGCATAATCAGCGTCAATTAAGGAGCTATCCACCACTGCACTTGCGGGGATATGATCAAAGTTCTCAACTTTCAGTATTTTGGCAGTTATCCTGTGACAAGAACTACCCATCGCGCTGGGCGGAGTATGTTCGGTGATCTTTATGGCATTGCCGCCAATTTTACGCGCCTCCATTTTTGCATTGTCTATTACAAGATCCCATCCGCAATTGGTCGAAAAGCCACTATCACCGATTTTCACTTCACCCAATTCCTCAGAATCTGTTGGCACAGGGTCTTGCAAGCCTAATAATCTAACTTCGTCCCGATAATCGAGGGCCGAATAATTTTTACTTACTGTTGTTGAAATCTTTGGTGTGCATGAACTTATTATCAAAGCACAGCCGATTAATAGCATTGAAAGTTGTTTCATTTTATGTTGTATTTTGGTTAATGAAGATTTTACTGTTGGTTTATTTTTCAATTTCAATAGTTAAACATGTATTATTGTTTTTGGGCAGCGGTTTAAACTATCTACTACGCCTCTCTCAAAATCTTTTCCATCTTTCTGCCCTTGGCCAATTCGTCCACCAATTTGTCCAGATACCTTATTTGTTGTGTTAAGGGATTTGCAATTTCTTCTACGCGATAACCGCAGATTACACCTTTAATCTGTTGGGCATTGGGGTTCAGTTTGGCTTGCTGAAAGAATGTTTCAAAAGTGGCTTTTTGGTCAAGCAATTCCTGCAATTTATTGTCATCAAAACCGGTGAGCCAGCTAATCACTTGATGTAATTCCGTTTTTGTCCTGCCTTTGCGCTCAACTTTTGTGATATAGTGCGGATATACCGATGCAAAAGTCATTTTTGCCATTCGCTCATCGTGTTCGGCTGTAGTTTTCATCGTTGTCATTTTTCTAGTTGATTTTTGCTATTTACTCTTTAGATTTACGCTATTTCGATAATGCTGTTTTGCAGTTCAAACAAAAATCGCGATGGACCGAAATCCCTGAACCACAGACAGCACAAGTCCATTTGTTTTGCTCATTTTCAAGAAAATATTCAATGCCATTCGCGTTTATGAAATTCAGATTTGCGATCATACTCATGCGGTATTTGGTTCGGTAGCGTTTGTCAAGCTGTTTTAGTCTTGTGCAAGGATACTTAGGGCAATCGTAGCAAAACCCGGATGCTGTTTTTGCCAATAATTCACAATTTACGATGGCACAGCTTCTGCAAGCAGCAGGTTTGTTCAAGTCATCTTTTTTGAAGCATCCGCCACAGGGTTTCTTTTCGCGCAAATAGCCAATGCATAGCCCGCAGTTCATGCCGCAGGCCGCAATCAGTCCCTGGTATTTATGTTCCTGAGTCATTGTTTTGGGCTGTATTTGTAATGATATACTGTAAACCGATCGTTAAAATGGGCTTCATATAATATTCATCCTTTTTATCGCTATGGAATAGCCGAACTGGTTAACAATTCTGAAACTCCCAATTTTTACTTTACCTTGTACTACAGGCTCTAAAGTGAATAAATTGAACCCATTAACAATTGTAAAATTTGCTCTTAACGAAACCCCTGCATTAATTAATTCACTTTCATTTCCCCACTCAAACTGCATAAAAAACCTTGTATTCGAATTGCGAAATTGTTGTCTAACGCCACCAACTAAGCTTAATTTTTGAGTTTTATGCTGATAATTGTATCCATATCCAAGTTCAAAATAGAGCATATCTGATGGCTTTGATTGAATTAAATGCGTCTCTTCACCTTGTTCCCAATAGTCATTAAAGTTAAAAGGATCAAACCTGATGGTTCCGGTATTAAGCTGTAAACTCCCAATCAGTATATGATTTTTTAGTTGACCTGCAAAACTGTAATTCAATCCGAAATTGTTTATACTTGCACCGATTTGTATTTCGTTCGATCTGTTAAAAAGTGGGGAATTTAGTGTAACAGGTGTGTATAAGGCTTCTTTGGATTGGCAAAAGGCTTCAATAGTTATGAATGCGGTTAAGAAGATAAGTAAAGAAGTCCTTTTCATCTTATTTCAATTTTATTCTCACAGCCTGTTAGGTTTCATGGCATTTTGTTATTCAAACAGTTTCTTGTTCGTTTCAATAAACGATTTTAATGTCGTTGGCTTTTTCCCTGTCAATCGCTCGTAAAAATCAGAAATCTTTGGCGCTTTCTGAAATCTGGGCAAAAAGTGAAGCAGTAGCAATACGAGAATCATTCCTTTTTCCATGCCTTCCCGCTTTTTAATCCAATAGAATTTGAAAGGATTAACATTCCTAAAGCGAATAGGATTTTCTATTGCCATATTGATGAGCGCGGTTACTGTTGCAAAACTTTCGTTTTCCAATCCGGTTAGTTCAAATGCCTGGTTTTTGTAGTCATCGAAATTGTCGAGTAAAATCGCTGCTGCTTCACCAATATTTGCGACATCAATCCAGTTGAATTTCGCTTGTCCTGAAGGCAAAATAATCGCTCGTTTGGTTTGTATATCCTTAATCAGCGTTGTTGTCAGGTTTTGCATAAAGTAAGCCGGGCGAAGAAAAATGTAATCCAATCCATGTTCAATTATTAATCGCTCAATTTTGTTATGTGGAATCACTTTGCTTTTTTCTGCGCCCTGAACCGATAAAAATACAATCCTGTTGACCTTGTTTTTCTTAATCGCTGCCAGCAAAGGTTTAAAATATTTATCAACATCGGACAGATGCGGAGGGCGTAACAGGAATAATGTATCAATACCGGCTAGCGCCTGATCAAAGGAGTCCGCATCTTCAAAATCAAAATATGCGTAACCTAGATTTGGATAGGCGTTAAAAACGGTTTTGGCCTGCTCAATATTTCTAACCGCAGCAGTTATTCTATTTGAGGCTATAGCTTTGTATAAAAACCGAATCACCTCAAAACCAATGTTACCGGTTGCTCCTGTTATCAGTATGTTTTTCATTGGTTTTTTTTTTTGCTGGTCAATTCTAAAAAAATTAAAAGGGTTTTTAAAAACTGATAGAAATTTCTTTATGGGAAAACGACTTCTTTATCTCGATCAAGATTTATTGTACCTTCTTGAATTGTTGGAAATAATAGATAACCTGATTGTTGAGAAATCTTCCATGCATAAGTTCCTTTCTCCAAGGAGTAGTTTTTAAAGGTCTTACCTAGGATCGTACTACTATTCCCATCAACTTCAATCAAATACGGATTATTTGAGGTATTAGTAAATCTCAATTCATAACGAGGTGTTAGATCTTCATTGTCTTTTTTACAACTCACGAAGGATACCGAAAGGGCTAAAAAAAATGATACCAGAAAGATGCTTAAATAGCGTTTCATTTAAGTAGATTTTGGTTGGTGAACTAAATTGTTGTTCAAATCAGCTAATCGTGTGGTGCGGCGTAGTTTTAGTTAGCAGGCGTAAAAGTAGAACTTCCGAAATAACCTGGCAAATTATTTTGAAAAATTACCGAAGGCACATTTTTTTTGAACGCAACCACTTTTTGGGGATTAATAATAAATCAGGCCGCTATGTAGGTCATTCAAATTTCTTTGATAGCAAGAGCTGTTTTTAAGAGGCCTATCGAAAACAGGTGGGATGGTTTTCTCCAGTCAAATAGTTCAGAGAGTAAACATCCCTATTTTTTGTCTAATATCTTCCAGCTGTTCTTTCCTTAAATCCCACACCTTCTTGCCGCCATAAGCCGCGCCTAGCGTTAGTAAAATCGCCAGTCCGGAGCCGATTGGAGCGCCGCCGCCTACTACCTCACCACCCGATTGCGGGTCTTCCGGCGGATCAGGTGGTTGGGCATTGGTGTTCAGAGAAAAGCCTAATATCAGGAAAACTATCAAGATGAAACCAGTTTTTATTTTTTTCATGGTATGTGAGTTTTATTGTTATCGCTTGTCTAGATTAAAAACACCTTTCAAATGAGGATGAAAGCCTATTGTATCCATATTTTTTTCACTGTTACTGATTTTTTATTGCCAAAGCGAACCAAATAAACTCCAGAGGCTAATTGAAGCGTAGTGGAATATGTGCCGTTCAGGCTAAGCTTTTCCAGCAGCAGTTGATGTCCTGCCAGATCAGTAATGGTAAGGATCCCGTTTTGCTGTCCGTTAGGCGATTGCAGATAAAGCCGGTTTTCGTAAGCGAAAATGGAAATAGATTCAGCAGCCGCCATATCAGCTACATCCATGAGGGATAAATGCAAAATAAACCGGTTTTCATCCTCCGGCTCATCCCACGAAAAAGCATAATCGCCCGATAACAGATCCGTAAAAGTATTTTCTTTCAAATCTTCTAGTACAACACTTTCCAGTTCGCCAGCATCTTGTAAACCAATACGGTACACCCCCGGCTGGGAATTGGCAAATCCTAGTGGCACGACAGCCTCAAAAGGCCTTACATCAATACTGAGTGGCCCGTCGGGCGACATGCTGTAAATTTGCGAGATGCCCTCATTTTGCGTAAGTAGTTTCCAGGCATCGATAGGTAATTCAAAACCCGAAGCAGCGTTTTCGTCGAAACGAAGATGTAGTTCGTCCGTATAGTTTTCATCTGAAGCAGCAAGGATGAGCCCATTGGACAGCTTATTTAAGTCATCATCTTTGTAAAAGTTATTGGCTCCTGTATGTGTACGCACGTTGTTTTGGAAAGAAAGCGTAGCCTCTGCATCAGTATAGACAAAGAATCCCTGCATAGGGGCGATGTATTGCGAACCGGTTCCACTGCCATTATTCCACGAGAGGTAAGACTCAGAAACAGGATCCCAATAATAAACAGCACCATAGGTATCATCAAGCAGACTCCAGTCGATGGCCGAAGGATAGGGATTTCCCACCAGGTTAAAGCCCTGCATGCCTCCACTTCCCGAAGCAGACAAAGCAATTTGTTGTGCTCCGGTATTGGGCGTGCCGTTAAAAGTGTGCGTAGTTGTTTTAGATTGGCCATACAGATAGTAGCCGGTTGCCGGAATAAGCAGCTCATTGGGGTCAGTTATGTAATCCCATGATGAAGTGGTTTCATTCCAATTTAACAGATAATCCCCTGCAAACATGCCTGCACTGCTGTTATTATTTGGAGGTGAAATGATATGGTATTCGCCATCAGACAGGGTAAGTTCGGCGTTGATAGTTCCTTTATTGTTGATGATTCCTTCTGTAATTAGTGAGCCACCAGAATTGATTGTTAGGGCAGCCTCAGCATTAACAATGATGCTATTGCAGGATGCACCTATTGTCGTAGAAATAACCGGACTTATTCCGTTGGCAGTGATTAAGACATCATCGTCAGAGGTGGGTACTGTTGCAGGGTTCCAGTTATCAGCTGTGTTCCAGTCGGCACTTATATTGCCTGTCCAGGTATTTGGATAAAGCTGTGTATGTGCGGCGTTGGTCCAGGGGGCATAGCTGACTGGTCCTGTGTTTTCATGAATGCCGGCATTAATTTCGGCAGCTTCTACTGTTCCCCACCAGATGTAGCCGGCTTCAATAGCATCAGGGCTGTTATTGGAAATATTAAAAGTCGTATTACTGTGGATATCATTCCAGGAGGCCAGTGAACTGCCAAAATTTAAAGTGTTTTCTCCGTCAGCACCCACATAAATTCCATTAGTGCCATTTTCCCTGATCGAAGTATTGGTAAATGTTGCGGAAGCGTTTTGGTTTAAATAAAAACCATTGGCGTTGCTGCTGTCAATCAAACAGTTTTGAAAATTTGCAGCAGCATTGATCATGGCTATCATTGCGGCTGTATCGTTTTTAGTTTCCGTATAAAAACCGCCATGCGAAAAGTTGCAATGGTTCATCTCGCTGATTTTTTCATCGTTTTGAAAAAGCATATGTTTCCAGTGGCCGTCGCTTTCGGGCATGCGGGTAAAAGTGATAGTCGAATCAGCAGTACCTGTTGCCGAGAGCATGCCGTCCACCCAAAAAGTTACTTCATCTGCTAAATAAAAAGTATTTCCTTTTTCGATGGTTAGCGTGTCACCGTCCATTAAAGAAATATGTTGGCTAATCTCGTAAGGAACACCATGGTTTCGCCAGGTTCCCTGATGGAATTGCCCGTCGAAAGCGCCGGGTTCGTAACCGCCGGTTACCTTTATGGCATCGTGGCCGTTGGAGTGGATATTGATATTTTCGGTAAAAAACCGTAATACATCAGCAGGGGCTACAATGGCATAACCTCCATTGCCGTATATGTTAGTATGGCTCAGGTTTGTGTAATTGTACCAAAACCATTCAGAATTAAGGCCGTGTGTTTGGTTGTGATGAATATTACTGTTGGTGATGCTAAGGAATTTTCCATCACCGCCTCCCATGTTTATAATACCGCTGCTACCGCTGTATGAGATATCGCAGTGCGAAAGGTAAACCTCTGAGTTTTCGGTGTAGATATTTGGTTCCCATTCTGATTGCCCGGCATATTTAATATCGCAATAAGTGAGGTGACTGGTGTCGGTAGCATGGTGGAAGTTCAGTCCCTGCCAGTCCTGAGGGCCGGGATCGTTTTGTGCTGAGGTAAATACAATATGTTGATCGCTGGTGCCAATTGCATTTAGAGATGACTTAACAGTCAAATCAGTATAGGGCAAAAACTTCAGCACAGCGCCGGGTTCTAGGGTTAATTTGCCAGGGTCTGTCCGAATCTGTTTATAAACATAATATTCGAGATCTCCCGGCCAGGTGGCATCATCTGTCATGTAACCACCTGCAATTTCTATCCTTTCATTGCGTTGATTGCCAGCAATTGTCGAATTGTACAGGCCACCAACCATATTCATGGGAAGTCGAACCGCCGGCCCCTGGTTGTTGGTAATTTGTGCTGCATTTAATGTCCCGCCACTGTACTGGTGATTGCAAAAAATTCCGTAGCTGCCGTTTTGCATGATGATGCAACTGTCGATCATTGGTTCGCTATAATAATCCATATAAATTCCGGAACTATCGCAGCCAGCGATAAATGTATTCTTGATCAGCGGATTGGAACGATAAATATAAATGCCATCGCCGGCACAGTCCTCAACGTAACAATCATTGATAATTACTGCGCTGTCCTGTGGTGGCGCAGAAGTATGAATTTCTATTCCGGCAAAACGATCCTTAGTGTTGCTGAAACCGGCATTTTTAACGGTTACGTTTGTTAATTCGCTGCTGTCGCTGTTGGAGAAATAAATGCCCTTCCAGTATCCTTTATTGGCAGGGGGTTCCACTTCCACTGCCGGGAGGAATTGAATATTTTCGGCCTTGAGCGTTCCGATTACCTGTATTTCGGCTTCTGGCCTGCAGTAAATGGATGTTAATGTGTTGGGATGGATGATTTCGAGTGATGCCTCTTCAGCAATATATAATCCTCCAAGATACAGGTCAATGTTCAGAGGTGGCTCCGGCCAAATTGTATTTTCATCGATATGACTGTGAAAAATTTCAATTCCATCGGGATGGTTGTTTTCAAAATCCAGATTTACATCGGGTTGCAGCAGCGCACCCGCAACCCGAGCTGGAACCCTGATGGCAGTGGTGTCGTTGCCATGTGCAAAAATGTCGGCTGTTTGCAGTACATGGTTGTCGGACTCATCGTCATCGTAGAAATTGAGGCCAAAGCCCGTATTATCATTCACTTCAAGACCGGTAACAATTAAACTGCTCTGGCGGGCATACACACCATCACCACCATTTTGACTGGCCGCAAAATTATTAAGCGTTACAGTGCCGTCGGAGTAATTGATCTTCAGCCCATGCGAGCCGTTGAGATTGGCCTGGCAATCGGTAAAAGTGCCCTGCCCGTCGTATCTGATAAAAATTCCACTTTCGGCATTTTGGTTGAACTCACAGTTTGTGAACAAGGGGTTAGAGCTTGCTCCCTCAATTTGTGCGCCATGAAAATTATTTTCGTTCATGATGCAATTGGTAATCAGTGGCTCTCCTGCTGATACCAGAGAGATGCCAATGTTGTTTGTGGTAAAATTACAATTCAGCACTTCGGGCGATGCCCCGGTTCTGATCATCATGGCATTGCCCAACCCCTCGAAAGTGCAATTTGAAATAAGAGGAGCCGAAGCAGTAGTTATTTCCATACCATATGAATCATCATAAAACTGACATTGATTGATTTCAGGTTCGGCATTGTTTTGAATGGTTAATCCGGTTGGCCGTTGTGCACTTCCATCTAAAAAATGGCAGTTCTCTACAAGCACATTATCACTACTGTCAATCACAAGTGAGCCGCCATTGTGAAAATTCACATATTTGAACCAGGAATCGCCGGCATCAACAAGTGTAAATCGTCCATTGTCTCCCGTATCGCCCTTTATGTGTATCAGGGAAGAAAATCCATCCGCATGCACGGATCCCTGAATGGTAAAGGTTGAGCCATTCTTGAACCTGATTTCAGTGCCCGCCTGAATGGTAAGGGTTGCCGACGCATGAAGGGTAATATTTGCCGTGATGTAGTGAAGGCTGTCGGCAGTCCAGATTTCACTTGTGTAGATGTCTTGGTTGTGATAAGCAGACTGTGCTGTAACACCTCCTGCCACTATAAGCAAAAGGAGAAAAAGTAAGAGGGGTTGTACTTTTTTCATGGTTCATTTTATTAGGGATGGTTTATAAAAATATGTTTTGGTTATCGCTACTGTAGTTTATGCTGGGCTTCAATATCCATTGCCTACGCTGTCTTATTTCAATAAAAATTAGCAATAACAAATTTACTTGATGTGCATTCCAGGTGTGTGAAAACTTGGTTTAGCTGAATGAAAACTTTGTTTGAATAGCTGAAATTTTGTTTGAATACATTAATGCAGGCACATCGTAATGAGGATTGGGTTGAAGCAAAAAAAACCCTGGCGATTTTGTTAATACGGCTGTATAATAGTCAAGAGGCAGCCTTTAGACGGGCTAAAATTATCAGATGAAGCGAGTGGTTAGATCAGTTTTTAGAAATAGTGCGGTGGAAATCTGTTTTACTTTCTCTGGCAAACTTTAGAAATTGGCCAGGCGTCATGCCGGTAAATTTTTTGAAAGCCTCAATAAAAACCGAACGTGATCTAAAACCCGATTTGAGCATAATTTGCTCCAAAGAAAAGCCGTATGCGCCATTTTCTTCTATCAGTTTTCTGGCTTCTGCTATTCTGTATTTGTTCAGAAAGTAATAAAAATTCATCCCCGAATGCTCATTAATGGCACGTGAAATATAATTCTGGTTAGTGTTCAGCGATTCTGCGATTGCGTTAATGCTTAGACCTGAATCGGTATAAGGTTTTTCTGTGGCAAAGAAATCCAGGATTCTTTGATAAATATAGCCTATGTGGTCGTTTTGTTCACCCTGGTTTTCAGTGCTTTTTTCAAATGCAGGCATCACTGATTGATAAACGTCCTTATTCATCAGTTCCAAATTCAGTTCGTATTGTTGTCTGAGTTTCTTGGCCCGAAAGCGGTAAAAAAGCAGCAGTAAGATTATTGCCAAAACAGCCGCCGCCAGAAGCGATTTTAGCCATGTGCTATACAAACGGTTATTGTCGATTTCAAGCTGTTGATTTTGTATCAGCTGGTTTTTATATTTCAGGTCGTGGAGGATTGACAATTCATTGAAAGACTTAGCTTTTTCACTGTCGAACAAAGAATCCGAAAGGGCGATCTGTTCCTGGAAAGCCTCAGTACCTTTTTCCTTTTCATTGAGTGCCAGATAGATTTTCACCAATAGTTTAAGGGCGTGATTTCGTTCGCGTGGAATATGTTGTTTTGTTGACATGTGGAGGCTTTCACGAGCCAGTTTTTCAGCTTGTTGATAGTTTCCACTTTCCATGGCTAAGCGTGCCAATGCCAGCATCACAGAAGCACTATTGCTATGTGTGCCTGCTTCTTGTGATATTTTGAGTGCTTTCTGATAATAGTTTCTGATTTGGTTTTGATCACCAGAATTTTTTTCATAATAAAGCGCCAGGTTATGATAAAGCTCTGCAATTCCGTAGGAATAGTTTATGGCCTGATAGTTTTCCATGGCACGAGCAAAAGCCTTCATCATTTCTGATTCGTTATTACCCATTTCGGCCAGCAGGCTGAACATATTTTGACAAGCCAAACCGATATAAAAAGTATCCTTAACTGATTCAAAATACGTGAGGGCTTCTCTTAGGTAGAATTCACTTTTATTGTAATCCTTGGTAACGCGATACAATCGTCCAAGGTTGATGTTTACCTGCCCAATACCTTTGTAATTGCTTTGAGCCTCTGCAATTTTAAGCGCTTTATGGTAAAAATTCAACGAAAGAACAGGCTTCCCAAGCAGGTCATAATTGATTCCGATATTGTTGAGGATTCCGTACTGCATATTTGGATTTACAACGGCTTCGGGTCTTTGCAGCGCCTTGAAATAGTATTCGTTTGAAACCTCATGGAAGCCTGCATAATAATAGACAATACCCTTATAATACCAGGCCATTGTTAGCAGTGAATCGTTGTTGCTTCGCGAGGCAAATTGTTCTGCTTTATCAGCATTGGAAAGTTGCAGCGAATCCGATACAGTCAGGTTTTCTTTAACAATAGTGAGATAGACAGCTGCTGAATCTTCCCAGGTATTCGATTGTGTATAAGCAAAAGAAATGGTAAGCGTTGGTAATATGAATAAGCAAAGGATTGTTTTCATATTCGGCCTGATTGGTAAGCTAATAGCACGGTAAAGTTAAACCTTTTAGGGTTATCAGTCAAAAATTGGTAATCGGTTGCAGGCCGTAAAGTTTGTTTTACTTGTTTGCCAATCTTTATTTAAGGAAATTATTGCCGTAAGCTCAGTTATCTTTCAACAGAAATATTTTACCTAAATCCTGTAATCTAATTTAGGAATTTGATATACAGACAAACCAAGCTAAAACCCTGTTAACTTGGATGAAATAAGCTAAAGCCAAAGGCCTTTTAAGAGGTTGTCGTTGTTGTCAGAGTTGTCATTGTTACAATTCAGCTAAACAAAGCTAAAAACTTCTTCCCTAGGTATAAGCGAGCCAAAGGCTAAAATCCAATAACTAAAAGCCTATTAAGAGTTAATTATTGTTTTAATTCAGGTAAATTGTAATAATTGCTGATTATTAATTGCATCACACCCATCAAGTAAAACATGCAACGAAAGCGATTTTTGTGGGGGTTCATCCACACAAAGTTTTGTTGACTGGTTATTAGCTGATTAGCTAGAATAAAATTTTTTTGAAAACTTTCGCAATAATCTATTTATGACGTACATTTGAAGGTGATATATTGCAAGGGCAACCATCATTTTAATAGGAGCAAAATGAATAAAACATTTCCGATAGTTAGTTTCTGATGCTCACTTATTCAGTTGGGCAGTGGAAAGCAACTCGGGTTTACCAAACAAAAACAAACATTATGAAACGAATGATTATTTTTTCCATCCTTATGCTGGTTGGCTTGTCATTTTCGTGCCAGAAGGACGAAGATTCTGCAGATCCTTATGAAGGAGGACAACTGCACAAAAGTCCCTCAGGCGCTTTCTATATTGCCCAATTGCAGGGGACTTTCAAACAAATGGGTCGGCAATACGGGCTCATGCTTTCAGATCAAATCCTGGCGTTTTATCAGGAAGCCGTTGTTGAACTGGCCATGAACGAAGAAGGGATGAAGTATGAGGATCTATTGGAAAATGGCAGGTATAACTATAATGATTTTCCTCAGATTTTTCGGGATTATTTCGATGGGATGGCCGAAACCAGCGGCTTAACTGTGGATCAGACAAAAATAATGTCGGGTGTGATGTACCTGATTTATATGACAGGCTGCAGCAGTCTTTCCACCTGGGGTGATTATACCACGGATGGGAATACAATTACTGGTCGTAATCTTGATTTGTTTGCAGGAAATTTGAGGAGATTCAGTAAATATTATCATATAGTGGTATGGAATCCTACCGGCTTTCCGGCTTCCGTTGCCAATATAGATTTTATGGGTGGGGTTTTTTACCAGACCGCGATCAACGACAAAGGCGTTTTTCTGGAGCTTCAAAATGGTCAGGCTACAGATACCAGCAATGCAGATTACAGAGAAAACACCAACAATATCCTGCTCGAAAGCTTGTTTCGCAATACCAACGCTGAAGAAGTTGATCGCTGGTTCAACACCACACTGCCTTATTGTGGCTTGATCATGAATGCTTCTTTTCCTGATGATGCTGTTATTTATGAATGGGCAACTTACAGGCTTGCAACCAGAAGGGGTCAGGGAATTCTCTCGGCAAGCAATGATTTTATTGATCCCTCCTGGAGCGATTATCCTATCATTTTTTATGATTCCATAAATGAAGCACCTTTGGGCTACACCTGCAAGCGCAGAAACAATTTACTTGCCCGTGGCGAAGAATTCAAGGGACAGATTACACCAGAGAAAATGATGGAAATTTTTGATATGACGCTTCCATCGGCAGGAGCAACTTTCCCGGAAGAAGGAGATATTCGCACCATTTATTCCGTGGTTGTAAAGCCCGACGAGCTTAAAATGTGGCTGAATGTACGCGAATATTCAGGGTGGGAAGAGATTGATCTCAGGCCTTATTTTACAAGCAGATAAAAGCTTGCACAGGCATAAGTTTTATAAGCAAAAAGGATATTTTGTAATGAGTAAAACCAATGAAAATGAAATCTATAAGTATCCTGATTTCCTTTTTGAGCGTGTTTATCTTGACCGCAACCAACTTATTTGCACAATTACAGCTTTATGGAGATCATGTAAAACCTCTTATCAACTTCCTTCAATCTATTCTTCCAGCTTTTTCCTGAAATCCCACACCTTCTTTGCGCCATAAGCTGCGCCCAGCGCCAGCAAAATTCCCATGCCCGAGCCAATGGGAGCGCCATTGCCGGCGGGTTGGTTGGTATCGCCACCATGCCCGTCGGGTGTTGGAGGCGGTGCGCCTTGCGCAAAAGCGGTTGTTGTGCAAATGAAGAATGCAATAGTAAAGAGTATGTGTTTAACTGGTTTCATGATTCATATTTTTTTGAGGATTATTAGCTTTTTATTTCAATCTTAAGTTTAGTGTACTATCACCTTTTGGGTATACGTTTGCGTATCACTCAACAAATGCACTAAAAAAACACCCGACAGTTTTGCTGCCCTGATTTGCTGAATGAGGTCAGAAACCAGCTGCATTTTTATACACAAGCTAAAAGCGAAGAAGACGAATAAATGAAAGTGTTGATTTCAAAAAGTAAGATGCATGGATTTTGATTGTTTTGGCGATATCTCCTTGTGCTCAGCATGAAAATATGTGATATAATCATTTGATCTATAAATAGTTTTGTGTTTTTCAGCAAGCCCTTAACAGGAAAATTGAAGCAGATCATTGCGGTTGTTTTTGGCAAAATTCATGAATTCCTGTTTGCTCTGCCTGGCAGACAAGTTCAAATCCCTCAATTCCGGAAAGCTTAGGTATTACTGAGCGTAGTGAATGCCTTACTTTTTCTGGTCTTGCACATCCCATTAACTGAGCAACTAACTTTACATACAGACCTCTTCATAACCACTTTTGATGATGGTGGTTATCATTTTAAACCGCTCCTTAGCATTGATGGTATTGGCGCTATGTGCCGGAATGATGATGGCCTGACCCGTTTTTAACTTATTGCGTTTGTTGTCGATGATAATTTCAGCAGTACCATCAATAATCTGAATAAAATTATCAAAAGGTGAAATTCTGTCTGTCAGTGTTTCGCCAGAATCAAAAGAAACTGCACTTACATTACCCGTTGATTTCTTGAATATCGTTTTGATTACCACTGAATTTGGAACATATTCAATAATTTCGACAATGATGAAAGACTTCGATTTTTCTAATTCAGTGTATTCCATTTTTATTGCTTTAGCGTAAATTCAACTGTGCCATTAACAAGTCAGTATAAATTCCTTTTGGAATTCATCCTGACCTGATAAAGACGATGGTTTTTTGGTAGTGTAGCTCCTTTTTTAAAAAAAGGTTATGTTTCTGGCTTGGCAGTTTCTTAAAAAATATAGCGTATCGACAAGGCACCGCCATCTCCCCAAAAACCATTATGCCCGTAAAAATTGAGTTCCGGTTTCCAGTCAATACTCAGATTGATAGGTATTTCCCTAAAGTTATATTCCAAACCAAGGATGCCATCAATACCTACTACTGTATATTTTTCATCGTCATCTGACCATGGAACTTTATTGCCATTCCAGAATCCGATGTGTGCACCAAATCCGAAATACCAATTCAGCCGATCGGCATTGAAAGCACGGTTGTGAATTTCGTAAAGACCTGTGATTTGAAATCCTGACCAGCGAGAGGATAAGATCCCCTCGAAAGCAGCTTTTTGGCTAACGAAGTGCTTTATTGTCAGCCCGTTCGAAAAGCCTCCCCTAAATCCGATTCCTGTATTATAATCCTGTGCCTTGCCAAAGAAGAAAAGGCATATTGCAAAAAACATTGTTAATCCTAATTTTTTCATACTAATTTAAGTTTACTGTTTTCCTACTCTTTAGGCTTTTCGGATGCTCCCCGGCTTTTATACTGCGCTGGTCAGTGTTAAAAATTACCAGATTTTGGCTGGCTAAATTGCCTTGACACTATTTTTTAGGCTTTGATGGAGTTTCAAAAGGGGTTATTTTAAACCCGGTTTTTTTCTCATCGCGTTTTGCCGCTTTGGCAGCGCGTTTCTCCTTCAGATTTTTGGCCGGCACCTTTTTATCTGACTTTTCTTTTGGTACTTTTTCGTGTGACATATTGATTTTTTTTTAACTTCTATTAATAGGATTATTTAATCAGAACATTTTCCTTCCTTGAATAATTCTGAGAATTACTGCGATAAGGGCAATTACCAATAAGATGTGGATGATGCCTCCTGCATTATAGCCCACGTAGCCAACTGCCCACAAAATGATCAGAACCACCGCAACGATATAAAGTAAATTCGACATGATATTTAAGTTTTTAAATGATTAATCTGTTGTAATTTGTAAAATTTTAAGGAATGAATCTGATTTCAACTCGCCTGTTGTTCGCCCTGCCTGCTGCAGTTTCATTCGTGTCTCTTGGACGTAATTCGCCATATCCTTTAAAGGTTAAGCGGCTGGTATCGATACCCTTATCCACAAAATACTGTCTTACGGCATAAGCGCGACTTTCTGAAAGTGTTTGATTCGCTTCGTCGCTACCAACATTGTCGGTATGGCCTTCAATTTCAAATTTTGCGTTGGGGTATTGCTCCATGGTTTGGATAATGTCATCCATTTTGGAATAAGAGCTCGGTTTGATCACAAATTTTGCGGTTTCAAACTCAATACGATCAGCAAAACTTTGAAGGGTAGTTTCTATTTCTTTAATTTTCACTAAATCCATCACGGGACAGCCAAAGTTTTCGGCCGGACCGGATTCTTCAGGACAATTATCAAGCTCGTCGGTAATCCCATCACCATCGGCATCAGGGCATCCTTTGGCGCTTGCATCACCTGCTACATCCGGACAATCGTCAGCATGATCTGCAATACCGTCACCATCGCTGTCGGGGCAGCCGTTGAGCCAGGCAGGTCCTGCAATATCAGGACATTCGTCAAGATGATCCGGAACACCGTCGCCATCAGCATCCGGACAGCCATCGAACCACGAAAGGCCTGCAATATCAGGACAGCGATCATTGTGATCGGGTACACCATCGCCATCTCTGTCAGGTGCAATGGCTACTACTTCTGTAACCACTTCAACTGGCACCTCTTTAGCCGATCTTTTGTTAAACCTGGTAGCTATGCCAAAGGAATAGTGCATATAATCGTTGAAGTCAAATAAATAGTCATAAGAGACTTCAGCATTGACGGCAAGCCAGTTAGTTACCCAAATATTAAATCCAAGTCCGGTTGATTGTGCCATATAAGTGGTTTTATCAATCCGGCTGCCGTTTACACCTAGAAAGAAATACGGATCGAACCTGGCCTCTTCATTTAGCAGGTAGCCATTGGCAAATTTGTATTCAAACTGACCCTGGAATCGCATCATATTATTGGTCTGGGTGATGGGCTGCTCGAGTGATCCCCAGTTGTTCAGCTTTTCTGTTTCCAGATTGATCATCGAAACTTCAACGCTAAAAACAACTTCCTTACTGAGCAGGCGGCCAACTTTTAATTGGGATACAATGGTATTTCCCATCCAGTTCATATCCGTTAATTGCTCGCTAACAGGCATCCTAACGGCATGGAAGTCAACGTAATTTGTGCTTACACCAACCAACCAGGGTCGGACGCTGTTTTGTGTATTTGCAGCAAATGAAACTGCAATCAACATGGCAAGTAAAAAGATAGATTTTTTCATTTTTTTTTAATGTTAGTTTGACAATTAAAACAGGGTGTTGAAAGTGTAAAGGTGAAGTCATTTTTCATGGAATTTTGTTACAGAAGTCTGGAAAAGAGTAACATCATTCACTCATTTTCATGACATGTTAACCCCTAAAGATGAATCACTTAACAAATTCAATTGAAAAATTGGCTTATCGGACAGCAAGAGACAAGGTTATTGCTTTTTTACGCCAAACAGAAGTATTCCGCCTCCGATTGCCATTACAACTGCTCCTACAATAGGCGACCATGCTACGGAGTGATTCTTGTCCATGGTGATTTCAACATCGCCAATGTCCACAACCTTTTCTCGGGTTACATAATTGAATCCTGTTATTAGCATGATTATCAAACCAATTACCAGGATTACGATTCCTAAAATTTTCATTTTTGTTTCTTTAATTCTGTCAATATTGACAAGATCAAAGATGCGAACCATCTTAAGCGAAAACATTACACACTTCTGGCAAAGTGTTACATATTTTACAGGTTTTCAAGGCTACTTCGGCGGTTTTGTTTTAATTGTCTGTAATATGAGGGTGTGAGACCGGTTACTTTTTTGAATTGGTTGGACAGGTGTGCAACGCTGCTGTATTGAAGCCGGTAAGCGATTTCGGTTAACGAGAGATCGTCGTAAAGTAACAGTTCTTTTACTTTTTCAATGCGGTGCATAATGATATATTGCTGCAGTGTAATCCCTTTTACCTCCGAAAAGATATTAGACAAATAGGTGTAATCGTAGCCTATTTTTTGGCTGATAAAACTGGAAAGGTTGATTTTAGGTAACGCTTCATCGTAGTGAATCATTTCGATCACTGCATTTTTTATCCGTTCAATCAGGATGCTTTTTTTGTCATCAAGTAATTCCAGGCCTGATTTTGAAAGGTTAGCTTTCAATTGCTGTCGCTGTTCATCAGTGATATCACCGCTAATTTCGACTGAGCCCAGATCAACAAATACATACCAAAGCCCTAGCTTTTTCAGCTCTTGTTTCACTACCATTTTGCAGCGCAGGCTTACCATATACCGGATGTAAAGGATCATTTTATTCTTTTAGCGGTTTAAACAGATGCAAACAATGAACTTGAAAGTGAATGTTATCAACTGTTCAGAACAAAAAATCAGCATTTATCCATTTCGTATTTATTGTGCTTTCAACAACAATTCCCTGCAGAAATCAATAGCGCAATTTCATACGAAGTTATGTTAAATTATTGAACTTGAAAATAATATTCCCAAACAATTTCTGAATTGCCCCCAAATTATCCATTGCTACTGAGCCATTCAAAAAAAAATTGGAATCACTTTGTACTTCATTTATGTTTGTTTTTTTTTTGACTGACCATATATCAGCCGTTAGTTAATTTTCAGTCCGATCAGTAAACAAAAAGCAGTCTGAATAGTAAAATAATAGTTTTCATGAACACCAGGGTTTAAGATTGAAAACGGTCTAATTTATACAAAAACCGGAGTTCTATGATTGAGAATAAAAACTTGTTTCCCATGCTTTTTCACGTGATTAATATCTTATTCGATCTTTCCTTTAGATCTTCGAGGTCATTTTCTTCTTTAATAGATTGTTTGCCTACATTTAAAGTCATTTTCACATGTTTGATAATGGCCTTTTTGTAACTTTCGTTTGAAGTCAAGTTGTGAATTAGCAGCAAAACGTCCATTAATCTGATAATTACGGCGGTGCTTCCAGCCGAAAACTGTCGAATTTGATTGAAAGCTGCATCCAGAACACCTTCAAAGTCAACCGTATTTGCAATAACGCGCAGTTCTTTTTTATCGTCAAGCCTGTATTTTGATGGAAATTTTACCTGCGCAAGGTAACACATTGTTGCAGTTAAATGATCAATGCAGGTAATTGCCGTGTAGGGGTCATTAATGCCCGGGGATAAGGCACGAGCTGCAATTTCAACCATTTGATGAATGGAGAATTCAAGATCTTGCTGCGCAGTTTTTGTTTTTCCAATTACAAAATGATAAAAAATCTTTTCAAGCTGCTCTTTTTCCAGCTTTCCGTTTGTGTATAGTTTTCCGATCTCGATAGTTTCAACAATATAATCTCCGGGTCTGTAATTTATCTCAAATAGCCCATCAAAATTTTTCATTGTATGCAACAACGATGCACTATCAACATATTGAAGATAACCTGTTTTAGGGCTTTTCAAAGAAGTGAGGGTTGAATATTTTGATTTTATCGGATCAACAGCTAAATCATTTTCAGTATCCGGTTCATCACCCATGTTTTCGGGGAACAACTGACTGACTTGATTTGAAATAAATACTGAAATATCAGAAATAACTTTATCAGCCTGAATGCTAACGGCAATTTGGTGGATAAATATAATGAGCAGAATGATATTTAAAATGGCCGCAATAATAGCCATAAGGATAGAGAGTGATGGAATAAAGGTGAATCCGTTAGTTTCTTGTATGGCATTTAATACAATAAGGCAATACAGATAGGTGGAGATGTAAGCCCCCAGCACAACTTGATTGAGCCTGACATACATAAAGTTTTTTATCAGGCGCGGCCCCAATTGCGACGATGCCAGGGTTAATGCCACGAGCGTAACCGAAAAAACAGTTCCTGCCACACCAATCATAGCCCCCGAAATAGTTGATAATATGCTGCGGGCCGAATCAACACTGTGTACAAAAAAGAAACGCCCCAGGCCATCCTGCGAAAAAGTATAGATTTGATCCATATATACAAATCCAATCGCCATCAGAATCGAAAGCAGGATGATCAGGACAGGAACAAACCAAAAAGTGGCTCTCAATTCATTCCAGAAAAAGAATAATTTTTTCATAGCCATTAGCATTAATTAGAGTCCGTCCGTAAAGTGTTTGTTTAGTTCATAATGTTCGAGTTCGAGCCTGCCTGCCTTCAGCAGATAAACCTGGCCGTCAGATCTACCTGGCAGCAGACAGGCAGGGTCTGCGAAGTATTTAAAATCAAGGATTTTATTCACGTAAACGATTGTTTTAAATACGAGTATAACGAAGAACCGAGATATAACGAGCTCACGAATACCGCTTAAATTTATAATTAAATGAGTAAATCGGACATTATGGACAAACACTAATTATATGACGCCCAAATTATTACATGTAGTAATAAAACAACTCAAATGTACACATAATATCATTGGTAAGCAAAAGTTGCATTTCAACGAAGTGTGATAATTGCTTAAATACAGGAGTGAAATCCGAGAGGGCTTGCATTATTCTTATAGGTGCGGGACGCTAACCAACTGAGCCAAAACACCATCAAGTTGTTCTGCTGAAATCATCGTTTCAATGAGTTTTCTGCTTTTCTGTTTTTTAATAAAGCGCTCAATTTTCATGGCCTCACCCAAACTTTCGGCACATTCAAATACAGCAGCCATTTTCCAAGGCCTATGTTTAGCAGTAAAAGTAATTCTGTCGGAGCTATTGTGTTCCACAAGGCGCTTTTCGGGATTCAAAGAAATCCCGACATAAAATTTGTCGGCTCGTTCAGAAAATAAAATGTAGAGATAGTACATGGTAAAATAAAAAAGGGGCTGAGTGCCCCTTTTTTGCTCCCCCTTCAGGACTTGAACCTGAGACCCTCTGATTAATCCCGTACGTACGGGACTCTAACCAACTGAGCCAAAACACCATCAAGTTGTTCTGCTGAAATCATCGTTTCAATGAGTTTTCTGCTTTTCTGTTTTTTAATAAAGCGCTCAATTTTCATGGCCTCACCCAAACTTTCGGCGCATTCAAATACAGCAGCCATTTTCCAGGGTTTGTGCTTAGCAGTAAAGGTAATTCTGTCGGAGCTATTGTGTTCCACAAGGCGCTTTTCGGGATTTAACGAAATCCCGACATAAAATTTGTCGGCTCGTTCAGAAAATAAAATGTAGAGATAGTACATGGTAAAATAAAAAAGGGGCTGAGTGCCCCTTTTTTTGCTCCCCCTTCAGGACTTGAACCTGAGACCCTCTGATTAACAGTCAGAAACAATATGTTTCCTTTGTTTTCTGATATTTTCTTTTTACTTGATTTTGTGTAAGATACAAAATTTAATTTTCTCTTTACTTCCGGTTTTATCCGATTTTCACTTAAAAAGTATGTATATAGTATGTATGGATTTTCAAAAATACATACTAATTTAGCTTCTCAAAAATATTACGAAATGGCTAAGGTTACGACTCGAATTCTGCTTGATACAAGACTCAAAAATAAAACCGGATCATATCCAGTCCGGTTAAGGGTTACACATGTCAAAACTCAAAAATACTTTTCTATTGGGATGAGTATGACACCAGAGGAATGGGAGAAAACCATTGACCCAAAGGCCAAAAAGAAATTCAAGGAGAACAAACTTTACTTGGAAACAATTGAAAATCGCGCTAATGAAGTAATAAAGAAGATTCATCCTTTTTCATTTGAGGTGTTTAAAAGAGAATTTGATGGAACGTCTCCACAAAGACAGGAAGTATTTGCAGCTTTTCAGCAGTATGTTAATAAACTAAGAAAAGAAGAAAGAATTAGGACAGCAGACAGCTATTCCAGTGCTCTTATATCCATCAAAAAATTTATTGAAACAAAAAAGCAAAAGAGATTAGTCTTTGAAGATATTACAGTCGATTGGTTAAACGCTTATGAAGATTGGATGCTTGAGAATAATAAATCAATTTCCACCATTGGGATATATATTAGAAGTCTGAGAACTATTATTGGGATAGCAATTAATGACAAGGTCATGAAGCCAGAACAATATCCCTTTGGTAGGAATAGGTATAAAATTCCTGCCTCGGAAAACGTTAAAAAGGCTCTACCGTCGAATGATCTTAAAAAGCTATTCGAGTATGTCCCTCAGAACAAAGCCGAAGAAAAGGCATTAGACATGTGGAAGTTTACATACTTATGTAATGGAATAAACTTTAAAGACATTGCTAAACTCAGGTTTATGGACATAAGTGAAACCAACATCCAGTTTTTCAGATCCAAAATTGTGCGCTCTGGGAAAGAGAATATGCGCCCCATTGTTGTGCCGCTTGAACCTGAATTAAAAGCCATTATTGATAAGTGGAGCGTTGAACCAGAATCACAGAAAAGCTATGTATTTGGTATAATAAATAGTAAAGATTCCCCAGCAGAACAAGCAAAAAAAATTCAACAAGCAACAAAAATCAACAATAAATACACAAAACGGATTGGAGAATCTCTTGGCTTGCCAATTAAGTTAACAACATACACTGCCCGTCATTCCTTCGCTACCATGTTAAAACGCAAGAATGCCCCTGTTGCATTTATTAGCGAAAGCCTTGGCCATAAGGATATTAAAACCACTCAGAGTTATTTGGATAGTTTTGAGGATGACACTAAACGGGCTTTTCAACGCAAACTTCTGGATTTTGATTAATATGACTTGTATGCACAAACGCAGACCAAGCGTAATCATGTGATAGCTATCTAATACAAATGACTTAACAACACTTTACTTTATTAATAGAGACTTTCCTGTTCCTCATCAATGGATTAATTTGCATAATACCTGGCAGTACATGCCATATCCAGCTTAAAAATCTCAACAATCCTGAAGAAGCAGTTTCAGCATTAGCCTTTTACATAGATAGAAACCTTTACGGACAAAACTGCCATTTTGAGCATTACAGTATGATATTACAGCGCACTTCTCCTAATCGTGGTGTGATTGATTATTACTACCCGATGAAGTTAACCAGCTTTATCCCAGTATTAATCCTTGATGCAACGGACAGAAAAACCGTCAAGATTAGAAGTGTTATAATCAATTGGTTCACCAGAATAATATATCAGGAGAAGACCACGGGCAAAGTTCAACCCAATACCAGTTGAACTCCACCAAAGACCTACGTCACCAACACCAGTGAATACTTCATTTTCATTAAAAAGATTACCACCAGGTAGACCTGCAAAGCCGGATTCGTTTGTGGCTCCAGTGTTGGGATCTTTCCATAAACCCGTTCCTGCTTCAATAGTTCCGGTAGCTTTTAATTTACCGCCTGCATTATCGGCTAAATACTCAGTTAACTCTGTCCACTCCTCATCACTTGGCAAATGCCAACCTGCGGGGCAAACATTCATTGCAGTTTCCCAGTCGTACAGATAACCGTAAACTTCCACATTTGCATCATCATTATCGTAAGCCCAATAGTTTCCGCTCGATGGCGCATAAGCGAGGTTCTCTGCCATCCAAACTTGATTGCCAATGACTACTGTTTGGTAAACCTTACCGTCTCTTGAATCAGTAAAGCTGCTCATAATCGGTTCCTGTCGTGTAGTAAAAGACATAGCACTACCATATCCTATGCCTGCACTATTTATAGCATAAGCTCTTAAATAGTAGGTTGTGTTTAGCTCTAAATCAGTAATATTGCTTGTAAAACTGCCAGCACCAGTGCCGTCTTCTGTTTTGCTGTTGTTGATAGTGGGGTTTTCGTTTGTGCTCCAACAAACGCCACGAAAAGTTACTGTTGCGCCGCCATCATCGGTTATATTTCCACCTGATCTGGCTGTGGTTGTATTAATCTCTGTTACCTCCATAGTGGATAGAACAGGAACATTTTCATCTTTTTTGCAACTGCTTGCAAACACTAAAAATACACCCATTATCAGCAATGGGAATAGCGAAAAGTTTTTGATGTTTTTCATGCCTTATGATTTATGAGGAAGTACAAGGTTTTGGTCAATTATTGCAGCTAAATTAAGATTTCTTTTTAAAACCAAACAGAGCTTATACTGCATAATGTATTCTGCACAGAAAATATTGTAGCTCACTTTATCATGTTTTCACCCTAAAATTTTCCCAAAAAATTTTTTTTGACAGGCATTCACACGCATTGACCACCTGACAAACACTACCCCCCTCTAAGTCTCGGAGGGAACGCCCCCCATATCAAGTATTAACTATTAAATCTTAATGTCATGGTCAAAATTATTGATTACAAACAGCATGAAAATGCTGCCGGAAAAACCTTTTTCTCCTTGATCCTGCAAGGCGGAATTTCTATGGTTCAAAGTCAGGAAACTGGCATGTATTATGCCACAACACATAACGCTTCGGTTACTTCAACCTTCGATGAAAAGACTTGTCAGTCGCTCATCGGACATGAAATGCCTGGCAAGGTCGTAAAAGTAAAATGCGAGCCTTATGAATATGCCTTGCCGACAACCGGGGAATTGGTTACCCTGAACAGCAGATGGGTATATATGCCAGAAGAGGCTACCGAAGAACAAATAGTTTTTGAAGAGAAGGTCGAACGACCACTCGCTTTTTAAGTCACCTATTGTCTAATCCGGGAGGTTCATTGAGCCTCCCTTTTTTATTTAAACACTATGCAATTAACAAAAGCTGAAAGAAGACAGGCTAAGATAAAATTAGCCTTTCAGGGTCCTTCGGGCTCTGGGAAAACCTATAGCGCTTTGCTGATGGCCTATGGCCTTTGTGGATCATGGGGAAAAATCGCAATCGTTGATACTGAAAATGGTTCATCAAACCTCTACGCTCATCTGGGTGCTTACAATGTGATCAGCATTGCAGCTCCCTATAGCCCTGAGAAGTTCATCTCGGCCATAAACCTGGCTGAATCCTCAGGTATGGAGGTTGTCGTCATTGATTCTATTTCGCATGAATGGGAAGGACAAGGCGGTATCCTTGATCTGCATGGCTCGATGGCTGGCAATAGCTTTACCAACTGGTCGAAAATGACGCCAAGACACAACGCCTTTGTGCAGTGTATGCTGGGAAGCTCCTGTCATATCATTGGCACAATCCGTTCAAAACAGGATTATGTGCTCACAGAGAAAAACGGTAAGCATGTCCCTGAAAAAGTAGGCATGAAAGGCATCACCAGAGATGGCATGGATTACGAGTTCACGGTAGTCCTGGATCTGGACATCAAGCATAATGCTACTGCCTCAAAGGACAGAACGGGTTTGTTTATGGATAAACCTTTCTTTGTCGTCAATGAGGATACGGGGATTAAAGTCAGGGAATGGTGCGAGAGCGGAAGCAGTCTTGATGATGTAATCAATCAGATTGAAGCAGCGCAATCAATCGAGACCCTGAAGGAGATCTATTATAAATATCCTGAGTATCGGTCGAAGATTGAATTGCTGCTCAAAGAACAAAAGAGAAGCCTCGAAGCTGAGGCTGCGTTAAATGATGTTTCACTTAAACCTTCAGAAAATGGCGTATACCACTGAGATCATCCGCGCAGAACCGATGGTTTTCAATAAAACCTCGGAGGATGAATTTATTGTTTCCAATACTGTGCCTATTGCACTTCAAAGCCTGAAGAATGATTGTATCATTCCCAATTTTGCGAAAGACAATGAGTCTACGATCAGCCATGCAGAGTTCATTGAGGCTGTGATGGAAACGGTTGCTCACGTCTTTCCGAATGAGGCAATACTTGAACCTGCGATTCGTGTATCTCACCCTATAAGGGGCAGGGTTCCTGAGGCAATGGGCAAACCAGCCAGAGCCCTGTCGGAGCATGAGAAAACCATGTATTACGAAAGGATGGCTTTCTCCATTGAGATTCCCTCTATTCACGACGGTATTGCCGGAAATGAGTTGTCATTAACCGTTGGTGGAGTGAGGGCTTATAACCTTGAGAACCTTTATTCACGTAAGTCGCTTGAGCGTTTTAAAGTCTTCATCGGTTTTAAGAATCATGTCTGTACAAACTTTTGTGTTTCAACGGATGGTTTTCTTGGTGATCTGCGGGTTTCTAAAACGCATGAAATTGTCGAAAACACTTTTCAACTGCTTACAGATTTTAACGTTGTCCGGGTATTAGATGATTTGAGGCATTTGAATCAATACGATTTGTATGAGAGACAATTTGCTCAGGTAATCGGTAAGATGAAGATGTATCAGTTTCTGCCTAAAGCTCAGCAAAAGAAAATCGCGGCTGTCATGCTGGGAGATTCTCAGATTTCCACAATGGTTAAGGCCTACTATCAGGATGAAAATTTCAAGGTGGACGATTATGGGAGAATCAGTTTGTTCGATTTCTATAATCTGGCTACCGGGGCTAACAAGTCTTCTTATATCGATTCGTTTCTGGACAGAACTGTTAGCATGCTTGACTTGTCGCTCGACCTGATGAGGGGAATCCAATCACCCGGGGCTTCATGGTATGTGCAATAGCCTATGGAACCGGATGATATTGATGAGGTGATCAGATACCTGAGCCCGTATTCCTTACTTGTCATGACACCGACAAGATTAACGAGAATTTATTGCCCCTTTACTGTGATGGCATTGGTTGTCTTTGAAAGTATTCAGGCTAACCAGCATTACACGGTAACCAGGGTTAATATCGATCGCGACGCGCAAATGGTCTATATCATCAAGGGGAAAGCTTATCCTTCGGGATACTTCCTTTTGATGCTATGACCATGACAGGGTTATGCTGTATTTTTTTCTCCCTTTTTGAGATGGTCTCCCTGAAAAAAAAGACCGCTGAAAAAGGGAGTTTTTTCCTTCTTTGGAAGTTGAAGACTGCGACAATTAATACCTATAACAATTTTAATTATTAATAAAAATGAAGAAAATAACAATTCTCCTTATAGTTGCTCTATTTGCTACTTTAAGAACATGGGCGCAGAACGAGCCTTTCCTTGCAAGTCATTTGTTTATGAGCGTATCTCACTTTTACGTTAATCAAGATGATGATAATGTCCATTTCGTTTCCGCTAACATTTGGCTCGATGATTATGAAATCAAAATTATTTTTGAGGACAAACTCCCTGATGAATACCAATTTGAGGACGAAATAACCGCTTATAGTGAAAATGACTATAGCCTATGGGCTCAGGACATCAAAAACATTAAAACAAATGATGAGTATAGGTTGGTAGTTCTTACACCTAAAGATCGCCCAAATATCAGATACATCACTTTTGACTCTCCGGATAAAGGGAGAGTCATATTCGTTTGTGAGGTGATCTCTGCCAAGCATTATTAGTGCTGTTCAAAGGAAAATAATCTTTTGTACAAATCGTCACATCGTCATTTCATCACCTGGGGGTTCTCATTTTTCCGGAAATGACCCTCAGGGATGATGGTGTGGTGGGGGTTTGTGCTGCACGAGATTCATGCAGTGATTTTGTGCTCCTTCGATTTCTGATTAATTGCAGATATCTTAGTAATTTTCTACCAAAAAATGCAAGTGTCAATGTGAGCTGTAAACCCCTTTATCAATGCCGAAACTACAATTAATTATATTATGCTACATAAAATGAGTTTGGCACTTCTCGATTCTATACTTTTCAAAATCAGGAAATTGCATCAATTTTCAAGTTAAGTCTTATTGCAAAATAATTCATTAGGTCTATTGAGTTCTTCCAGCCTCCACAGCACTCAGGGCTTAGTGCGATCGTCATAACCTCAATCTTTCCGCTTGATAAATAGGCTTTTAATTTATGAATTAAAAAATCAATAGCATCATTTGATATAAATCTGATGGTTATTTCTGTATCATCAATCTTTTGAAAAAAGTAATCTAAATCAATATTAACAATCCATTTATAAGGGCCTGAAGTGCCTTTGTCAAATAAATAATCAATAAGATTCAATAAACCATAAATTGGATATTGATTCAATTTATCCTTCATTTCATCAAATAAGGAACCTTCTCCATGCGTAAAAAAGTGATAAGAATTGACATTTTCTTTATACATCCTATGAAAAATAGGGAAATAATTATCCCATCGCATTATTTCATGACCCCCTCTGAAATCTTCGTCATAAAATTTTATTGCTAAATATTCATGAATACTAAGTTCTTTGATGTTATCAGGAATATGCTCTACCCAAGTGTCTATGCGGCTTGCCATCGTATCATAATGAGCATCAATATGTAGAATGTTATACTTTTCATTTGTCTTGATTTCTTGAAGCCAACACCATAAGCCCGCAACATGATTATCCATCACGTAAATGTTATTTTTCTTACACAGTAGATTCAAGTCTCTAACCCAAGAAGTATTTTGCCCTTTAAACTCGATAATATTTTTCATGAAGTCATTTTTTAACTTGTCAGCATTGTGCCTCAGCTATGTAAAGAGTGGCATTTCGATGCTCATTCCTGTCCAACAATAACACAAATAGCCAAGAAAACAACCCTTTCAATAACCAAAGTCAACCATTTGTCTTAATGAATATTGCCATTACATATCATTTTTCAATTGTCATATCAATCTACTGCCCCAATGTCCAACATTTTTGTTTTCTCCAAATTTCAAATATTGCCCAAGTCTTGAATTTAATGTCGCTTGTCCTTCTGGACTGCCTGCTTTTCCAATGTAGATAACTTGTGAATCACATACATGATTTTGTTTTAATTCAGCTATCGAAACATTTAGATCTATACACAGCTATTGCAGTATTTTCCTGAAAGTATAGCGAATGAGTGCGTTGGCATTCTCAATTTAAATCGAAACTATAATTATAATCAATCAGCTTTCTTTTAGCATTATTCTCAATCCAGGCTTTTTCTCTATGGCTGATTTCAATTATTTCTGTTGTCGATGTGGTTTTAAATCTTTCTGCAACCGACTCTAATATTTGCAATTCACTTTCGGTGAACAATTCCTCATCAAATGTCTTGTTTGGATTTGGCTTAAATTGTTCTCCTGTGCCACCATCGGCAAAATTGGTGTAATAAATATCCAATTCGTCTTTATTGGCTAAATATTCAAAAATACTATTGAAATTATTAGGCACTGGCCCCATTGGAATAGCCCGATACTGAACACCACTCATAGAAAATCCTGATTGTTTATGCATGATGAAGTCAGCATAAAACAAAAGCTTATTCAACTTGGTTTTCCATGGTTCAAGTTTCTCAGTAAAAAACACAACCATTTCAGAAAATTTTCTAAAATCAGGTGTTTTAAATCCTGTCAGATTGTTAGGAAGGCATGTACCAAAGAAGTAATTCTCCAATTGCCTTTCAAATTTATACTTCTTTTCTTCTTCCAATAAATTATCAATTGTCCTATGTGTTTTTTCTTTAAATTTTTGGTCAAGTGTTGTGCAATAATTAACCAGTTTTTTAAACTCATGTGGGTCATTGGCTAACTGGATTAATTTTGCGTTTGACTGGTTGGGAACTTCGCCACCTTCGTATTGGCGATATCCGTTTGTGCCAAAGCCTAATATCTCGGACATTTTTGCTGCTGACAAATTATATTTTTCTCTAATTGAAATAATTTGTTCAGGAAAGGGGATGTTGTATTTTACCCTGTATTGATTTACTAATTGATTGTAATTCAATTGGGCAAATGCATCATCCTCAAACTGCTCGCCTGTATCTTCGCATTTGTACGAATGAAATAACACCTTGAATTCGTCTTTGCGAAAACTCATGGTTCTCCACTCTTTTACAATGCTCATTTCTTTACCTGTAAATGGACTGTTCATGATGTTCATTTTTTAAATGGATAATTCATAGGCTGTTCAGCAATATGAAACGAAATGCAAACCGCTCCGCTGTTCTCAATTCCCATACTTACTTTTATGTACACTTCTTTCTTTTTTACCTCTTTGCCAAAAACCCACATAGGCAATATGCCACGCATTTTTTCATCTAAAGGGCCTTGTGAATAATCTTCAGCCTTTAACGAACTTATAATCTCTTTACGTTTGGCAGGTGAAATTTCTAAATCGTGCAGCGTTTGTTGATTCTTGCCACGGTCATCAAGAAACAGTATGCCGAAAATTTCCATTTTCACCTTTAATTCCTTTAAATATTTTTCAACTTCTTCCTTTAATGTCATGTTTAAAGTAAAACTGGTACAAAGATACGATGTATTTTTTATTTACAACTTTAAAATTGTATAAATATCTAATAAATTAATTTTATTTAACTTTAAAAGTGCTTTACAAAATAAAAATCCTATCAAAATCCTAAAACATTAATCAATGAAGAAAAATCAGTAAACCTGTGTATGCTCTGGCAATATAACAGTTCTAAATAATGGCAACCATACTATTGTTTTTATGATGTGACTTTTTCCACTTTTTATATTTTGAAAGATCTTTTTCATTGAGATGGTACTTCCTGGGTTTTTAGCTAAGATTACTGTTAATAACGAAGCACAATTCGGGGCATTGTTCATATCGCTTGAAATTAGAATACAAAATGCTCGAAAATTAAGAAAAACATTACTCTCTGTAATATTTTTATTAAACGTTATCGAATTAATTTTTAATGTTTTCTGCTAATCTCTGACTAACTGACCTTTGCACAATTGCTTGAATTGTCTGATTCATATTCCTCATAGGAAAAGCTACCTGAAATTGAAAAAGCCCCAATTCAGTAATTAATTTTCCAATTAATTCATCAGCAAAAGAGGATGCGATTATTCCAACACCATCAAAATCAATAATTACGGGCTTTTTGGCACTTTTGTAAATGTTTATCAGCTCATTTTTAATTCTAAATCCTGACTGCCTCGTTCCGGTTCCAGAGGATTGTTCTATAATTTTGTATATTATTCTGTCGTGATCATCCTCAAGGTTTTCAATAAATAAATCGACAGGCTCATAACCTCCAAGAGCCTCCTTCATGGATACTGGATTATTAAGACTTATATCAAAGTTGACAGCTGTAGACTGTTTGTTCTGATTTAGCATTATGATATTTTGGTAAGATTCATTTCTTTTGGTACGATTTACAAAATTCAAACCGCCTTTACCTGAAATTATTTGGAGACCACCATCATTCAAGTTTATTATATTATATAAACCCCACATTCCATTTCCCTGGCCAACTTTACTATCTCTTGTAACCCCTTCTTGTATCGCAAGAGAAATTGCATCAGAAGCATTACGAGGCCGGTGTATAGAGTTTCTCAAAGATTGGTATATTCCTTTACCATAATCAAAAATTGAAACTTTCAAAATTTGACTGTCTTTTAGGACTTGACCCATTACAAATCCTGTGTTTTCCTCTGAATGCTGAATAACATTGTCCATAATTTCATTTAAACCCCATTCACAAGCCTGTAATATTCCCTCCTCTACCTGACAACTTTTACGTATACTGGCTAAAAATCCATTAACAAGAGTATGGACATCATCAGATGAATGAAAAAGCCAAACACGGTCTAAGAAATTAGATCCTTGTCCAGTTGTCGTTTTGTTAATGTCATCAGGACTTAAAAAATGTATTTTCTTCAAATAAGTTGGGACATTTATAAACTCGAAATCGACATTAAGCTCTTCTTTAAAGTAGTGTATATACCCAGCCACTGGTACTGTAGGATACGGGAATACTTTTTCTATTTTCTCAAGATCAATAATTATCTTGTTGTGGCCAAACTTAAAATGAAGTCTTTTTAAGCCATTTATCACCTCTGGTATCAACCGTTTGTTTGTCAAGTTATAAGGCTTGAGCACATTTTCAAAAACGGCACAATTATAATTTTTGAAATATGTTCTTGGGCTGTACATTTTTTTAATTTATTCCATTTAATTTTTTGAAAAAGTTATACTAAAATCTCTTTCCCAATACCGACTATTCCTAATATGGGGGTTTTTTGGTCTGCCATTTTTCTTCACTTTCTTCAAAAGCAGTCTCTCTCAAATGCTTCAATGCTACTATTTATTCAACTCTTGAGGTTATTCACCTCAACAATCAGCAAACTAAGTTTTCAGCAAACACAAATCCACGACTCAACAAAACGTCAAATCAACAAGGAAGGAAAGAAACAGGTTTCGGTCAATTATCGCGCTAAGGTAAAAATTATTTTCAAAAACAAACAGCGTTTTAGCTGTATTTCTCTCATTCTTCGAGTCGGTCAAAGACTACTGAAAAAGAATGCCCAAGAGAAGTGACGGAGTGATGATTTGCTTGGAAAAACAAAAAAAAGCCTGTAATGCCCGTGTAGCAAGAGAATAATCAATGATTATTTCATTCGGGAAATCCTCTGCGTATCTTAGCATGAAATTAAAATTATTTAGCATGAATATCATTCAAAAACAAGCGGCTGACTTCTACCAAATGAACATGAGAGAAGGCCGCACTAAGCATCAAGCGTTTATTGATGTAGTGAAGTCTGAATTGTACAATTATCGTAAGCAGGCACACAAAATGGAATTTCTGCAATGGATCCTCTCTAAACTCAAAATGGATTTTGATAGCCATTATGAGGAATGTGAAAATAAAGAGAACTGCCAGATCAATGAAACCTATGAAAACTCCTTGTTTTTCCTCCAGATTGAACTTGAAGAGATCGAAGCTTCCTTGTCTGAAAATGACTTCACATCGCTTGCAAAAACAGAAATGGATTTGAAGCTGAATGAAATCCTTGATCAGATGAAAACTGTGCAACTGGGCCAGCAAATCACATATGATGATATAAAGTCTGAAATAGAGGAGCTTAAAGATTTTTACTTCCTCAACAAGAAAAATTGGAAACAACTACTACTGGGGAAACTGGAAGATTTTACTGTCGCCGGAATAGTTGCTGAAAAAATCAGCAAACCTCTCCTGGAATTATTGAAGCAGTTTTAATACTGTCAGGTGTTTTGCCCATCCACGCTGAGCAAGTAGATTGACAACGCCATGTAACACATTAGTTATCAATTTATAACCAATGGTAATTTTATTTGGGAAAAAAATTAGCTAAATTTGGGGAAATATGTATTAGTAAATTCATATAATATTCATTTTCAATTTATTAAAAACTATTTTACTCAATAATTACTTAAAACTTATGAAGAAGCAGAAATCTTTAAAAATTAACCAATTCAAGAAATCCCCTAACTCAAATTTGATGCAGAAAAGAAATCACAATACTGAAATCACTAATTTTCAAGTCGTTCATTACATTAATGTATTTCAACATGGCAGTAATGGAAATGTAACCAATATGACCTCTTGGTTCTCGCTGAAGTCAATTTTTAGCCTCTTATCCATTAAAATTGCGGTCAATCTGCTTTTCGATATAGACCTTGAAAAAAGTTTCCTTTCAGGCACTTTCATCTCATTAATCATTTACTTGTTTTTAAATTACTGCAAAGATGCCCTTTTCACTTTCTTTTCCTAAATTTGACCTTTCACTCACCTACACATCAGGCTGTAGGTTTATACAATTAGTTTTCAAACAATTAGACGCTATAAAGAATAGATACACCCATGACCAACGATCATCTCGACCTCCAATCTCCTGACCTTGTTGCACAAAACATCGATAAAATTGCCGCCCTCTTTCCCAATTGTGTTACCGAAGGCCCTGACGGCAAAGTGATAGATTTCGATCTGCTGCGTCAGGAGCTAAGCCCTCATGTGGTGGAAGGCACCAAGGAGCGCTACCGGCTGGAATGGCCTGGCAAACGCGAAGCTATCGTAACGGCCAACCTGCCCACCACCAAAACCCTGCGCCCTGTGCGCGAAGATTCTGTTGACTTTGATAACACCGAAAACCTATACATTGAAGGCGACAACTTAGAAGTGCTGAAGCTATTGCAAGAAAGCTACTTGGGTAAGATTAAGATGATCTACATCGACCCGCCTTACAACACAGGTAAAGACTTTGTGTACAAAGACAACTTTAGCAAAGACACCCAGGAAGAACTTTTCGAAAGCGGCCAAAAAGACGAATACAACCAACGCCTGATAGCCAACCCCGAAACTGCCGGGCGCTACCATTCAGATTGGTTGAGTATGATGTACCCCAGACTGAAACTTGCAAGGAATTTATTAACTACTGACGGCGTCATTTTAATCAGCATTGGAGAAGATGAATTGGGAAATCTTAAATCCCAGCTATGTGATATTTTTGGCGAGTTTAATTATGTATCATCTTTATTATGGGAGAAAGGAAGAAAAAATGATTCAAGATTCTTTTCACACGGTCACGAATACATTTTAGTTTTCGCAAAAGATAAAGAGTACTTAATAAATGAAAACATTTATTGGAGAGAAGAAAAGCCAGGTGCAAGAGAAATCTATAATTTCTATCTAATGTCAAAACAAAAACATTCTAATGACTTTTCACAGATAGAAAAAGAGTTAAGAGCATTTTATAAAAATCTTCCTAAAGAACATCCATCAAAGAAACATTCAAGATACTCGCATGTGGATCAACGTGGTGTTTGGAGGGACGACAACATGTCTTTGCCAAGGGGTGGTGCTCGCTATGAAGTCATTCACCCCGTAACAGGTAAGCCATGTGCTATTCCTCCAGGTGGTTGGAGATATGCATCTCTCGAAATAATGCAAGAAAAGATAGATCAGGGTTTTGTTGTTTTCAGAGAAGATCATACGGAACCGCCTGTTCGCAAAACATATCTTGTTAGAAGCATAAACGAGAATACAGAAGAGCCTGAAATTGGACTTCAGGTGCTGGGAACATATTTCTACCGCAGTGGACTTCAAGCTACGAATGAGCTAAATAGTATATTCGGGCGACAGCGAGTTTTTAACAACCCAAAGGATCATGAAATTTTAAGCAAATTAATAAATTACTGCACAGGAAGAGATAATGAAGCAATAATATTGGACTTTTTTTCAGGTTCCGCGAGTTCCGCCCATGCTGTATTAGAGCTTAATTCTATCGACTCTGGAAATAGAAGATTCATTCAAGTTCAGCTACCTGAAGCAACCGACGAAAAGAGCGAAGCCTTCAAAGCAGGCTACAAAAATATCTGCGAAATAGGCAAAGAGCGCATCCGCCGTGCCGCCAAAAAAATCAAAGAAGAGCTGCAAGCCAAACAGCAGCAACAGCAAGGCAAGCTCGATTTTGAGGAGGATACGACAGTGGATATTTCCAAACTCGATTTTGGCTTTCGTGTCTACCGCCTCGACAGCTCCAATATGCAGGATGTATATTACCGCCCACAGGATTACAAGCAGGAGGCCATGGAACTCTTTGCCGATAACATCAAAGCCGACCGCACACCTGATGACCTGCTGGCACAGGTAATGCTCGACTGGGGCTTGTCGCTTTCGCTCAAAATAGAACAGCAGCAGCTGCAAGGCAAGCTGCTCTTCAAAGTGGCCGGCAATTCCCTTTTCGCCTGCTTTGATGATGGCATCGACGAAGCATTTGCCAAGGCCGTTGCACCTGAGCATCCCTTGCGCATCGTATTCCGCGACAAAGGCTTCAGCAGCGACACCGCCAAGGTAAATGTAAAGCAGCTGCTCAAACAGCTGAGCCCCGAAACAGAAATGAAAGTGATATAGGTATGGCACTACCAGTTAACATAGAAGATTTGGTTCATGGAAAAACTATTGAGTGGGCTCGTATTGAACTGAAAAAAGGTTGGAATGCAAAAAAAATAATGCATACAATGTGTGCCTTTGCTAATGATATTCATAATTGGGGCGGTGGCTATATAATTGTTGGCATAGATGAAGTTGATGGACAGGCAAAATTACCTCCTGAAGGAATAGAACAAAATTCAATCGATAGTATTCAAAAAGAGTTATTACAGTTAAGTCATCGTATTATTCCCAATTATTTTCCTATTGTTGAGCCTTATGTTTTATATGAAAGGCATATTCTGGTCGTCTGGTGTCCTGCTGGAGATAATCGCCCTTATTCTGCCCCTGTGTCATTAGAAAAAGGCGTCCATAGAAACTATTATGTCAGGATCAATTCTAATACTGTTGTTGCGCCGCAGGGATCAGCTGAATATAATCAGTTAATCGAGCTTGCAGCCCGCATCCCTTTTGATGACAGAATAAACAATCAAGCTACAGTTGACAGTCTTGATCTGGGCTTAATCCGAGAGTATCTTCAAGAAGTCAAAAGCAACTTGTTAGAAGATAGCCTTCACATCCCTTTCGCTGATCTGTGTAGAACTATGCTTATTGCTAAAGGACCTAATGAAGATTTACGCCCGGTGAATGTAGGCTTGATGTTTTTTTGCAAAACACCAGAACGTTTTTTTAACCGAGCATGGATTGAATTGGTATGGCATGAGGATAATTCGAGCAAGAAATTCAAAGAAGTTTATTTTAAAGGACCCTTGCAAAAACAGTTGCGGAATGCACTATCCTTTATCCAAACAAACATTGTAAAAGAAAAGGTCGTTAAACACAAAGACAAAGCCGAAGCAGACCGTTTTAACAATTATCCCTACGAAGCCATCGAGGAAGCCCTTTCTAATGCTGTTTACCACAAAAGCTATGAAATGAGATCACCGATTGAAGTGCAGGTTTTTCCTGATAAGATCACTATACTAAGCCACCCGGGACCGGTTCCGCCTGTTAATGCAAATGTTCTGGCTACACAGCGTCACATCATCGCTCGGGAATACAGAAATCGCAGAATAGGTGATTTCCTGAAGGAATTGCATCTTACTGAAGGACGAGGTACAGGTTTTCCTACAATTTATAGTGCTATGGCTGATAATGGTTCTCCTGATCCTGTTTTTGAAACTGATGAAGCTAATTATGTACTGGTAACAATACCTATACATAAAGGATTTGGTGTAGATGACCAAGTAAGTGACCAAGTAGGTGACCAAGATAAAGATCACGTATTCAATTCTTTAGAAGATGTTATTGCTTTTTGTAATGGCGTTAGTGACCAAGTTAGTGACCAAGCTCGTGATCAGGCTCGAGCAATAGTAACTGATCATATTCATCCTAAAGTTTCTGATATACTTCAAACTACAAGAAATTGGATTAAAAGATCAGATCTATTTTCTGCAATTGGATTGACCAATCATTCAAAGAACAGGAAAGCATATCTTGATCCACTAATAGATCTGGGATTAGTAGAAATGGAATACCCGGATAAGAGGACAAGTCCAAAACAGAGATATAAAATCACAACTTCAGGTTATCATCTTTTGAATTTGATAAAACAAGCATGAAACTACAATTTAAACAACAAGATTTCCAGGTAGATGCAGTGCAAGCTGTAGTAGATTGTTTCGAAGGACAACCCATAAAAACCAACCGTTTCACCCTCGAACGCAGCAAAGATCTGATCAAAAAAGCCAAATTGGCTGCATTGGGCACACAAACAATCGACTTTGAAACCGATGTACTCGAAGAAATTGGCTACCGCAACAGCCCCATACATATTCTTGAATCGCAGGTGCTTGATAACATCAAAGTAGTTCAACAGCGAAACGACCTGCTCGAAAGCGAACGCATCGAAAGGCCAAAGGGTGTGAAGCTGGGATACAACCTCACCATCGAAATGGAGACCGGAACAGGAAAAACGTACACCTATATCCGAACCATGTATGAGCTCCACAAGCATTATGGCTGGAGCAAATACATTGTGATTGTTCCCAGCATTGCCATACGCGAAGGGGTTTACAAATCCTTTCAGGTAACACAGGATCACTTTCAGGAATTGTATGGCCACAAAATCAATCCCTTTATCTATAACTCAGGCCGGCCACAAGACATTGAAAACTTTGCTTCTGACAGCCGCATCAGTGTAATGATCATTAATACCCAGGCTTTTGCAGCAAGAGGCGAAAACGCCAGGAGGATCAAACAGGAGCTCGATCAGTTTGGAACACGTCGTCCAATAGATATTATTGCCGAAACCAATCCTGTCCTTATCATTGACGAGCCTCAATCCGTTGGCAAACAAGGCTCCGTCACATTGAAAAGCCTCGAAGAGTTTAATCCCTTACTTACCTTGCGCTATTCGGCAACACATGCCGCAGGCGAAGAATACAATAAGATTTACCGTCTCGATGCACTGGATGCCTACAACAAAAAGCTGGTCAAAAAAATACAGGTCAAGGGGATCAACGTTAAAGGCATAACAGGCACGGATATTACCAGATAGCTCAAACAGATCATTTTGAGCACCAATAAACCGCCCATGGCGCTCATCGAGATCAACAAAAGAAGTGCAGATGGTGTAAAAAGGGTGCGTTTAAAACTGGAACAAGGCGCCAATCTGTTTGAGCTATCTGGTAATATCCCTGCCTATGAGAATCTTATGATTACTGAAATAGATGGTTACCAGCGTAAAATTGTGCTGGGCGGTATGGAACTTTATCCCGGCGACATTCTCAACAACTTCAACGAAAAAGACTTCCGCAGGGTGCAAATACGCGAAACTATACTCTCGCACCTCGAAAAAGAAAAAGAACTCTTTGCCAAAGGCATCAAAGTGCTTTCACTCTTTTTTATCGATTCCGTTGAAAAGTACCGTATTTATGATGAGGATAATAACCCGCAGCCTGGCGATTACGCTAAAATATTTGAAGAAGAATACCAGAAACTTAGAGACAATTACCTGGATTTGTTTCAGCAGGATTACAACGACTTTCTGCTCGAAACCGATCCTTCCAAGGTATATAAAGGGTATATGCCAACCGACTATGAAGCCTATTTGCTTCGTGATGATGCTGCTCAGGTACATAATGGTTATTTTTCCATCGATAAAAAAGGACGCATTATTGATCCAGGCGTCAAACGTGGTAGCGAGGATTCAGATGATATTTCTGCCTACGACCTGATCATGAAAGACAAGGAACGGCTGCTCAGCTTCGAAGAACCAACACGATTCATTTTTTCTCACTCTGCTCTCAAAGAAGGTTGGGACAACCCCAATGTTTTCCAGATATGTGCGCTGAAAAATCCTGACTCAGGTAGCGAAAATCGCCGCCGTCAGGAAGTAGGCCGCGGAATGCGCCTCTGCGTAGATAAAAATGGTGTACGTTTTGATTTTGAACAAATTGGCAGTCAGGTTCATCAGATCAACAAGCTAACCGTTGTGGCCTCCGAAAAATTTGAATCTTTTGCCAAAGGCTTACAGGCCGAAATAGCAGCCACGCTTAAAGACCGCCCACAAAAAGCAGACAAAGAATTCTTTATTGCCAAACTGGTCACAAACGAAAAGGGAGAATCGCATCGCCTTTCCGAAGAAGATGCCCGTAAGTTGCAGTTCAAATTAATTCAGTCGCAAGTAATTGATGATGAATACAAAATAACTGCTCTGGGTCGCGAACTGATCGATCAAAACAAAGTGCCACTTCCGGAAAATCTTGTTCCTTTTAGTGAATCCGTGCATAAACTACTCAAATCGATCTACTCTGGTGAGGCCTTTATGCCTGAAAATGAAAGGAAAACAGTCAGCCTGCGCCCTAATAAGAATTTTGCCAAAAAGGAATTTCAGGAGTTGTGGAACAAAATCAGCTTAAAAACAATCTATGAAGTCAATTTCGATACCGCAAAACTCATTGATGAAAGCCGTATCCGTATTGATGCTCAGCTCAATATTGGCGATCGTATCTACGAAGTGAAGACTGGTGAACTGGAATCCGGCACCAAGGAAGAGATGGAACTGAAAAATTTGATTAGAGAAACCAATCGCACCACAACAAAGTTAAAAAACGAGCTTTATACCAATACCGCTTACGATATTGTTGGCGAAATAGAAACACGTACTAACCTCACACGACGCACTATTGCAAAGATATTGAAAGCCATAAAGCAGGAGAAATTTCAGCTTCTGCGTAAAAATCCTGAAGAATTCATCGCTAAATGCAGCCGCCTGATCAATGAATCAAAAGCAAGTCTGATCATCAACAACATTGTGTACCACAAAATTGATGAACGTCATGATGCCAAAACAGTGTTCACCAACGACAGTCAAACACTTCAGAATAACGAACTACTGAAAAAACACATTTACGACTACCTGACTTCCGATTCCAAAATTGAAGCGGACTTTGCTCAGGCTCTCGAAAACAGTGTAGAAGTGGTAGTATATGCCAAACTACCCAAAAGCTTCTATATCTCAACGCCCATCGAAAATTACAGCCCTGACTGGGCAATCGTATTTGACAAAGAAAAAGTGCGTCATATCTACTTTGTGGCCGAAACCAAAGGTTCTGATTCAGACCTTCAACTACGAGAGATTGAGAAGCTGAAGATTCATTGTGCTTCCCAGCATTTTGACACCATCAGCGATGGCACGGTCAAGTTTTCGAAAGTTAGTAGCTATGATAAATTGCTTGAAATAATACAGTTAAAATAATGGAAAGCCTATCATACATATCACCTAACCCGAAATCTTGGCACAAAATACATGGTTTGCTTACGCAGTTTTGGGAAGAAAAATTAAACAAGACTGTTCCAAAACCTCCTGTTCCCCTTATCTTAAACGGCTGGGTTTTTAGTAGTGATTTTGAGAAGAAAAACAGATGGTTGGAGACGCTGAAATGGGCAGAAGAAAATAATTGTTCTCACCTTATTCCTCAATTATCAGAAGAAGACAAATATTTTGGATAAGAAATGAAACTCATCGACAACGTAAACATAAGGCTTGGCGACGACCTCAAAAAATCCATCCAAAAAGGTGGTAAGATGAGTATTGCCGCTGCTTCTTTCTCCATTTATGCCTTTCAGGAGCTAAAAAAGGAATTGGAGCAGATTGATGAATTACGTTTCATTTTTAGCTCACCAACCTTTTTGGAGGAACACTTCAACAAAGAAGTGCCAAAATTTTTTATCCCACACCTTTTTAAAGAAGCAGATTTATGTGGAGGTGAATTTGAGCTCCGACTCAAAAACCAATTAAACCAGCGTGCCATAGCAAAAGAATGCTCCCGATGGGTGAGTAAAAAAGTAAAGTTTAAATCCAATAAACATCATGCACAGCCCCTTAACGGCATGATACATATTCAAAACAGCCCTAAAAGCGAATTTGCCTATGCCAACATAAACAGCTTCACAACTTCCGACTTGGGCTCAACACCAAAGAAAGGTTTTCCCACCTTAATCCACAAAACAGAATTTCCTGACAGCAAAGCCTACCTTGATTGGTTTAATCAGGTATGGGAAAACAACGAAGACCTTCAGGATGTGACTTCCAAAGTACAGCAGTACTTCGAAAACGCCTACAAAGAAAACAGCCCGGAATTTATTTACTTCATCACACTCTACAACATTTTCAACGATTTTTTGGATGATCTGTCAATGGACAACCTCCCAAACGACCAAATTGGCTTCAAGAACACAGTGATCTGGAACAAGCTCTTCAATTTCCAAAAAGATGCTGCCATCGGAGCCATCAACAAGCTTGAAAAATACAAAGGCTGTATCCTGGCTGATAGCGTTGGTTTGGGTAAAACATTTTCAGCTTTGGCTGTGATCAAATACTATGAGATGCGCAACAAAGACGTTCTCGTTCTTTGCCCCAAAAAATTGGAAGCCAACTGGAATACCTTTCGCCACAACGACAAAAATAATATCCTGGCTGCTGATCGCTTGCGCTATGATGTGCTGTTTCATACCGACCTGTCGCGCGAATCTGGATACAGCAATGGGCGCAACCTGGAATCGGTCAATTGGGGTAATTATGGATTATTGGTAATTGATGAATCGCACAACTTCCGAAACAACAATACCGTTGAAGGGAAAGAAAACAGGTATCAGAAACTCATGCGCAAAATTATTCGTGAAGGTATCGAAACAAAAGTACTCATGCTTTCTGCGACGCCTGTCAACAATCGCTTTAACGACCTGCGTAATCAATTGGCATTAGCCTACGAGGGCGAATCTGCCGTTATCGACAGCAAACTTGAAACGGAAAAAGGTATCGAAACCATCTTCCGCAGAGCGCAACAGGCGTTTAATATTTGGACAAAGCTGAAAACTCCTGAGCGCACCACAGAACACTTGCTGGATATGCTTGATTTTGATTTCTTTGAAATACTTGATTCCCTTACCATTGCACGCTCCCGTAAACACATTACAACCTATTACGACACAACGGCAATTGGCAAGTTTCCTACACGGAATAAACCTGTTTCCATTCAAAGTGCCCTCACCGCTGACGATAGCATTACTTACCAGCAGATAGCAGAAAGCTTATTCACGCTTAACCTCTCCATTTATACGCCTTTAAGCTATTTGTTACCCAGCAAAGTACAGCTCTATGCTGATCTTTATGATAAAGATGTAAAAGCCGGTTCAAGCAGATTAAAGCAAATCGACCGCGAGAAAAGTCTTAAAATCCTGATGGTGATCAACCTGCTGAAACGACTCGAAAGTTCCGTTGATTCGTTTCGTATCACCATGGAAGGCATCATTATGCAAATCGAAAAAGCCCTCAAAGCAATAAAGAGAGGGGCTTCGTCAACCTATGAAGGCATTGAATCTCTTGTAAATGAAGAAAACTTTGAGTGGGAAAATGATTGGGGTGATGAAGAAAATGTGATCGGTCGAAAAGTAAAAGTTCATGTGGCGGATCTGGATACACGTAAATGGTCCGAAGACCTGAATGAGGATTTGGAATCACTCAATAAGCTATGGAGTGCCATCGTCGATATCAGAGGCAGGCATGACAAAAAACTGCAAACACTGATTGAACTCCTCGAACAGAAAATTGAAAACCCATCTAACCCTGACAATAAAAAAGCAATCATTTTTACTGCTTTTGCTGATACAGCAAATTACCTCTATGAACATATTAATCTCGTGTTCAAAGAAAAATACAAACTAAATGCTGCACTGATCACTGGTTCAAAACGCCTTACCACGGCATCATCAATACCTGCTGAATTAAATGCCATGCTCACATGCTTTTCTCCAAAATCAAAGGATAAAGCCAGTATTTACCCCAAACTAAAAGAATCAATAGACATACTGATTGCCACCGATTGCATCTCTGAAGGTCAAAATCTCCAAGATTGCGATTTCCTCATTAATTACGATATTCATTGGAATCCCGTGCGCATCATTCAGCGTTTTGGCCGTATCGATCGTATAGGTTCTACCAATGAGAATATCACCATGGTCAACTTTTGGCCGGCTGTATCTCTCGATACCTATATTAACCTCAAACAGCGCGTGGAAAGCAGAATGCTGATCACCACGATGACGAGTACAGGGGATGATAACATTTTAAATATTAATGAAAAAGACCTCGAATACCGTAAAATCCAACTCCAGAAACTACAGGAAGAAGTGATTGATCTGGAAGATTTGCGCGAAGGGGTGAGTATTACGGATCTTGGTTTAAATGATTTCAGAGTGGATTTATCCAATTACATCAAAACCTATGGCAAGCTTTCCAATATTCCGGAAGGCTTGCATGCAGTTGTCCGATCCAGCGAATTGTTAAAACCAGGAGTGGTATTTGTACTCAAAAATGTCAACGAAAACATTAACATCAACAAGCTCAACAGGCTTCATCCCTACTATTTAGTCTATATACTGTCTGATGGTAAAATTTTCCTGAACCACATTGAATCAAAAAAAATACTCGATGCGATCAGAATGCTGGCCAAAGGTCAGGACGAACCTATTGTTAAACTATGCCAGATAATAAGTGATAAAACAGATGAATACCATGATATGGCCAGCTATTCCGGCCTGTTGAAGAAAAGTATTCAATCAATCCTGCACACCGAAGAAGAAAAAGAGGTACAAAGCTTGTTCCGTTCTGGCGGTACAACAGCCCTCAAAGACAAGTTCAAGGGTATTGAAGATTTTAAACTGATTTCTTTCCTAATCGTAAAGTGATGGAACATTTTAATCTTCCACCCTCAACGACAGTAAACAAGAGCATTCCTAAAAATGCTTTTGATTATTACACAAACTGGAAGCAGAAAAAGCAATTTACTGATCTGGTCGCTAAAATTACCTGGACAAACAAACTATCTACCGAAACGATCAACTTACCGGGTAATGAAGTTTCAGAAATTCAGTTTATAACGATTACGCTTAAAACAAAAACCATCATTGCTCCCTTGCTTAAAATCATTGACAAGGCCATTCCTTATCACATACTCTTCACTATATTCTTTGAGGACGAATATTACCACTCAGCGGCACAGAAACATCCTAATCCACTTGATAATGACAATATGGTAATAGATTGGGTTTATGCATCTAATTGGAAACCGACTTCTTCCCAAAGCATCAGTTTCACCTTAAAGCAAAGCCTCGACCATATCTTCTTTCAAATATGCAACCAGCTTGCTCCCAAACTCATACGTAACAAAACAGCAAATTTTAATCAGCTGCTGGCAGATGTAGCTATGCTGGATAAACTTCAAAGAGAAATTGCTCAGCTCAAAAACCAAATCAAAACAGAAATACAATTCAACAAAAAAGTCGAGATGAATATTCGGCTGAATCAACTGCTTGACAACTTAAATGAATTTTATAGCGGATAAGTAGCTTAATAACAAGTTTTTAACTACTTAACAGTTGGTTTTGCAAACCTTTCGCCTGCGATTGGTTGCAATAAAATATTCCTGACAACTGATAAATTTAATCAGATTGATAAGTTGGCACTAATTAAATCTTTTTGATATACAATAAAATCGTCACTCCGTCACGAATGAATTGACATTTTTGTGACGAAGTGACGATATGTATGTTGTTAAACAAAATAATAAAACGACCTTCGAGTCGCTTCAATTAGGCAGTTTTCTTGCAATTGACAACAATGCCAACATTTGTTTTTTGGCATGTAAACCCTTGCTTTTCGATCCTCTTTCTAAAGTTCTTGTTTCCAAGAGGCCGATAACCATTGTCAGAGCAATAGCCTTTGTATTCATAATACACTTCTTTAAGGGTTACTCTGTTAGCAGTGTCAAACACATAACCTTGATCTTCAATGAACATAAATACGTTATCTGATTCCTTTTTATATGAAACTAAAGCATTATCAATTATCTCACTTTTAGAAAACCCTTTTTGCTTTATGAGTCTATCAAGGCCTTTCAAAACCCAATTTAACACACCAGGTAGTTCATTTTGAATAATTCTTTGGCTGAGATGTTTGTCTTGCTCTGATTCTGGTATTGTAACGTTAAATGGAATTATCAAAAAGCGTCTGAAAAAAGCATGATTATGCTCCACATCACTGGGTAATCCATTGGTATTAAAAATCAACCTGGCATAGTTTTCTAAGATCATGGGGTCCCGATAAGGTAATCTTGCTTCAACTGCTTCTCCTGAGGCAAGTTGTTTAAAAACTGTAGCATCCATCTTATTACCAATCTCACTTGAATAGTTTAAAAGCTTATTTCCGATCATTGCGCGATAATAGCCATTACTATCAGTAAGTTTAGAAATAGAGTAAGTGGTAACATTTTCCCTTCCCAATAGTCCATTGATGATTTCGTAAAATGTGCTTTTACCATTAGCTCCCTCACCAACCAGCATCAAGACCTTCTCCAGTTTCATAACAGAATTTGGAATAAACAAATACCCAATATATTCTGCAAGAACATTTTGAACCGATTGGTCAGGGAGCACTTTATCTAAGAAACCTTTGAAATCTAATGCTTTCGCTTTTTTGTTATATTCAAAAGGGAGCTGATATGTTAAGAAATCAATTGGATCAAAATCTTTCATTCGATATCCTTTCGGCGAAACTTGCAGGGTTCCGTTAGACAAATTAATCAAGATAGCATCGAAAGCCCGTTTTTCCTTTTGTTGGAATGCGGCACTTTTAAACTGCTTCAAAAGGCTGTCTCGAAAACCATAATAGCGTGAAAGCTGTTTATCAATTCCCATTTTTCTTGCCCCGTCTCCAAAGTAATTCGATAATGCATAGTCTTCTAATTTGACCCAAAAAGCTCCATTGAAAAGATAGGCACTCCCATTATGTTGACATAAACTGAACTTTTCCTTTTGAGCCAAATCCAACAAGTAGTCAACAACAGCAACGATCTTTTCGCTTTTAAGCAAATTCTTGTCGGCTTCCATATTTAAATGTGTTTGCCAGTCAATTTTTTCTACCTTTTCAAGAATTCTGCCAAGAATGACATTTTCGTTTATTGACATAATGATAATCTTTGTTTTGCTTTAGAATCTAATTTTCGATTACTCATACTTAATATTTTTAAAGGCATGGTTGCAGATTTTCTTGTTGGTATTCTTTTCTGCTCTGCAAAACCATGCTTAGATAAGTAGGTTTCTCTATGCCTTGTCAACAAATGGCTTTATTTGACACTTGTGGAGCATTTCATTGATGTCATTCACATCGTAATAAACCCGTCCACTAAACTTTGAATATGGCAAAATTCCGCGCGACCTCCATTTTTGAGCTGTTCGGGTACTTACCCCCATAACATCAGCAAAAACTTTGTTGTTGATGTACCGAACTCCCTTAAGAGAATCCGCTGAAATTGAGTCCTCTGTCCTGTTTTGGTTTTTAACAAGGTTCTTAATTTTCCTAAAGAAAAACATCTTATTAATTCTCATAAATTTTAATTTTTACAGATTTGAAACTTCATTGCTTTCTCTTCTATTTCCATCACTGTCGAGACACGGTTACTGGTTAACCATGCTTCAAGTTCAGTGCGCCGGAAAAAGATTAGCTTTCCAGAGGGTTTGAAAAAAGGAATACTCCTGTTTGAGGTTCTTTTGTAGAGGTCACTCGCACTGATCCCTGTCAATTGACTGGCCTCTGCAAGTGAAAGCACCTCTTTCTTGAACAAGCTAACTTTTTTCAACTCTGTTTTTAGCTCATAAAGAGCCTCCCTCATTTCTTTGAGGGTCGAAATCTGCTCCTTTTGGAGCTGTAGGATGTTACTTAATAATTTATCCATTGGTATATAAATTAATTTTACTGCAAAACACCGAAATAGATAAAAGGTGCTTAAATAGTGAATCAGGTGAGAAGGTGGTGAATTAGGTGAGTAGGTGGTGAAAGTTAGAAAAAAGACCTCAGCTTGATAACTCGAGTAAGCGATAAAATGCAGTATTCACCTAACTATAGGCTAAGAATCCATTTGGAAGTAGAACCTAAATAACTTGATATATTTTAGAAATAGAGTAGTTTTTGTCAGAAAACACCAGACTCGTTAAAAAGGATATCTTTTGGGGCGGGAAGATAGCTTCTTTTTAGTGGTTTCCTTTTCTGTGTTGGCAAATTTATTGTGAAAAACCTCATGAAGAAAATCAATATATTTATCATTGACTTTATGCTGTGGCTCATTATCTCTCATTATTAGATAATAAGTATATGTAATTGACCTTACAGAAATGCCATCCAAATCAAAGGTATTGTGAGGAGTATGGAAAGAATTATTGCATACCAATTCTACCGTCAATTTGACCAGCTCTTCGTAATCATGTCCAGATAAAAATGACTTGTTGTATTCATTCTTGCCATTTAAATGCGAAAGCCTCTCCTTAATCTTTGCTATTTTGACTTCACAATTGGATTCCAATTCAGAAAAATCATCCTTATTTTCATTCATTAAAGCTTTTTTACTGGCTTGACCAATATTTTCCTCTGGAATTCTTAAGTTATACTTTGCTTTCCACTCCTCCATCCAGGAATAAAATTCTTTTAGCTGCTCTGGAATAATCTCAATTACCCCATATACTTCTTCTTTGCCGCATGTTGAAATTAAAACAGATAGGTTATCAATATTTTTATTTACATAAATGCTCTGCTCTGGAAAGTTCAATGAGTGTGCATGGTAATTGAATAGCAACTTGGCTTTATTAATATTTTGCTTGATTTCAAATGAAATCTCACTTTCTAAGGTGACTTATAAATGAACCTTCTCACTTGTCAATTTATCAATTCCCTCATAAGTGCAGGCAATTCGTTTATAATCAATTAAGCTACCATACTCTTCAGCATTTCCTATAAATCTCCTTATTCTATCTTGTAGCCCACCCAGTTCAATTAAATATTGAAAGTATGCTAAAGGATTAATGCTTGTTGGCTCATAAAGTTTCTCCATATCAAACAACTATTTTCTGGAAAAAGTATGTATATAGTATGTATGCAAATAAAAAAGGGAGCTACAATTTGTCGTAACTCCCTTATTCTTAAGCTCCCCCTTCAGGACTTGAACCTGAGACCCTCTGATTAACAGTCAGATGCTCTAACCAACTGAGCTAAGGAGGAATAAATCCTTTATTTCAATGATCCATCCTAGCGACCCTCTGATTAATCCCGCATGTGCGGGACTCTAACCAACTGAGCTAAGGAGGAATAAATCCTTTATTTCAATGATCCATCTTAGCGACCCTCTGATTAATCCCGTATGTGCGGGACTCAAACCAACTGAGCTAAGGAGGAATTCTTAGCTTTTGCTAAGAGGCTGCAAAATTAAAGATAATTTGGTTTTAAACAAGTTTTTTGGATAATATTTCTGCCAGTATGTTGCTTTCATTGTTTTAAAGGGATTTATGTTAGAAAGGTTTATTGATCAACCGCTGTGATAATAGTAATGCCTGGAAGTTGAAACGGATCAGATAGGGGTATATCAGTGAGAAAAACATAATCCGTTTTCGTTTTTTTTAATTGGACTTTGCTTTCTTTGTTAACAAATAGCTTAATGCCAGAAAGTACATCTTTTGCTGCTATGCTGTCCTGTTCCGGATAATAAATGGTAATTGCTGTTGTGTCAGTTTTAGCTTGCAGCATAATAAGATTTCCCGAGATGAAACTAAACTGATCAACCGCTATAATGCTTGTTTTGGCAAATGCTATAGATTTTCGGCTTCCGCGAACAGACTCCTTTAGCAAAGGGGCATTTGAGATAGCCGTGTGTGTAGCAGGAATTTCCATATTCAATAAAAAGGAAGCATTGAGATTGGTTTGATAAAACGCTGGAAACGCAAGAAAAGCATTTCCGGCATTGGGATGAGTCAACAGAACGTTTTTGCCAGTTAAAAGAGATTCTTGTGGCATATTAAACTGGAATTCAAGTTGTTGATAGCCCGGATCGAATTCTTTACCTTCAATAATGATATGCCCGTTGCGATAAGTATATGGAAGTGAAACTCCTTGCATGAAGACGTCAAGCAAATAGCTGCTTTCCGGGTGAAAATCTAAAATTAATGGTTCTGAATTATCCGCCAAAAAAAACTCCAGCACCAAACTTGCTTTAATTTCATAGGGTTTTTCTTCCGGGATTTTCAGGTACAACAAATAGTTAACATTTGAAATTTGTGTTGTTCGCAACTCAACTAATTCCTTGCTTATACCACTTTCGAGAAGCGAATCAGGCAATTTATTTTTGCAGGAAAACAAAAAGAGTAAAATGTATAAAGTGGTGAAAAATAGTGATTTAGGCATATACATCCGTTTCATGCAAAATTAGTATTTTATTGATTATAAGGCTGTTTAAGTGCCAATTTTTCGATTGAATAAAATGTGAATAAGTCGTTTTGATAAATTTGCGGAGGTATGGAATGATAAACTATCTTTATGGTTTCAAAATACAGGAATGCTCCCATGAAATATAAACCAACCTTATGGATGCTTTTTTTAATCGGTATATTGTTGTCCGGACACAATAGCACTGCTCAGCAAAGTACTGTTGAAGCGTTTAAGATTACTTTCACTTTTGTTGAGGAACCGGCAGATGGTTTAAATATCAGCATGACACCGCTAAAGTATAACAAGGATTTTGCCGTGGTTTTGCAATTAAACAACGGCGATCCAGCCATAGATAATGATGTTTTACCCTTTTTTAAAGGACAGGCTGGCAATCCGGGGCTATTTTTTACCGAGGGACAGATAAACAGTATTCAACCTTTTAAAATGGATGCCGTGCATTATGCTTTCGATGAAAACGGAGAAGATGTGCATGACTACAAACCCGGATTTCTGAACTGGGACAACATAATTAACCTTTGGGCGGGCGAGTTTGGTATCGTTGCCAATGGCTTAAACTTTCCGCCACAGGCAGATCCGGCTGTGGAAGTTGACAGAAGTTTTAGCTACACACAACGCAAAACCGAGAGTGGAACAATTCAGGGGGGATTTCGCACAAAAACCTATGTAGTGCCTGACAACGGACAGGATCAGCTGACTTTTGCGCGTCAAAAATACCTTGCTGTTTATGCCAGTGGTGCAGGATCTTTGCCAAACCCTTCTCCGGTTGAAAGTTTTGGCTCAATAAGCGGAATTCAGGTCTCGAGGTCGCCTTTGCAAGCGGGTTTTTATAATCAGGTGTTCCAACTGGCGCAGCAAAGCAGCGAAAATAATCATCCGGTGGGCACGTATTATCTTGAAGATTTTAATTCCGGGTTAAGTTTTGATGCTTTCAAACAGGAAATGAACCAGATTGCCGGAAGTTTTGGCCGCAATGGAAGTGATAATATTTGGGTAGCCACTTCGGCCGAGTTGTTCGAATACCTTCGCGTTAAAGAGCTGGTCGAGATGCAGACCCAAATCAATGGAAATATCGTTGAGATTACGTTCACTGCTGATGAAATGCCCATCGATTTCAGGGAATATTGCTTAACTTTAGTCGTTGAGGGGGAGTCAAATATTGTGGAAATGCTTGTTGAAGAGCCCGATGCAATCTCAACCTATCGCTACAGTGGAAGTGATGCCCTTTTAAATCTAAAATGGAGAGGTAGTGTGGTTCCGGATATCGAGCAGCAGGCCATTCAGGCGGTTGAGCAAACAGAAAATCAACCTACTGCCGCGCATGCACTTGCTGCAATGGATTATGTGTTGATGCTGCAGGAAGGTGATTTGAAAGAAGAGTTACGCGAGAGGCTGTGTGTTTTTGCTTATGATTACGAATCCGGATTTTGTCCCTTGAACGAGTTTTTAGGAGCAGATACCACAGTTTGTTTTGGAAGCCTCCTAAATTATCAAGCCCCCGAGGCAGAGTCCTATTTGTGGAGCACGGGAGAAACAACGCAGCAAATCGTTTTTGAAACCTTGAGTGATACGGTGCTGTGGGCTGAAGCAAATCTTGGCGGTGGTTTTATTATTGCAGATACGGTTGAAATAACGGCTATTCCTTTGCCGGATGTGGTTATTAACACCGAAACTGATACGATCGGCCCCGGCGATGAAGTGTTGCTGGTGGCTTCGGGTGCACGCGACTATCTTTGGTCAGACGGTAGCACCAACGACAGCCTTATTGTAATGCCTGAGCAAACAACGCAATACATCGTAGAGGGTACAAGTGAAGCTGGTTGCGTTAGCAGCGACACCATAGTAATTGTTGTGGAATATCTTTTGAGTATTGATTTTATCTACGATACGGTTTGTTATGGGAATGCCACACAGTTTTTTAGCCGCATTGAAAGCAATGATTCAATCCTTGTTAAAGAATGGGACCTGAATGGCGATGGTATCTTTGGTGATGCCTTTGGCGACACCGTACAATACTTATTTGAACAACCCGGCGAGAAGCTTACAGGCTTGAGGGTAAAAACAAAAAGCGGCCAAATGGAATTGCAATATCATGCAGTGCCAGTAGCTGACTTTCCTTTTGTGCGATTTGATTTTGACAATACCTGTGAAGGCGAAACGGTTCAGTTTACTGACAGGACATCAGTAAATATTGGTTTCCCGGATACCTGGGAGTGGTCTTTCGGTGATGGCAGTTCCGCTGATTTTAAACATCCAACACATTTTTATGACGCGATTGGTTCCTATGAAGTTTCCTTGATCGTCACTTCAAATTATGGCTGTGTCGATTCAGCAAGTCAATCATTAAGCATCAGAGAAGCACCTGTGGTTGATTTACGCCTTGACGATGGCACAGCTGTTGCCGAAGATGCTGAGCTGCAAATGGCTACAGGAAGTAGTTTAACTTTTTTAGTAGCAAGCACATACGACAGTCTTGAATGGACTGGCGGTGTTCAAACTGAAACCTTCAGGGTGATCAATGCAGGTTTCTTTGATGTACAGATTTACTATGATGGCTGTCCTAACAGTCGTTTTTTTAGTGTTGTTGAAACCAGCGACCCCATTGATCCGACCGAAGGAATCATGAATCTGATTACGCCCAACGGCGATGGTTTTAATGATGTCTGGCTTATCGATCTGAATAAGTGGCGACCTGCAAAAGTAGCTGTTTACAGCCGGGCCGGGCGTCAGGTGTTTTCGTCCAATGATTATGACAATGATTGGGGAGGAACTTACAATGGGAATCCCTTACCCGAAGGCACCTATTATTACCTGATTGAAGGCGGAAATGGTGATGTAATTAAAGGACCAATCAGTATTTTACGATGATAAAACTATATTTAAAATACCTTTTAACTTGTGTGGCTTCACTGCTGACTGTTGTAACAGCTCTGTCGCAGCAGATGCCCTTTAGCTCACATTATATCTTTAATCGCTATAGCCTCGATCCGGCTTTTGCAGGGGCTTACGATCATTCGGCTGTTTATCTGAATTATCGGCGCGATTGGGCAAATATCGAAGGAAGCCCGCAAACATTTCGCGCTAATGGTTTTTCTCCTGTTTACAAGCAGATGTACCTTGGTGGCGAAATTATTGCGGACAATACGGATATCTTTAACCGCATCAAGGCCAGCCTGAATTATAGCTACAGGCTACTCATGGCTAATGAACAATACCTTTCATTTTCCCTTTCAGGGAGTTTGTACCAAAGTGTTGTGCGTTTTGATCAGGTTAATGCTGACCTGGATGATCCTTTATTAAAAGATATCAGCCGTATCACAGGCACGGATTTTAATGCGGCTTTTGGGTTGATTTACAATTGGCGCGATTTGCATCTTGGCATTGGAATGCCTGTCCTTTTTCGTTCTAAAGATGCCTATAACCTGACATCCGATGGCAAATTTGCCTTTGAAAGGGCTTTTTTGATCCATGCCTCCAACCGTTTTCATCTGGTCGATCGCTGGAAGTTGCAAGTGTTTGGCGTGTATCAAAAAACAGATAATCAGCCTTCGGTTGTTGATATTTCTGCGACTGTTTTTTATGATGAAAAATACCATTTCGGATTGCTTTATCGTAGCGGAAATACGCTGGCTATGGGTTTGGGTGGCGAGTTGATTGATAATTTTGTTTTAGGATATTCCTATGAATTTGGGTTGGGAGGCATATACAACGGAGCTGGAGGCGCGCATGAAATTAGCGTAGGTTATCGTATTCCCGCTAGAACTCAGACGCACAGTTATAAGTCTGGCGTCACTCGTAAACGAAAGCCTTTGAGACCGTTGCAACCACCCGGAAATAGTCCTAAACCCGTTGAATTTGACAGGAGATAATCGCTATGAAATTAATTATAAATTTATACAGATATAGCCTATTTGCAGCTTTGCTGGCTACATCACTATTTGCTGCTAATACGATCAGTGGGCAAACCTCAGAGCCAGGCATCAATTTTATTATGGTCACTTTTGATCAGCAACCAACAGAAGCGCTCGTTGAAAAAAGCCCGCTCAGGTATAATAAAAAGTTTGCCCTGAGCTTTCATACCGATGACGGAATAGGGGATGTTTTTAGTGTTGGTTTTCCGTTTTTCACCGGTATCAATACTGGAAACACCAACCATCCGGGTCTGTTTTATACGGATGGATGTGGTAATACATTGTCCTTTAAAATCAGTACAGCGCTGTTTTCTTTCAGCAGCTTTAACGGCCTCGATATGCATGATCCGGCAAATGGCTTTACCAATGTCACCTGGGATCAGTTGGCACTTATGTACGAGAATGGCTCTGGCATTTATAATCATGGGGTTTCTGATGATGGCTCCTCGGGCGATTTTATGCATTATAGCATTCGAAGAAACGAAAGTTATATTCGCCGCAAACTTTATGGCGTAACCGCCGGTGGCGTAAGAACCAGGGTATTGGTCAATCCCAATGGCAATCAAGACTATACACAGGCTGCATTTGATAATGGCTACCGTACTGCATTTCGTATTGGGGGTCAGGTGATTTCGGATAATGGCGTAGATGTAACTGATTTTACGGACTGGAATCAAAATTTAGAATTAAATCGCAGAAGTGCTGAGGATTCTCCGGTTCCTGATTTGGCTGACTTTATGGCAACTGCCGAAGGAAACTGGTGGCTGCCGATGTATGGTCATAGTATTACTTTGAACTATGGAGAGACGAAATTTTATAACGATTTCAACGCCTTGGCAGATAATTATGGCATTACCGGCCAGGACAATATCTGGATGACCAGCGAAGAAGAAATTCTCGACTACCTGCGAATCCGGGAGCTAACCGAAGTGGTATATAACGTTGCCGGTACGAGTATGCTTATTTTGCTGGAAGGAGCTATTCCAAACGATCAGCGCTTTTATCCGCTTAGCCTGAATTTACAAGTTACGGGAGCAACAATCACCAATATTTCGATAAACGGCGGGACAAACAACAGTTATAATGGTGTTGGAACTTCATCGGCTTTAATTAACCTGGAATGGAATGGCCGTGAAATTGAAGATCCGGCTATTGTTGCTGACAGTATGGTTACAATCGCTGAGCAAACACAGACGCAATATGATTGCTCAATTGCAATGGATTATGTGTTGATGGTTCCTGAAGGCGATGAACAACAAGCACTTAAAGATAGGTTGTGTGCAATTCCTGATGTGGAATACGAGAGTGGTTTTTGTGAGGTTTGTACATTTACACTGGGCGACGATATGGAAATTTGTCAGGGTGAGTGCGTAAGTCTGGAAGCCCCTATTGGCGAAGGAAACACCTATCTGTGGAGTAACGATAGCACAACACAATCCATAACGGTTTGTCCCGATATTACGACAACCTATTGGGTAGACCTGATAACAACAGGGGGCTGCGAGGCTTCTGATACCATCACTATCAGTGTTTTGGAAGCACCAGTTTTTGATTTTGGCCCTGACCAGGATATTTGTCAGGGCGATAGCATTTCGTTCGAGCTGCCTTTTTCTGAAGATTACACCTATTTGTGGATTGCTAATGATGATACGCTTGCTGCTAACACCAATACCTATGGATTTGTAGTGCAGGACAGTGTTCAGCTGGTTGCTGAAATTGGCTCACCAAATGGCTGTATTAGCACGGATACGGTGTTAATCAACGCCCTGCTGTCGCCTGTTTTCGATTTTGATGAATTTATCGAAGGATGCCAAAATGATACTACACTTATCGCAGGTCCTGTTGGCGAAGGGTTTCAGTATGATTGGTTGCTTGATGGAGAACTCCTTGCTGATACCACCATGCAGCTGCAGCTGCTAATTACAGATACTGCAATGCTTGTGCTGGAGGTTACAGCGCCGAGTGGTTGCCTGGCAAGTGATTCTGTTTGGTTGTATCCATTGGATACGCCGGAAATTGATTTTCCGCAAGATATTCAGGTTTGCATGGGGGATACACTTTTTCTGGAAGCACCGCAGGGCGATAACTACCTTTATGCCTGGTATGCCGGAGACGAGCTGCTTGATGAAACATCCTTCGAGCTGGCATGGATGGTAACGGATACCACGTCCATCAAACTGGAAGTATTTGCGCCAAGTGGTTGTATGGCCGCTGATTCAATCCTGGTTTTTGCACTGGATGTGCCTCTTATTGAGGTTACTCCTGCATTATCCGAATTGTGTTTTGGCGAAGGTATTACACTGCAACTCAATGCGCAAAATGCCGATGGTTTTGAATGGTGGGACGGAAGCACAGCGCAGAGTATCGATTTTCTGCCAACTGTCACTGATACAACGTATAATCTTTGGGCCGAGGCTTACAACGGTTATGGATGCACGGCAAGAGATACTGCAGTTGTGGCGGTTTACAGCCATCCGCAAATTTTACTCGAAATTGAAACCGGTGGACTGGAACTATGCATGGGCGATAGCTTAAGCCTGAATGTTTCGAGCAATAATCACATTATGGCCGATAAAGTAGTTTGGAATGAAACGGACACTGTGTTCTTTGGCAATGAAACCATCCTCAATAGAGTTTTCACCCCCAACGAAAGCGGCTGGATAAAAGCTGAAATATTTTCGGATCAAGGCTGTATGGACAGTGATAGTATGTATATAAGCGTGTTCGAAAACCCGCAAATTACAGTTAGCGATGATCAGGATATTTGTTTGGGCGAATCAATCCAGCTCGAAGCTACAGGAGGGTTTACGTGTAAATGGTATAATGATAATGGCTTGATTGCTGAATCTTACCTGCTCGAACTTCAGCCTGATCAAACTACTGTTTATTGGGCAGTTGTTGAAAATTCGGCCCCACTATATTGTAGCGCAACTGACACCGTTGAGGTGATTGTAAGAGATAAACCGGAAGTTCTTGTAAACGCTTCAGCCAACGATATATGTGCCGGTTTCGGGGTAGTATTAAATGCTTCAGGTGCCGAAACTTACGAATGGAGTACAGGCGAAAGTGGCAGCCAGATTTCTGTACAACCTACGGACACAACCAGCTATACAGTAATTGGGATGAATCAATTTGGTTGCAGTGATACAGCCGTTTTAGTGTTGAATGTGTTTCCTTCAACTGATTTGACTATCACTGGCTTGTTGCCCGTTTATTGTCAATCTGATGATCCCTCACCTTTAACGGGCTTACCCGCTGGCGGATTATTTTCGGGTCCGGGAATGGTAGCAGGCACTTTTTATCCCGAGCTGGCAGGGGATGGCGTACACCAAATTGTTTATCGCTACAGCAATGAATATGAATGCACCGACAGCGCCTTTGTTACGACAAGAGTTTTTGGTGGTTTAACCAGCATCGATTTGGGTGCCGATTCAGCGATTTGCCCCAACGACACCTTGCGGCTGGATGCCGGCGAAGGTTTTAGCCAATACTTTTGGAATACCGGAGAAACCACTCAGCAGATCACAATATTGGGAACAGATTATCAGACCGGCACTTCGCGCGAAATCTCTGTTGTGGGGGTATTGGATGGATGTACCGCTTCGGGAAATATGCAGCTGACTGTCCTGGAGGATTGCTTTATCGGCATGCCTGAAAATGAAGCAACGGATGGATTATATATCGCGCCAAACCCCGGAAATGGTGATTTTCAGCTTTTTCTGGCTGATGATATCCGTGTGAAACAAATAGAACTTTACGACCTTAGCGGACGCCAGCTTTCAGACAAAATTCGGCTTGTTTCCTGCAATGATGGGGCATGCAATTTCGTCATTGATAGAACTATGCAAGGATGGTATATTCTAAAAGTATTTACAAATAAAGGTGTATTTACCAAATCGTTGATCATGCAATAGGCTTCAGCATTTGAATTGCGGAATATGACTTTTCTGCGCAATCTTTCACAGCAAACCCCGATTGAAGCCATTGCACCAAGGCCGGGTGTTCTGTTTGCCGCTTTTTATTGTTTGGTTTTAATACCTTTGCAACTCATTTTTTAAAAAATTAAATTTATGGCAAAGAAGGTTTTAGGCATAGGAAATGCCCTGGTGGATATCATGATAAAAGTGGATGACGAAAGCATACTCACGCAGCTGCAATTACCAAAAGGCAGCATGCAGCTTGTTGATTCATTGCGTTCGGCCAGCGTAGATATAGCCACGAAAAAGTTAGCACGGATCATGTCATCGGGTGGATCGGCAGCCAACACTATTCACGGTTTGGCAAGGTTGGGAGTAGAAACTGCTTTTATCGGGCATGTGGGCGCAGATGTTACGGGCGATTTTTTTAAAGACGACATGATTAAAGCCGGTATTTCTCCCTTTCTTTTTAGCAGTGCTACAGCCTCCGGAATTGCGCATGCTTTTGTCACGGCCGATGGCGAACGCACTTTTGCCACCTGCCTTGGTGCAGCAATCGAACTTTCAGATACACATCTCGAAGAAATGCTTTTTAAGGGCTACGATTACTTCTATATCGAAGGCTATCTGGTGCAAAATAAAGCCTTGCTGTTAAAAGCTATTGATTTGGCTGCCAAGGCCGGACTGAAAGTAGCGATAGACCTTGCCAGTTTTAATGTAGTAGAAGACCAGAAAGATTTTCTGAATGAATTGCTGAATGGCAAAATTGATATGGTTTTTGCTAACGAAGAGGAATCCAAAGCACTTACCGGGCTGGCTCCTGAGGCTGCACTCGATCGCATTGCTGAACACTGCGAAACAGCCATCGTAAAAATCGGCAAAGAAGGCTCACTGATCAAACATCAGGGTGAAACCTGGCATATCAAACCCATTCCTGCCAAAGCTATTGATACCACCGGAGCCGGAGATATGTATGCCTCTGGTTTTTTGTATGGAATTGCTAATGGATTGTCTATTGAGCAAGCCGGACGTATCGGAAGTCTGCTGGCAGGCAACGTTATCGAAGTAATGGGAGCTAAAATGGACGAGTCGCGCTGGCAACAGATTCGACTTCAGCTTCAGACAATAATGTCTTAGCAGGTTTTTTAGCCTTTCTGTCACTGGATTTTCAATTTTTTGATTTGATGGTTGTAAATAGCATTAAATCAATTCATTATAAATTATTTTGAAGCTTAATTGTCTTCATTATAAATAAGCGGCATCATTTGTTTATATAACTGAAATGCTTAGATTTGCAAGCCTATTTTTGGAATATTTGACAAACTTTAACCGCTTTTTATATGAAGGTATATCAAACAGATGAAATCCGGAATGTAGCCTTGATTGGTGCTGCGAAATCCGGCAAGACTACATTGGCTGAGAATTTGCTCTTTGAGGGCAAAGCGATTAACAGAAAAGGAAGTGTTGATGACAAGAATACGGTTTCTGATTACCGTCAGATTGAATTGGATCGTCAGATCTCAGTCCATCTGAGCTTGTTGCATACCATCCATGAAGAGAAGAAGATCAATATATTAGATGCTCCCGGATTTAGCGATTTCTCTGGTGATATTCTTTCTGCAACCACAGTGGCTGATACAGCAATTTTGACAATTAATGGTCAGGCTGGTGTTGAGGCGACTACGGAGAATGCCTGGAAAATGGCAGGTATTTCGCAGACTCCTGTCGTGTTTTTTGTGAATCAGCTCGACCATAATAATGCTAATTTTGATGAAGCAGTACGCCAAATCAAAGATTATTTTGGCGACAAAGCCACGCTGGTGCAGTATCCCGTTAATACAGGAGAAGGTTTTGATACAATTATCGACCTGATGCTGATGAAAATGTTGAAGTTTAAGCAAGATGGCGGTTTACCGGAAGTGCTTGATATTCCAGCCGATGAAATGGAAAAAGCTGAAGCGCTGCACAAACTTTTGGTCGAAAATGCCTCGGAAGGTGACGATGAGCTGATGGAGAAATATTTTGAAAACGACACACTCAGTCTCGAAGAAACCCGCGCTGGTGTTCGTTTGGGTTTGGTTCAGCGTGTTATTTTCCCCATCATGTGTGGTGCCGTTAAGCATGGAATAGGCGTGAGCCGATTGATGGATTTTATCGTGCATTCCTGTCCCGGCCCTGCTAATGCAATCCCGCGCAAAACAACCGAAGGAAAAGAGTATCATTGTAATGCCACTGATCCTGCCGGACTATTTGTTTTTAAGATCGCCAACGAACAACATCTTGGTGAAGTTTCGATGATTAAGGTTTATGGCGGAACAATTACCGAAGGTCAGGATATGATTAATCCCAGAAATGGTAATAAGGAACGTATCTCGCAGTTTTTTGTCGTAAACGGCAAAAACAGGGAAAAAGTTGACAAGGTTGTTGCAGGAGATATTGCTGTAACCATCAAGTTAAAGGAAATCAGAACCAATGACTCATTGATGGATATGAAAAATGCAGATGCCGGTTTTGAACCCATCGCTTTTCCTGATCCCATTTTTATGACAGCTGTTAAAGCGGAGAACTCGCAGGAAGACGAAAAGTTGGGTAGCATTCTGCAGGAAATGCATCGTTCCGATCCTACCATTATTGCAGGCCTGTCGCGCGAGTTGCGCCAGATGATTCTGAAATGTCAGGGCGAGTACCATATGAATACCATTAAGTGGTATTTCGACAATGTACATAAAATCAAGATTGAGTTTTATTCTCCAAAAATCCCCTATCGAGAAACCATTACTAAAGCTGCCAAAGCAGACTACCGCCATAAGAAACAATCCGGCGGTTCGGGTCAGTTTGGTGAGGTACACCTCATGATTCAGCCCTACGTTGAAGGCTACAAAGATCCCACTGATTTCCCTGTTCGCGGAAAGGAAGAGCATAAGCTTAACTGGGGTGGCAAGCTCATCTTTGCTAACTGTATCGTAGGCGGATCAATCGATGCACGCTTTATGCCTGCAATCCTTAAAGGTGTTATGGAACGCATGGAAGAGGGACCACTCACAGGATCCTATGCCCGCGACATCATTGTTTATGTTTATGATGGGAAAATGCACCCGGTCGACTCCAATGAAATCTCCTTTAAACTAGCTGGTCGTCACGCTTTTAGTGATGCATTTAGAAATGCCGGGCCAAAAATTATGGAGCCGATTTATGATGTGGCCGTGCGCATGCCCGAAGATATGATGGGTGCCTGTATGACTGATTTGCAAGGCCGCCGGGCAAGTATTATGGGCATGGATGCTGATGGAAAATATCAGATTATCCGTGCTAAAGTGCCTTTGGCCGAAATGGATAAATACAGCACCTCACTCAGCTCGATCACTTCGGGTCGTGGAACCTATTCCATGAAATATGCCGAATATGCTCAGGTTCCAGGTGATGTGCAGACCAAGCTACTCAAAGAATACGAAGAAAGCCTCAGGGAAGAGGAATAGAACCAAAAACCACTTCATCAAACCGGTATGCTTTGCGTACCGGTTTTTTTTATAGATCTAATTTATAAGTCGTTTCTGGATTGGCTTTTCGGTGGGTGACAAATCGTTCAATTATTTCTTTAAGATGTTCAATATCAATAGGCTTAAGCAAATAATCAAAAGCCCCATAGGCCTTTGCTTTCTCTTCGTATCGTCCGTAAGCAGTAATGAAAATGACATCGAATTTACGAATCGGGAAACGCTCTAATAAATCAAAACCATTGCCCCGGGGCATATCGATATCCAGAAAGATCAGATCAGGCTTATGCGTTTTTATGCTGTCCCAGGCTTTGTCGATCATAGGCACTTTGTCAACGATTTCAATGCTGTCGGAGCAAAATTCCTGAAGAATGATTTCAAGAGAGATGATTGAATCGGGTTCGTCATCAATTAAAATTACTTTATAAGGTTTCATGTTGTGAAGGATTTTAAAAAGTAAGGAAAACATACAATTACTTCGGTGCCGCTGCTGCTTCCATCGGGTGCTTTCAGATCGTTGTAAGCAAGCGTTATATTGGTTTTCTCTTGGCTGTTAATTAGAACTATGCGTCTCTTAATAATGTTTATTCCCAGCGATTTACGGCCATCTGAATGTGTTGACTTACGGATTTTATCGGCTTGTTCGCGACCAATTCCATTGTCTGAAACACGTACTTTAAGGTCGGTTCCGGCTTCACGTTCAAAGCTAATTTCTATCATGCCGTGCTTATCACTATTCATCAGTCCATGCCAGATGGCATTTTCTACAATAGGTTGGATGATAAATACCGGAATTTTCACTTCCTCTGCAGGAATTGTGGCATCCACTTTTACCTCAAACTCAAACCTGTCTTTAAATCGTGCCGATTCGAGCTCAAGATACAAATTGAGGGCTTCAGCTTCTTTTGCGATCGAAATGGATAATTCCTGCGAGTTATCCAGAATTTTTCGCATCAGTGTCGCAAATTTTGTAAGATATCTGCTCGAAGCCATCCGATCATTTTGCAGTACATACCGGTGAACCGTATTCAACGAATTGAATAAAAAATGCGGATTCATCTGGTTGATCAACGCTTCTTGCTGATACCAGTTGATGTCGTACATGAGTTGGTTGCGTTTCTTGATTCGCTGAATATGCCAGTAAAAGTAGAGCATAATTAGACCAAGCATCGTTAGGCCAAGCAGGATGATAAACCAGGTTTTGACCCAAAAAGGCTTGAGTATGGTGATTTCCAGACGCACAGGGTTTGTATTCCATTCGCCCCTGCCATTCATTGCACTTACTTCATAAATATAGTCTCCCGGAGGTAAGAATGGATATTGCGAACTGGTTTGCTGGCTTACAATCCATTCATTTTCAAGGCCTAGAAGTCTGTGACGGTAGGTTTGTTTGCCTTTGTTGCGGTAGCTGATGGCAAAATAATCAATATGAATGTTATTTTTGGAGTAAGGAATGCTAAGCTGATCCACTATTTCGCGTGCCTTATGATTTACCTGAAGATTCGTGATATATATAGGAGTCTGCACATCGGGCATCATTAATTCATCGGGATGAATGATTTGTAAACCATTGGAGGTGGCCAGATAAAAATAGTCGTGCAGGCTGCCGATAGCATTTATTTCGCTGGCGTGTAAACCGGAATTTGCAGTATAGGATTTGAAATCGGCATTGTTCATCAGCTGCTTGCGTGTTATCAGACTTATGCCTTGGTTTGTTCCGATTATCAAATAGTTCTGGTTTGCTCCGATTGTGCGTATTGAATTAGAAACCAATCCTTTAGATTTGTCAAATTGCGTTAGTTCGTTGTTAACCAACCTAAGCAAACCATTAGCTTTTGTGCCAATAAATAAGGTGTCGTTGATGGCAAAAACCTTGGTTATTCGGTTTTCGAGCAAAGGAAATTTATTTTTTAAATGCGTATATGCTCCATTATAATAGCTCATCAAGCCGTTTAAGGTGGCAAAGTAAACCGTATCATTAATCAGCGTTATATCTTCGATGCGAACAATAAAATTATCCAACGATCTGCTTGAGAACGCCACTTCCAGATTTGGTTTATGCTTGTACAAACCGCCGAAACGCCCAGTCCAAAGGTTATCCGAATGATCCATGTATATATCCAATGTGCTTCTAATAGCTGGAATAGCGGTTATGTGAAATTTTGAAATATTTTGATTTGAGTTGGGTTTTAAAGGCCGTTCTTTTAAGGTATAAAACTCATTAGTGGTAGCGATCAAAAGGGATTGGGTGGGTTCGTGAAAGAGTATGTCGTTGATTTCAAAAACGTTTTCCTTGTTTAATTCGATAATTTCGATTGCATTGTTTTTTGTTAGTTTTCCAATTCTGCCACGTGTAAGAGCCAGCCAACAGTTTTCGTTGGGATCTATATAAATATCTTTAACCTTTTGAAAATCATGATCGGTGTGTCGGTTAAAGAAAATACTGTTTTTTATGGGAATATAATAAACCCCTTTATTCAGGCTCGTAATCCACAAGCCTCCTTCGTGATCATAAGCAAAAGCTGATACAGAAAGCCGTTTAAAAAAATTATTGGGTTCAGACGACAGGTTGAAATCCGAGAACTGAAAAACACCATGAGCAGCCGTTCCGACTAAAATTGTTCCGCTTGCATCACCATTTAAGGCTAAAATACTGCTTTTGAAGGTTCTGCTTTGTTTGATATGGCCATGAGGGTCGAGTTCATAAAGCGTTTGATTAACCGAGAAAAACAGGCGATTTTGAAAGCGAAAGGCTCGAAAATACTGCCACATGTTTTTTAATTGCTGGGGGATCTCAAAACGTGAGACTCCTTGATCAGTGTGCAGCAAATATTTATGCCTCTCTTCTTCTGCTGATGTTCCCTGAAACAAAACTTTATTACTGTCTAAGAGGTAAAATGCGGAAGTTGTATCTTTTTGAAATGGTTTAAGCGCCGGAAAATTGCCCTTACTATTGATTTGGATGTGGCCATAAGCAGGGTGGTTGATAACAAGCGAATCCGATGGAAATACATGGTAGGTATCATAGAGACGTATTGAAATCTTATGCTGTGTTAAAAAACTGTCTAGTTTGTGATTAAAGGGATAGGCTACAATTTTTGTTCCGTCAAAATAGGCAAAATGCCCTTTGATAGAATTCACCCAAATGCGGCCTTTTGAATCGAGTTCCAGATCGAAAACGGTATTTTCGGGTAATCCTTTGTTTTCATCAAAAATCGTAAAACGATAGCCGTCGTAGCGCGCCAGCCCTTGATCGGTCGAAAACCACATATAGCCCTTATTGTCCTGTAGCACATCATAAACCTCCGACGAAGGCAGGCCGTCTTCATTTGTAAACTGCCTGTAAACGGGCTCCTGTGCGTGCAAAGCCAGGCTGATGAGCAGAAAAATGATCGAAATGAGTGAAAGAATGAAAACTTTCATCCTGCTTGGTTTTCTGACAAATATACGTGAAAATTATTCATCTTCAAGCAGGCATATCATTTAGTAACGGCTTTAACAGCTTATTTTTTTTGTATTATTTATATTGTTTTCGATCCATTTTCGATCTAAAAAAACAGTTTTAGCATGTTTTTGTCAACAATTCCTAAATCTTTTTAGTTAAAACTTGTTTGTAATGTTGAAAAAATGTACTTTTCACCCTGCAATTAAGGATAGCTAATGAAACGACCAATTAAAGCGAACATTTTATTGTGGATACTTATTATAGTGTTTTTCCTTTATGGGGGGACGCGCCTTATGGCAAGTGAAAACGATAGTCTTCGGCGCTTAATAACAACCTCCAGCTCCCGAATCGACAGACTTAATGCCCGTTTGCTTTATTCGCGCAAGATTATTCCTGAGCAAATGGATTCGGCCAGAATGCTGTTGTTGCAGGCTGAGGAACTTAAGAACTCGTCGGATCTATTGCTCAGAGCCGACTATTTTAATGTTTGGGGATTGTATTATTGGTACAGAAATGAGGCTGACAGTGCCATAACAGAGCTTACAAAAACAGCACAGCTGCCTGTGCAGGAACGCTTATTCGATAAGCTGGCCGAAGCATATAATAATTTGGGCGTACTCTATAGCAGGGGGGCACGAACTGATTCTTCCCTCAAATACCTGCACAAAGCCCTGGAGCTGGATCAGATGCGAGACAACGCCAAAGGAATTGCTAAAACAAGTTATGATTTGGGGAGGATTTACCGCAGCCAGTCGAAATACCTGATCGCTTATGAGTATCAAATTAAGGCAGTTGAATTGATGCGGCAGCAAAAGGACACCTTACGCATAGTGAGCACTCTGGTAGCACTGGGTGTGCTGAGCTCAGATTTAAGGAAAGTTGATGAGGCCATAACTTATTATAAGGAAGTGGAACAACTGGCCGATGCCTATAGTGGTAATTATAATAAAGCTGTTTTGTACAACAATATTACGGCCTATTATATGGATGTAATGAATGATTTTGAAAAGGCTGAATATTATGCGCGTAAAGGATTGGAGGAAGCAAATAACGACTTACAAAGTCAGACTTTTTTATACGCTAACCTTGCTTCGGCACTCAGGAATTTGGGGCAATTAGATAGTGCAAAATACTATTTTAGAAGGGCGATAAGTCAAGCAATCGCTTATGGATATGACCAAAGCTTGGTGGGTTCTTACAGCAATTATGGAAACATGTTCAAAGCGAATGGCAGCATTGATTCGGCTGGCTTTTACCTGAACAAAGCATTGAATGTTTCTGAACAGCTGGGAAGCAGAAATTGGAAACAGATGATATTGGCAGGTTTAGCGTCTTTGGATAGCTTAAAGGGTGATTATCAATCAGCTTACAAACATCTTTTGCAATCGGCTGTTTTAAAAGACTCCATCTTTAATGAAGAGAGTGACCGCCGAATCGAGGAGCTCAAAGTGATTTATGAAATCAAGGAAAAAGATGCCGAACTTGAAGCCCTGAGTGAACAAAATCAATTGAATCAAAGAATAATACAAAAGCAGTACCAGGTGATTTTGATCACGATAATTGCCGTTATTTTGTTTCTGGGAATCATTTTCGTTTTGCGCCGCTCGCGCTTGAAAATACTGGAAAAAAACAAAGAGATCCGTTCGCAGAAAGATGCTATTCAGCAGAAAAATAAGAATTTGCAGGAGCTGAACCAAACCAAGGATAAATTTATTTCCATCATTTCACACGACCTCAGGGGGCCTTTTAATTCGCTGATCGGCTTACTGGAAATGTTTATTGATGATTATAGCACCATCGATGATGAAGAGCGTCTTACCATGCTCAAATCCATGCACAAAAGCAGCACGAATACCTATAATTTGCTGGTTAACCTGCTGGATTGGTCGCGGGCACAAAGAAGCAAGATTGAAAATAACCCGAAAATATTTAACTGTCATGAAGTAGTTAATCAGGTATTTGAGTTATTGGCGTCCCGTGCAGAGCGAAAAAGCCATGAGCTGATAAACGATCTTCCGGAAAACACAGAAACCTTTTCCGATCCCAACCTGATAAGCAGTATTTTGATCAATCTGGTGAATAATGCCATCAAGTTCACGCCAAAAGGCGGAACGATCAGGGTGCATTATATTGAAGAAGCCAATCAGTGCAGAATTTGTGTGGATGATAACGGCATAGGCATTCCAAAGGAAAAGCAGCAGGAATTATTTAAAATTGATAGCGACTTCCGCAATCCGGGCACCGAAAAAGAAACCGGAACGGGGCTGGGTCTGGTTTTAGTGAAGGAATTTGTTGATTTAATCGGCGGTGAAATCATGGTTTCGAGCCTGCCCGAAAAAGGATCGCGCTTCTGTTTTACGATTCCTAAGAAGGGGTGATTGTTAACCCACCCATTTTCCTAGCTTTGCAAATCAAAGCAAGTGTATGAAATCAAAAACTATCCGAACTGATAATGTTGATGTTTCCTGGCAGGATGTTGATGCGCACGGACAAATGAGCCTGCGGGCTTTTGCTGTTTTCATGCAGGAATCGGCCTGGAAACATGCCGAGGAGCTGGGTTTTGGTTTTGGCTTTATGGCTCAGCATGATGCCTTTTGGGTGCTCAAAAGCATACGGGCTCAAATTTTTCAGTATCCGGCATGGAAGCAAAATGTGCTGCTGCAAACCTGGCATCGTGGCTATCAGGGTTTGCTGGCTTTCAGGGATTTTAAACTTACAAATCAGCACGACAAAGTGCTTGCGCTGGCTGCCAGCGATTGGGTGATCATGCACCGGCAAAGCCGTCGCCCGCTCAAAACAGATATTTTGGAGGAGTTTGCCGCAACAGCGTTGGAACAGCAGGCGCTGGAGGGTTTTGTTTGCTCAAAAGAACAAACCACAAAGCTTGTTTATGAAGCAGATCGCACAGTAAATTTTTCCGAAACAGATATGCATGGCCACATGAATAACACCCGTTATTTTGAATGGGCAGCGGATGTTTTGAATGAAGTTTCGGAAACGAAAACACATGTGAAACAATTTGAGATGCAGTTTCGCAACGAATGTCGTGTTAAGGATGTTATCAAAATATCAGCGCATCAAAACGGCAAAACCTACACCATAGCAGGCGTCAACAGCCGCCATGGAAAAACTGTTTTCCAGCTTCATATGTGTGGGGATTGAATCAGGAATTTTTGAATTTTAATCACACCACCTTCTTATACCGATTCACGGCCAACACAAGCATCAGCGCCGCATATCCGGCCAGCGCATAAAACAAGCCGGCAAAATCTGAAAAACCTGATCCTTTGAGCATGATCATCCGGTTGATGGTGATGAAATAGGCAATTGGATTGATTTTGTTGAACCATTGCGCCCAGTCGGGCATGCTTTCGATGGGCGTAAACAAACCGCTCATCAGGATGAAAATCACCAGAAAAAACCAGGAGATAAACATGGACTGCTGCATGGTGTCAGTAATGGTCGAAACCAGCAAGCCCATGGCCAAAACCACCAATAAATATACTGCTGCAACCCCCAGTAGCAACGGGAAGCTGCCTAAAAAAGGAATATTGAAAACAACTTTGGCAATGCCTAAACCAAAAACCAGTTCGAAAAGCGCAATCAGCCAGAAGGGCAGGAGCTTGCCGGTAATAAACTGCCATTTTTTGATAGGTGTTACATTGATCTGTTCGATGGTGCCCAGCTCTTTTTCCTTTACGATATTCATGCCCGAGAGGAAAAAGCCGATGATCGTTACCAGCAAAACCAAAATGCCCGGAACCATATAGGTGATGTAATCCAGTTTGGGATTAAACCAAAACAGCGGCTCGGCAGTCAGATTGCCTTTGTTGGTTTTGAAAGGCACTCTTTTGGCCAGTATGTTTTTATTAAAGCCCTGAATTACCTGTTGTGCGTAGGCACTCATCAGGCTGGCTGCCGATCCGTTGATGGCATCGGTTACGAGTAGAACCTTGGTCGGTTGATTGGTTTCAATGGCCTTTCCGAAATCTGTCCCAATAACGATCAACTGATCAGCATCACCATTTTTGAGCCATTCGGCGGCTTGCTCATAGTTTTGCTGACGGGCAACGATTTTGAAGAAAGAGGAGCTTTCGAAATGAAAAACCAGCTCGCGCGAGCCTTGGCTATGATCTTGATCAACAACTACAAGGCGGGTATTCTTGATCTCAAAAGTGGCGGTGTACGACAGGATAAGCAATTGCACGATGGGCACAATAAAGATAATTGGCAGCATGGTTTTATCTCTGAAAATCTGTCGGAACTCCTTTTGCAAGATGAAGATAACCGTTCGCATGGGATTTATTTTAGGTTTAGCCTGACTTCAAAATTCTTAATGCTCAACAGCACAAAAAAGACGGCCAATGCAAGGATAATCAGGGTTTCTTTCCAGATATACATAAAGCCAAGGCCTTTGAGCATGATGCTTTTCACGATGATGATAAACCATTTGCTGGGCATGAGGTGGCTCAGCCATTGCAAAGGATCAGGCATATTTTCGACCGGAAACACAAAACCCGAAAGTAAAATCGTTGGCAGCATCAGCGCAAACATCGAAAGTAGCATGGCTGTTTGTTGGGTATTACTGATGGTAGAAATAAACAACCCCATGGATAAGGCCATCAGGATAAAGAGCAGGGTTTCGGCAAGCAGCAGCAAAAGGCTACCATTTATGGGCATTTCAAAAATGGTGTAAGCCATGATCAGAATTACCAAGGCATTCACAAACGAAAACACCACATAAGGCATTACTTTTCCAAGGATTATCTGATAAGGTTTGAGTGGTGAAATCAGCAGCACTTCCATGGTTCCCATTTCCTTTTCGCGGGCTATCGAGATCGATGTCATCATGGCCGAAACCAGCATCAAAAGAATCGTAATTGTTCCCGGGACAAACATAAAAACTCCTTTAAGTTCAGGATTATACAACATGGTGGTTTCGGTAGTTACCGGCATGGCTTGATTTTGAGTCATTTCGTTGGCAGCAAAATCCATCAGTATGGCAGTGGTGTAGCTGCTGATCAGATTGGCGGTGTTGGGATCGCTGGCATCATTAATCAATTGTACGGCAGTGGGTTGTCCCAGCGCTAAAGTTTTTTCGAAATCGGCTGGAATCACCACTACTTCCTTCACCTTTCCGCTTTGAAAGGCTTTTTCGATTTCTGTCGAATGATCCAACTGCGCATTGAACTTAAAATAACCCGAGGCGGTAAGTTTTTGTTGCAGCTCCAGACTTTTCGAATCTTTTGCCCTATCGAGCACGGCTATGCTGGCATGATTGATTTCGTTGGTGATGGCAAAACCAAAAAGCAAAACCTGTGCAACTGGCATCCCAAAAAGGATCAGCATGGTACGCAGGTCGCGAAAAATATGCAGAAATTCTTTGATGATAAATCCCTTCATACAAGTCTATTTTGGAGCCCTGGCCAGTTTCACAAAAACATCGTTCATGCTGCTAACAGCGAATTGTTTTTTAAGCTGTTCGGGTGTGTCCAGCGCTTCAATCCGGCCATCGACCATAATACTCACCCGTCCGCAATATTCTGCTTCGTCCATATAGTGTGTGGTCACAAAAATTGTTGTGCCCTGATTGGCCTGCTCATAGATCAATTCCCAGAATTGCCTTCGGGTGATGGGGTCAACGCCTCCGGTTGGCTCGTCCAGAAAAACAACTTTTGGCTGGTGCATCACCGCCACCGAAAAAGCCAGCTTTTGTTTCCAGCCCTGAGGAATATTGCGCAAGACTTCATTTTTGGCATCCAGAAATTGAAGCCGCGACAAAAGTGCTGCTGTCCGTTCCCTGATAACTTTTCGGCTCAGGCCATAAATACCGCCATAAAACTGGAAGTTTTCGTTGATGGTAAGGTCTTCATAAAGGGAGAACTTCTGGCTCATATAGCCGATATTCTTTTTGATTTGCTCGCTTTGCCTGTACACATCAAAACCGGCCACACTAGCCTTACCCGAAGTGGGAGCCGACAGCCCGCAAAGGATTTTTATCGCTGTGGTTTTGCCTGCACCGTTGGCGCCCAAAAAACCAAATATCTCGCCCGGAAAAACCGAAAAGCTCAGTGAATCATTGGCCACAAAGTCGCCAAATTTTTTCACCAGATTTTCTACTTCAATAACAGGCTTCATGGGCTTAGTTTTGGGCTTGCATTTGATAAATAAAGCTGTCTTCGATAGTAGGTCTGATTTGTTCCAGCCTTACCGACTGATGTCCTTTTGTTTCCAAATAGGCAATCAAACTATTGTTTTCAGTGAATTTCCCTTCGGGTATCAGGCAGAGGTGATCGCCGGAGCGATAGGCTAATTTTGTTTTCGAAAAATCGCTGATGTCTTTGAGTAACTCGAACATACGATTGCTCTTTACCGACCAAAGTTCAGCATCAAAGGCTTTTAGAATTTCTTCCGGCTCATTGCGCAGCATGATTTTTCCGGCCTGCATCAGCGCCACTTCATCGCAGCGCGAAGCCTCATCCATATAGGGTGTTGAAACCAAAATAGTGATATTTTGGGCTTTGAGTTTTTGCAGCATTTCCCAGAATTCGCCACGCGAAACGGCATCCACGCCTGTTGTGGGTTCGTCCAGTATCAGCACTTCAGGTTTGTGAATCAGGGCGCACGAAAGGGCCAGTTTCTGTTTCATGCCGCCTGAAAGTTGGCCGGCTTTGCGGTTTTTAAAAGGCTCGATATGGCTGTAAATATCCTGAATTAAATGATAGTTTTCCTTTATCGTGGTCTTGAAGATTCCGGCAAAAAACTTCAGGTTTTCCTCTACGGTAAGGTCCTGATAGAGTGAAAACTTTCCGGGCATATAGCCAATGATGCGCCGTATTTTCTTGTAATCATTCACGGTATCGAATCCCATGATGCTGGCTTTTCCGCTATCGGGAATGAGCAGGCTGTTTAAAATCCTTAAAAGGCTGGTTTTACCGGCTCCATCGGGGCCGATAAAACCAAACAGGCTGCCTTTTTCAATCTCAAAACTGAGACTTTCCAGGGCATTTTTGCCTTGATAGGATTTTGACAATTTGCTGGCGCTTACAGCTATCTCAGGATTCATTCCGAAACTATTTTACTGCTGTCCAATAGGTTGTGCGGCCAATCAATGAAATACCGATATATCCGCGAATTTTCAGCTTCCCATCATCACCAAAAGCCATATAACAGCTGTAGGTTTTGCCTGATTTTGGGTCGTAGATTTCACCGTCGGTCCACTCCTCGTCATCGCTGTCGTAAGTAAATCCCGAAAGCATCTCAAGTCCAAGCACAGGCCTAGATTTCAGGGCGTCATCGGGATTTTTTTTGTCGAGTTTGGGTTTTCCGGTTTCGTCGTCGGTAGGGAACTTCAGCCAGACCAGCTTACCTGAAAAGGTGTCGCCCGATTTGGTGATTTCCACATGGGCATCGCCATCCTCGTTGAGCCATTTGCCCAATACCCGATCGGCTTTGTTTTGAGCCGAAAGGCTGATGGCTGAAATACTGAAAATTGCGCTTAGCAAGAAGGTTAAAATCTTGTTTGTCATTAGATTAAAAATTAGTGATTGATTAAATGGACTTCTCCCGGCATGCCGATTTTCAGCCTGCCGTCGTTGCCAACCCTTACCTTAATGGCATAAACAAGGTCGGTACGCTCTTCTTTGGTTTGTATGGTTTTTGGGGTAAATTCGGCTGATGAAGCAATCCAGCTGATGGTGCCCGGAAGTTCAATGGCTTCGTTTGATCCGTCAATAAGTACTTTAACTTCCTGATTTAAAATAAAATCGGTAAGTTGTATGCCGGTGATGTAGGCTTTGAGGTCTAAAAAACTCAGGTTAGCTATTTTGTAAAGCGGTTTACCGGGCGTGGCAATTTCTCCAGGTTCAGCGTATTTGTTAAGCACAGTTCCTTCAATGGGATTGCGCAGGATGGATTTTTGCAGGGTTTCGTTGATTTGGGCTATCTGACTGTCAATCACCTGTATTTCTGCTTCAATTCCTGTATACTGTGCTCTTGTTGCAGCAATTTGATTGGAAATTAAAGCTATTGCGCCATCAATGTCCTCTTTTTGTTTTTGTGTTGCAGCGCCTGCATCAAAAAGCTGATGGATGCGTTTTTGATCCCGGCTATTGTTTGCAAGTTGTTGTTCCTGAACCTTGAGCTGTGCTTGAAGCACTATTTTCCGGCTGCGTATAACGTTTTTCTGTTGGTTCAGCTGCGCTTTCTTTAGCCATAAATCGACAGTATCAATCAAACCAATTGCTTGTCCCGCTTGCAATAGGTCGCCTTCATGAATTTCAAATTCCAGAATTTGACCTGCGGTTTGTGCAGAAATCAGGGTTTCAATGGCTTCAAAGTTGCCATAGGCATCAGCAGTTTTTTCATGATTAGTGCATGCATACAGCCCTAATGCGCTGATGGATAGAATTATAAATGCGGTTTTAGTCTTCATAAACAGAAGTATTTCCGGTGATGAAATTAAGCTGAATAATTGTATTGTAAAGCTGCAATCTATTGATTTGCAGATTAATCAGGCGTTGATTGTATTTTTCAAGCTCAAGCAAATAACCAGCAGAAGTAAGGGTTCCGGCTTTTAATTGAGAAGTTGAAGTTTGCAGTATTGTTTTTTGCAGACTAATAATTGCCTTGTCTTGCTCAATCAGTTGCTCAAACTTGCTGATTTCGGCGATTTTTGACCGGGCGGCTGCTGTTATTTGTTGTTCAAAATCGGCTTTTTGCAGGCCAATTGCTTCCTGTCCGAGCTTTAATGTTTCTCTTTCACGCTGACTGTTTTTCCAATCCCACAGCTTATAGTTAAAACGAATTCCGGCCATTGCATAGATTGCAAAATCATCATCGAGCATATTGTAGCCCGGTCGGCCATAACCTGCCTGACCAAAAGCCTGAATTACAGGTCTGCGTTTGGTTTTGGTAAGCTGCTGTCGGTTCTGAAATAGCTGCTGCTGTAACTCAAACAAATGCAATTCGGGGCGTTGAAGTTTCAGTGTAACTTCATCGAGTGAAACAACAGGAATCAGCAGACTATCAGCTGCGGAAAATTCTATATGCGTAAAGACAGAAAGCATCTCAAGCGAAGCTTTTCGGCCTGCTTGCGCTGAGGTTATTTGCTGCTTGATCTGCATTTTTTCGACTTTCAGCTTGTTGGCTTCCGATATTAAAATTGTTCCGGCATCAACTGCCGTATTCATTTCATCAATGAGCTGTTGCAGGCCGTTCAGCGAGCTATGCAGCACATTCAATTGCTGATCAAAAAGTAGAACACGGAAATAAATCCCGGCAATCATTTCCCTGAAATGATAAATGTGTTGATTGTTTTTTTGTAATTCAATGGCCAGATTTGTAGATTCAATTTCCTGTAGTTGTCTGCTTGCGCCACCATCATAAATCAATTGACTGAGATCCAGATTAAGTTTATACCAATCTTTTGCAATTTCGGGGGCACTAAAACCAGGTAACGGAATAGTGATTTTAGGAACATCAGATTGATAGCTGATTTGGCCGTTAAGCTGCATTTGCGGATTCCAGGAGGTTTTGATAGTGGCGGTTTTCTGCGTGTTGATTTGTTGGTCGATTTGAGCCTGTTTGCTGATTGCGTAATATTTTATGGCTGAATCCGTGAGCGATTCCAGCTCATATATTTTTACCCTGTTTTGGCTCCAAAGTGCCTGAGTGGTAAGTAAAAAGAATATTAAAATGTTCAACGTTTTCATGGCAAACTTTTAGATTGGACGAAGCGATGTCAAAATCGTTTGAATAATGTCATCGGCTCTTTTTTGCATAAAATTCTCATAAGCTTCCTGCTTACCTTTAAAAATGATTTGTTCGATCATGGGGCGGGCAACAAAGGGAAAAATCGTAAGTGCCAGCATATTGATGATTAAATTTTCTGGTTCTACAAACCTGATTTGTTGTTCTTTTATGGCTTTGTCAATGAGGACTTTGAGGCTATCGAATGGAAAGTTTTGTGCATGGGCAAGTCCTGCTATCCTTTCAGGATTTTGGCTAAGCTCGTGCATGATAAATTGCGGCAGATAAGGGTTTTTTTGAATGAAGTTGAGGTAGAAAGGCACGAAAAATTGTATAAAAATGACGATATCGGCTTTTTCATTAAGCGATTGGCGCAATGAAGGAATAATCTGCTGAAAAGCTTCTGTGAAGATATGGTCAAATAGTTTGTCTTTTGACCGAAAATAGTAATGCAACAAGGCTTTGTTGATGCCTGCTTCGTCTGCAATTTCCTGCATTTTCGCTCCTTGTAGTCCTTTTCTTACAAAAACCTTGCGGGCTGCATTAACGATTTGTTCTTCTGTTGTCATAGTGACTAACTAAATAATTTAACTAAATAGTTAAACTATTTGGCAAAATTAATAGAATTTGAATAGCAGTCAAGTTTATTGTGTTTTTATTTTTTAAAAATAGGTGAATGCATTTTGATCTCGGCGATTATGAATCAGCCACCTGACTTTATGGACAAACACTATTTAAGAACAGGTCCTATCGCTATTTATCATTGATAGATGGTATTTATAAATGATTATCTTTTGGAAAATTCATGTAGTTTTGCATAAAATTTTTGGCATGAAAAATAGTTCAGTTCTCGGCAAGTTAATTGTTATTATCGCGTTTGCGATGTTTTATTCTTGTTCTTCGAGCCCCGAAAGCAAGCTTGTAGGCACCTGGAAAGTTGAAGATGTAAGTGTTGAATTTGATGAGCAGAAAGCTGGGCCGAATACCATCCAACAGGTAGCTGAGCGAGAGAAAAAGACGATTTTAAAATTTACCAGCGACAGTACCCTCAGTATTATTGACAACAATAATACACACCGCACATTTTGGGTTTTAGAAGATGATGGTTTGATTCGGTATCAATTTGAGAAAGATCAAACCTTTTACGAGCTCGGAAAGTTTGAAAATAAAGTGATTACTGCCACTACTTCAACAGCTTTAGGAGATATAGTGACTGTTTTCAAAAAATCAAATTAATAGACCATCAGGCAGGGTCTTTATCGGGCAATTCAAGGGTGTAGAGAATAGCTTCCAGTTGCCGCAGATAGTCCCGTTTGGGTTTGTTGGGTGCATAAACATATCCTTCAACCGTAATTAATCTGCCATAGCGTTCATCTACAAGGGTATAGGATACAAATGGGCCGGCCATAAAGTCGCCTACAACATTCCATACTCCGCGGGTTTCTACGGCATAATCAGTAATATATTCAGCAATAGGACGGCTTTTAGGAAGAATAAACTCCTTGTCGGTCGACATAAATGAATTATCAACCGGCCCGGGAACATATTTTTGTAGCAATGAATCTCTTACTTTGATAATACGCGAGGCACTCAGATCGGCGGTGTCATTATAGGGCCGCACATAGAGCAAAATCCCCTGACTGTAATCAGCTACTTCTTTGCGTATCCACATGAAATTGCCTGTGTTTTTGGCCACGAAAAAGCCTTCGGGAACCAATAATTTGAAGTCCATTGTTTTTTCTATCTCACTGATAATTTTATAATCAGCGGTTGGACGGAAGATGTTCATCAAACGCTCGCGTTCCGAACGATTAAAAAGTATGGCAAATCCTTCTTTATGTTGGTCAAAAGTATTTACCCAGCTTTCAGCATTCGGAGCGGTAATTTTTATAATGCGTTGCGGCTTTGCCCAGATATCTGAACGGGTTTCCACAACCGCTTCTTCGAGCTTGGGATCAATTTCTACCAGCAGCATATTGCGATGTTTCTTAAACATCTCTGATAGGTTTGGCACCAGAATATTCGCAATGCGAAAATGCGGTTCTGCTTGTGTTAATCCGTATTGATCTCTGCCAAAAAAGCCTCGGATAGCTTCACCGGGCGCATTATCCCATTGTTTCTGACTTTGTGTAACCACCAAAATTTCTGAAGTGGCGCCAACTGATCTTGCTGTGCGGGGTTGCGGATTGGAGCAGGCTTGCACGAGAACAATACAGGAGATGAATGAAATGAAAGCGAGTTTTTTCATTGGATAAGTATTTTGTAATTGTCGATACAAAAAGCAATTTCAAAATTACAGCGATTGGTAAAGCAGCTAATAAAAACACCAAATACTTGTGTTTAATATACAGGCCGCGAATCAATGCTGTTTATAAAACGTTGTAGTCAACCAGCTTGGTATATGCAGAAAAAAATATTATCCTGTATTTGCTATTTTTAGTTTTTGCCCCGGCTTAATGCGTGAGGCATTGGTGAGTTTGTTGAGTCGCTTGATCTGATCTACCGTAACACCATCATATTTGCGGGCTATATCCCAAAGGGTATCTCCGTTTTTAACTGTATGAATCAAATAGTTTCCATCAGAAGCAGTATTTTGAGCGGTTTGTTCGGCCGGAGGATACACCCTGAGTTTTTGGCCGGGTTTGATTACTGAACCGCTGATGCTGTTCCATTCGCGCAAGTCGGTTACAGAACACCTGTATTTTTTTGCAATAAGACCCAGGTTTTCACCTGATTTTACGGTATGTGTAGCAGAAGTAGTGGAACGCATCACCGGGCTTTTTCCGGCTTGCGCCATCGGTGCTCCGGAGCTGTAAACCACAAGTTTTTGGCCCGGGCGAATCATGGTGCCTCTCAAATTATTCCACGATTTGAGTTGATTAACGCTGACACGGTATTTTTGGGCGATCAATCCCAGGTTTTCGCCACTGCGAACAATATGCAGGCTGCGATCGCTCAGTTTTTTGATCTCTTCGAGCAGCTGTTCTTTTTCAATACCTTTTTGGGTTTTATAGGCGTATAGGTTTTCCTCGTTATTGAGATAGCCACCGATAAAGTCAGAAGGAAGCCTGAGGATATACGGATTTTCTGCTGTTGCGGGGATTATATTTTTCTTAAACTGCGGATTAAAAAATCTGAGATCTTCCATGTCCACGCCAATCATTTCGTTCAGTTGTTCAAATGAAAGCACATCGCGCACCGTAACTGTGTCGGTTCCATGCATTACCATGCCCGGGTGAGCGGGATAAATATTGTGTTCTGCAGCATAGTTCATCACATAGTTCACAGCAATAAAGGCCGGAACATAACCTCTTGTTTCGCGGGGAAGAAAAGGCCAGATTGCCCAATAGTTTTTCGTGCCCCCCGCTCTTCTAATGGCGCGGTTAACATTGCCGGCGCCGGAATTGTATGCGGCAAGCACCAAAAGCCAGTCATCATAAATTGTATACAGGTCGCGCATATGCTGGCAGGCAGCTTCAGTAGATTTATAGGGATCGAAACGATCATCCACCAGAGAAGTCACTTTAAGGTCGTAAACTTTCCCCGTTCCATACATAAACTGCCATAACCCTTTTGCTCCCATCCGTGAGCCGGCAGTAGGATTGAGGGCCGATTCCACCACGGCAAGATGCTTCATTTCCAAAGGAATATCGTAGCGATCCAACAACTCCTCAAACATGGGGTAATAAACATACGACAAACCTAAAACCCGGCTGGTGAGCTCTCGTTTACGACCGGCGTAGAGGCCGATAAATGATTTGACATGTTTATTATAAACCAAATCGATGGGTGTTTCGCGGTTTAGGTCGGCAATACGCTGGCTATAAATGCTATCAGCAAATTGCGGTATTTCGTTCGCTTCGTAACCATAATGATTGATCAGCAGCGAGTCTGTTTGCAAAATGCTATCACTAAAATAACGTATTCTATAGAGGCTGTCGAGCATTTTTACAATGGGTGAATCTTCTACAAAAGCCTCTCCGGTATTTTGAGCATTAATTTCTTCCTCAGTCATCATCATACTGCTGTCAGCCTGAAACAGGCTATCAGCCATAACGTTGGTAGAATCACGCAGTAATTCCTCAATTTCAGATTGTGCATAAGAAATAAAGGGTAGCGCATGCAGTATGAGCAGTAATAGGGCAATGATATTGCGCTTCATAAATGTAAACCTTTAAAAATTTGTGTAAAAATAGCTGATAAATAGTTGTGAAGGCGACTACTATCCATGAAAAGCCAACAATACATGGTTAATAAGTTTGCTGAAATAGGTGAAGTAATCGACCTATTTTATTAGGAAGAAACAGCTTGTCAATCAAGCTGAAACTATTTTATTTCTTTTCCGTCGTCGGCTTTTTTTTCTTCTTCATTTTCTCCGCCAATTCCATCTTTGAATTCTTTGACGCCTCGGCCAAGTCCGCGCATCAACTCCGGAATTTTTTTGCCACCAAAAAGCAGTAATATAACCAGCACGATAATAGCTATTTGCCAGCCACCAATCATACCTAATAATATGGATAAATTCATTGTGTCAAGTTTTTTTGATCGTGAGGCAAAGATACATGAAATATTTCATCCCAAATTTGAGATTAAATAGCAGAATTAAAGTCGTTTTTTGAAAAAGTGATCCCAGCTGTCTTTATCAATTTATTTTGTGCAAAAAATTCATTCATCAATTAAATTTGTTGGTATAAAGCGACAAAATTGGCTGCTAAATGGTCTATATGTTTAACTTTGGCTCCCAAAATCATACTATCACATCTTAAAACCTATGAAACGTTATTTTTATTTTATCTTGTTTTTATCTCTGATGCTAAATATCCAATTGATTGTTGCACAGGATAAAACACCACCAGACTGGCGAAAACTGCATTATCTCTCCGAAGAAGAAATGTCGTTGCCGGTAACCAATAACCTGAATTTTACGGAAACAGATCCGCCGGAAGGTGACGTGCGCATGGTTGCTGAGTTTGAACCAATGCAAGCTGTTCTGATCCGTTATCCATTTGGCTTGCCTTATATATTGATTGCAGAAATGGCGGAAGACATTGAGGTTGTAACACTTGTGAATAGCAATACGCAGGCCAATCAGGTTTTAAACTTATACACACAGAATGGCGTAAATACAGATAATTGTTCATTTATCATTGCACCAACCGATTCATACTGGACACGCGATTATGGTCCCTGGTTTGTTTTTGATGGCAATAAACAACCTGGTATTGTTGATTTTCCTTATGACAGACCCCGGCCAAACGACAACAATGTTCCCGGCAAAGTGGCACAGGAACTGGGGATCGAGTTGTATGGTATGAATTTAGTGCATACCGGGGGAAATATGATGGTTGACGGACGCGGCATGGCAGCTTCAACAGATTTGGTGTACGACGAAAACAGCATGACTCCGCAGCAGATTCAGGATAAAGTTGAAGCTTATTTAGGTGTTACGCAATATGATGTTACAATTGATCCGCTGGGCGATTACATCAAACATATCGATTGCTGGGGGAAATACCTTTCTCCAGATAAAATTCTGATTGGTCAGGTACCACAGTCGGATAGCCGCTATGCAGATTATGAATCTGTGGCCAATTATTTTGCTACTACACCTTCTTCTTATGGATATCCCTATGAAGTTTATCGTGTTTTTACTCCTGGCGGATTTCCTACAACTCCCTATACTAATTCAGTAATTTTAAACGATAAAGTATTGGTTCCCTTGTCTGGCAGTCAATGGGATGATGAAGCTATCGCTGTTTATGAGGAGGCCATGCCCGGCTATGAAATAGTTGGCATTAACTGGAATAATTGGGAAAACACTGATGCCTTGCATTGCAGGGCGAAGGGCATTGCTGATCTCGGAATGTTGTTTGTTGATCACAGGCCTGTTTATGGTGCAATACCTTATGAAGATTCGGTGGCGATAAGCAGTAAAATTATTGCGTATTCCGGCGAAAGTTTGCTTGCCGATTCATTGCTGGTATATTACAGCATCAATGGCAGCGAATACCAAACCACAAGTTTTGACGTAACCGAAGAAGATGAGTTTGTAGCCTACATTAGCGGCTATGAAGGTGGCGACACGATCAATTATTATGTTTTTGCCAAAGATGAAACCGGCCGTCGATTGAAGCAACCCGCTATGGGAGCTTATGACCCACACGTGTTTATTGTGGAACAGCATCAAATTGCAGAGCTGACAATTATGCCTGACACGCTTGTCTATATCAATGAATACGCGGCAACTTTACAGCTGATAAATCAAACCTCGAATGCTGTTGTGATTTCGGCATTTGAAGAAGACAGCTATTTTGTGCTGCCTGTTGCGGTTGATGTTCCCTTTACACTCGAACCGGGAGAATCCATTGAAGTTGAAGTTGAAATTCAGTCGGGCGTACTTTATGACCCAATTACTTTTGTTTATGAGGAAATACAAGTGGTTACCAATATTGGCACTTATAATGTAACGCTTGAAATCAATATTGATCTCATCAGTAATCTGGCCGATAAGAAGCAGATCCGCGCGAATGTTTATCCTAATCCTTTCGGCCAAGTATTGAATATCAGTCTGAATTTGCCCAGTGCAGCACCTGTTTCAATCCTTCTTACCGATCTTAGTGGAAGAGTGCTCGAAACGATCTCAAATGCACAGCTTAATGCCGGCGAGCATCAGTTTGAAATCAAAGCTGAGCTTTCGGATGGGATGTATTTTTTAAAGATAATGCAAGGCAAGCAGCAAAAAATAGTGAAGGTAATAAAGCGGTAAAGCTTTGTGAATCGAGATAAAAAATCCTGTCATGTTTGCATGACAGGATTTTTTTATATCAAAATTTGACTTAGATAAACGGCTCCGATAAACGCAATAATATAAATTACAACCATAACTCTACCTGGAAGATCATCTTTTTCGGGCTGATAGTCAAATTCACTGTTTTTCATATAAAAAGGCTGTTTTTTGGGTTTGCTGAAAAACAAAAGTACATAGAATATTTTTGCAAAAGCCGGGTTGATCATCAGAAAATAAAGCCTGATGATGGATTATGGATAAAACAATACGGTGTTTGTGAGCAGGCTAAGCCGGATGTTTAGATATTAATCTCAATTGAAAATAACTTCTGAACAGGAAAATATAGAGATCAATGTTTTTAGTGAGCCCTGAAAAAAAGGTTTTTATGGTGTTCTTGAATAATGATTAAGGCAACTTGCTTAACCTGATTCCGTTTCTAAAAGCCACCACAAAAGCATCATAAACACCATTTGTCGCACGAATTGTGTTTCTTCGCTGAGCAGCTTGATCATAATTAGAAAACGAACCAACCGTATAAATATAGTAGCCGTTGAAAGTGTTTTCCTGGATTTCTGATGCTGAGAAATTGTAGCTTCTTGCCAGCTCTTGCACCGAAATTTGCCGACCGTACCGTGCCCTGATTTGCACACGGTATTCAATTGCATCTTTTGCAGGAACATTATATTGAGGAACTTCTGTTATTTCTTCTTCAATAATTTTTGGGGTCTCCGTTTTGGGCTCCACTTTTTTCTCGGGGCTCAATTCAAGAACATCAATTACCCTGTTAAAACTTTCCGTTTGCGTATTGGTTTTGTCAGGGGTAACAGGTGCTTGCTGGTCAGGATCAACAATTAATAGTCCGGGCTCTGCTTCGGGTACCATTTTAATGTTGCGGCCTGAGCTTCTGAATGTGTAAGATAGTCCTAAGGAAGTATGGTTATAAATGTCATATTTAAAACCCCCGGCATAATTATCGAGCAGATCAGTGTTTAAGGCCCTGTTAGCTGTTTCTAAGCGCAATGACCAATTGGAATTCAGTTGGTAATCAATTCCCAAACCGCCCATAATAATACCTTCCAGGGTTCTTCCATCAATTCCAGAGCCATTTCCAAATCCTCGTTTCGCCAGGACTTTATCCGTCCCTAATTCATAAACCGTAGTATTAAAATTCAGTAATCCAACACCCACAACAATATTGATGTTCCAGGGGCGATTGGCGTTGTAGCCGGCAATGAGGTTGTTAAGATTTATCGCTGTATTGAAATTGAATTCTATTAATTCTGAATTGAAATATTTTTTCCAGACGCGTCGTGTGCCTGCAAGATTGGAGTATAGTGCTTGTCCGCGTAAGCTAAAAACAGGACTTATGTTCCGTTCCAATAGCAGTGAGCCACCAAATTTCCACTCACTCTCATAATTCATTACAGGATAATATTGATATTGTTTCGTGTCGCCAAAAAAAAGTGACGGGCCAAACCCGGCAGATAAGCGCCAGCTTTGTTTAAACTGATTGCTTCCCATTGTGGAACTTTGCCTCGTATTTTGTGTTTTTTGTTTTTCTGACTTTTTAGCATTAGCCGAATAGGTAACTTGTGCATAAAGTTGTTCAGAAACAAATAAACTTGCTATAAAAATCAAGGTAAAAAACAAGGATTTTTGATACACTTCTTTCATGGTTAGCGACGTATTGAATGCTATTGATTGGTTTTCCGGAGCTCAATGCGCTAAATTAAAGAAGTTTTGGGCCATCATGTTACATAAGTATTAAGGGTTATAAACAGTATGCTGTTCATAACCACTGAATTTTTGGCAGTTCCGCTGATTATTTATTTAGATTGGCCATCCAGCTTTCTACTTCTTCAAGTTGAAGCGCATCCATGTTTAGTTTGTTTTTTTTGCGCAACCCATTAAGTTTTTGAATAAGCACGCTGGGTTTTTCCTCTTTGATGGCATCCACTGACTGATAACCACTTTGGATGATTAATGCTGCCCATTCAGCGGGAATATTGAATTGTTTTAAATCGTTTGCCTCAAGTGATTTGCGGATTTTTTCGGGACGCATTTGTGGGAAAAACAGCACCTCCTGAATGCTTGTTTGGCCTGTTAAGAGCATGACGAGGCGATCAATTCCAATTCCCATGCCAGATGTTGGCGGCATGCCATATTCCAAGGCGCGCAAAAAGTCCTGATCAATAAACATGGCTTCGTCATCGCCGCGTTCCGAAAGCCCGAGTTGTTCTTCAAAACGCCGGCGTTGGTCTATCGGATCGTTGAGCTCGGTGTAAGCATTGGCAATCTCTTTGCCGTTGATCATCAACTCAAAGCGTTCAGTAAGATCCGGATTGTTACGATGGCGTTTGCAAAGCGGCGACATCTCGACAGGATAATCTGTTATAAAAGTAGGCTGGATATAATGGGGTTCGCATTTTTCGCCAAAAATTTCATCGATTAATTTTCCTTTTCCCATGCTTTCATCCACATCGATAGCAAGTTGGCGGCACACATCGCGCAGCCCAATTTCATCCATTCCTGCAACATCAAAGCCGGTATGTATTTTAATGGCGTCGAGGATGGGAACACGTGCAAAAGGCCGGTCGAAATTTATCTCATGATTACCCACTTTTACAATGGATTTATTGGTGGTTTCTTTTACCACATGTGCAATCATGGCTTCAGTGAAATCCATCATCCAGCGGTAATCTTTATAAGCCACATAAATTTCCATCACCGTAAACTCGGGATTGTGCATGCGATCCATGCCTTCGTTGCGGAAGTCTTTTGAAAATTCATATACGCCATCAAAACCACCTACAATTAAGCGTTTCAGGTATAATTCATTGGCAATACGCAGGTAAAGAGGCATGTCGAGCGCGTTGTGATGTGTTGCGAATGGCCTGGCAGCTGCTCCACCCGGAATAGGCTGCAAAATGGGTGTTTCCACTTCCAGGTAGCCATATTCATTAAAAAACTGACGCATGCTGTTAATCACCTTGGTGCGTTTTACAAAGGTGTCTTTTATGCCTTCATTCACGATCAGGTCAACATAGCGCATGCGGTAGCGTTGCTCGGGATCGGTGAAAGCATCATAAAGCTTGCCGTCTTTTTCCTTTACGATGGGAAGTGGCCGCAACGATTTGCTGAGCACCTTCATAGCTGTAACATGTATGGTGATTTCGCCCATTTGTGTGGTAAACACAAAGCCCTCAACACCAATGATATCACCAATATCAAGCAAGCGTTTAAAGACAATATTGTAGAGGCTTTTATCTTCGCCCGGACAAAGATCATCACGCTTAAAATACAGCTGAATACGTCCGCTGCTATCCTGCAATTCAACAAAAGATGCTGCACCCATAATCCGTCGGCTCATGATCCTTCCGGCAATGCTAAGCTGTTTGAATGCCTCGGGATTTTCGGGAAACTTTTCCAGAATTTCTGTTGTTGTGGTGCTCACTTCAAAGGCTTCAGGCGGATACGGATTGATGCCCATTTTATACAATTCGGCCAACGATTGCCGGCGCTGCTGTTCCTGCTCACTCAAATTCATACTCATGCTTACAAAAATTTCGGCAAAGATAGCTAAACTGCGGGAAAACAGTCAGGAAAGAAATGAGATCCACAATTAAATTATGGACCTCAAAGACCAAAAAAAAACAGCGCTGTAATTGCAACAGCGCTGTTAGTTTTTTTTGACTAATCAAATGGTTATTGAATAATCAACTTGCGATCCACCTTGGTTTTACCTTCAATAATTAAATGGTAAACACCAGCTGGTAAATGGCTTAGGTCGAGTTTCCATTTTCCGGTATTGGTTTGCAAATCCTGAGCAGAATAAACAGAAACACCTTGACCGTCGAAGACACGCAGATTTACCTTTTGGTTTTCTCCGGATTGCATTTCGATCTGGAAAAGGCCATCGCCAGGATTGGGGTAAACGGCCAGTTTGATGGCATTACGCTCATTCACACCGGTGCAATTGATAAACTCAATTAGGACTTCATCCGAACGACTGATACAACCGTTTTCGTCAACCAGTTCGACCCACATAGTTTGAACACCATAACCATATCCTGTAGTATCAACCAGGATAGTTTGTGTTTCCATATTGTTCGACCATAGATAGTTATAACCTTCGTGGCCGGCATCAAGCGGGAATTGCTCGCCGCCACATAGTACCTGATTGTCGCCCAACACGGCTACAGGAGGAAGTTCGGTGACAGCAACTTCCAATGTGTCGCTGTTTACACAACCCAGCTCTGAGGTTACTTCAACCCAGATTTCGTGTGTTCCTGTTCCCAATGATGAACCTTCAAGTGTAATTGCAGCAGATGATTCACCTGTTGACCATAAATAACTGGCTCCTTCTGTGGCAACATCCAACTCAATTGATGCATCAGCACACATTTGCTGGTTCGGCCCTAAATTAACTTCCGGTATTTCACCAAAGGTAACCATAACCGTATCTGCATTTTCGCAGCCATGATCTGAGGTTACTATAACCCAGATTTCATGTGTTCCAAATCCAAGAGATTCAGCCGAAGCTTCGATAGATGCTGTTGTTGCTCCTGTTGACCATTCAAACTGAGCACCTTCGGTATTTGATTCCAGCGTAACAACCGCGTTTCCGCAATGGCTTTGATCTTCTCCCAAATCAGGTTGTGGAAGCGCATAAACAACTACAGTAACCGGTTCACCTGGAATGGTATCAGATTCGAGCGTTACAAAAGGAAGGTAAATACTGGTCTCAACAGGACTAACTGTAGCTAGCTGTTCTTCGGCAACAATTTCGCCGTCTTCTGTAGTCCAGAAATAGCCGAATGTTTCACCCTGGCCTGTTGCTTCAACGAAGAGTTGACTGCTTTCGCCTTCGCAAATCTCGGCAGGATCAGCCTGAGCTGCGATCATAATATCAGCTACTTTCAGATGAATAGGTACTTCAAAAAGTAAATTGTCAGGATCGTTATTGGAAATTTTCAGATTGGCATAATAGTCGCCAAGTTCAACATCCTGGGCGTTGAAACCAACAGTAATTGTATCCGTTTGCCCGGGTAAAATGGTGCCCGCATTTGGTGAATAATTTAACCAGCTGATGACATTCAGCGTATAATCTTCAACTTCGCCATAAGTTGTAGTTCCGCAAGGGCTAACATCGCCAGTATAAGTAATGCGGATACGCATGCGCGTTTCACCGGAGGGTGTACCAATCGGCGGTTCGATCATTGCTGTGTATGGGCCGTCGCCGGGTGTGCCTGAAATCATTATCGGTTCATCGTCGAATTCACCATTTTGATCCCAATCAACCCACACACCACATTGGTCGCTGCTGTATGGGTTTCCGTTGGTTACGGTTAGCTGCAGCGGTTCACCGGTTTTAACCTCGGTTGACATATCCTCGGTGTAGTCGGTATAGCCGTCCTCGCCTGATGCGTTGTTAATCGACCCGATTTCTACCATTGAAATATATTCATCGCCACCACCTGAAGCGGTGCAATATTCGTTCACCTCACGGGGTAGATCAACTACTTCTGAGCTTACACTATAAATCATATCCAACTGGCCCACGTTACTTACAATGAGCTGTTGCGAAGCGGTTTCTCCGGGTTGCAGAATCTGATAAATACTTACCGGATCTACGGCAATACGGGCATCGCCCCATTGCACTGAGGCACGTGCAGCGCCGCTTTCGCCATCATCTTCATAAGCAGCCGTTACGCCGTAGGTATAAACACCATAATCCGGCAGTTGATCAGTATAACTTTGTTCTTCGGTTGTGCCAATGATTTCATTATCTCTGTAAATATTGAAATGAAGAAATCCTGCTTCTGACTCATATTGCCATTCAAGTTCAGTTTCTCCGGTTTCAAAAGGCACTTGGGCAATCAGGTCAAATGGTCTGCTCAGGGCGTTGGTTTCATACGGTGAGGTAAAGGTCATCATATATCCCAGGCGGTTGTCGCCCCAAACGGGATAAACTTTCCCGCCTCTTGCGGAGATGCCCAGGTAATCACCCATATATCCTCCAGCAAGTCCGGGGATTGGTGAAGGCGTGAAGGCGACATCAGAAACTTTAAAGTCTTCCCAGGTTTCTCCGCCATCGAAGCTATTGGCACAAAAAACCTCACATTGATTTGAGTTAACATTTCTGTCGTCATAATAAACCACACTCAAAATTCCATTTTCAGGATCGCAGGTAATCCAGGGGAAGTAGTGCTCTTTTCCCTCACCATAAGGATCCTGATTAATGCGAGTTGGAGTGCTCCAGGTATCACCTTGGTCAGTGGATTTTATCATATAAACGTCAATGCTTTCATTCTCATTAAAACCGGGAATACCGATATTGCTCCAGACAACATATAAAGTGCCGTTATCAGGTCCACCTGAAATATCCACTGTCATCACCGGAAAGCTGTTTACACGGTGGTTTTTGCTTGTTTCAGTGGTGCGAATACCACGAATATTTTCAATGATGCGAGTTGCATCTTCCCAGGTTTCGCCACCATCAAAAGAACGGGAAAAGCCGAGAGCGCCTTCGTCGGAAGGCCAGCTGTTATAAATGGCCCAAACGGCATAAACTTCACCATTAGGACCTGTATTTACATTAACGCCCTGATTGTGGCTGCCTGCGTTAACTGCTGTACTAATAGGTGTTCTGGGTGTCCAGGTATCGCCATCGTCGGTGGAGTAGGAAACTACAATTTCAGAATCATAAGGGCCACCAAAATCTGACCAAACATTGTATAAGTTGCCTTCGTATGGTGAGCTGAGGCTGTTATCGATCCAAAAGTGGTTTTTATCAGCTAATGAACCCGGGTTTGGAGAGATGGTACGGGTTGTCCATGAATCACCCTGATCATCAGAATAGGCAACACCCTGTCCGCCGGGATTAGAAATATAGTTCACGTACCAGCGTCCGTTGAGGCCGATAGCTGTAGCGGGGTCGCCGCTGTTGCTGCCTCCTGCGCCCTGCACTTCGCCTAGCCAGGTTTCACCATAATCAAAGGAGTAGAAGTCGTTGGCACCATAAAGCGAGCCCACGGGATTTTGCGTTGAGTTATTCGATTGTAAAACAATGTCGGGATTGTTTGGGTCCACAAAAATCGAGTTTTCGCTTTGCGTTGAGTTTTCTTCTGTTACCGGCACATCAGGCGAGTCGTCTGTTAAAACGCTATACGCATTGATTTTGCTGCCGGTAAAAATAGCCTCGGCGGTACGCATATCCGGATTTAAGGTGTACAATCCTTTTTCGGCCAAACGTTTATAATAGCCGTTATTGTCCACGCGTGTGTCCACCATATTACGGCGTTCGCGTTCTGTTTTGCTGTCGTCACTGATTACCCATTGCAAGCCTGCAAAGAGTATGATAAGCAGTGAACCAATAATAATGGTAAAGTATTTTCTCATTTTGGTTGAAGGTATTTTGATGATTAATAATGCCCAAAAGTATAACTTTTTAAGTTTAGTGATTGTTTGAATGAATTTTTATTGCAACTGTCAATTTAAGGGTGGGCCTTTTGATCCAAAAGAAAAAGTTGAATGACGAATAGATAACAGGATAAAATATGTGTTGAAGAAAAACACCTAAGCTATTGATAATAAGCGTATAAGAAGTTTTTTGGTTTTGTTTGCTTCTTTCTTGTTTTCAGGGTTCTGAAAAAAAATAATCACCATTAATACATTTACTATTGATGTAAAATTGCGGGTTAATACAGTTTGATTGGAGATGAGTAGATCCTAAATCCCGCAACGCTAAATTAGGTTTGATAAGCAAGTATAACTTCCAGGTTATGCTTGTCTTCAAAATGATCATTCGGTGAAATATTTTGAAAGTCTATTTCAATTGTCGTCTTAGGAAACGCTCACGAGATAGTAATTCTTTTTCCCTTTTTGAACCAGTATATAACGATCGTTGAGCAGGTCGGGCAATCCCAGTTGTGATGTTTCGTTTACTTTTTCCTTGTTGATGGACACACCATTGTCTTTTAGCATACGCCTTGCCTCACCTTTTGACGCAAAGATTTGGCTATGGGTAGTTAAAAAGTCAGTGATGTCGGTGCCTTGAGCAATTATTGTGTGCTCAACACTTACATTCGGCACGCCTTCAAAAACGCTTAGCAAGGTTTTTTCATCCAGTTTGCGGAGTGCTTCTGTGGTTCCTTTTCCAAATAGAATTTGCGAGGCTTCTTCGGCAAGTTGCAAGGCCTCTTCAGAATGCACCCTAAGGGTGATTTCGCGTGCCAGCGCTTTTTGAAGCAGCCGAAGATGCGGTTCTTTTTGATGTTCTTCAATCAATGAATCAATTTCATGCCGCTCCATCAGGGTGAATATTTTTACGTATTTGGCAGCATCGTCATCCGAGCAGTTGAGCCAGAACTGATAGAAGGCATAAGCTGTGGTTTTCTCAGGATCGAGCCAGATATTTCCGCTTTCCGTCTTGCCGAACTTGCCGCCGTCGGCTTTCGTGATCAGCGGACAGGTGAGTGCAAAAGCTTTTGCTTCGGATCCAAGTTTGCGCCTTATGAGCTCGGTGCCGGTGGTGATATTGCCCCATTGGTCTGAGCCCCCCATTTGCAGTTTGCAGTGTTGGTTCTGATAAAGGTATAAAAAATCGTAGCCTTGAACCAGCTGATAAGTAAACTCTGTGAACGACATTCCGTTTGCGTTTTCGGCTGTAAGGCGCTTCTTCACCGAGTCTTTTGACATCATATAATTTACCGTAATATGTTTGCCTATCTCACGGATAAAATCCAGAAAACTGAACGACTTCATCCAGTCGTAGTTATTTACCAGCATAGCCTTGTTTGGTTGCTCGGATTCAAAATCCAAAAATTTGGCCAGCTGTTGTTTCAGGCATTCCTGATTGTGACGCAAAGTAGCTTCATCCAGCAGGTTCCTTTCTTGCGATTTGCCTGATGGATCACCAATCATACCTGTTGCCCCTCCGATAAGTGCAAGTGGTCTGTGTCCGGCCATTTGCAAATGTTTTAGCATCATAATACCTACCAGGTGTCCGATATGAAGTGAATCGGCTGTGGGATCAATGCCAACATAAGCTGTTGTCATTTCGGCTGCCAGCTGTTCTTCAGTTCCGGGAGTCAGGTCGTGTATCATTCCTCTCCAACGCAATTCTTCAACAAAATTTTTGAGCATCATATCGGCTATTTTTTTCGGGGCAAAGATAAGGCTTTCGATAAATAGGCTCGCATAGAGATTGATTCTGCATTGTTGTTTAATATTTTCTCATTTGGTAAAAGTGAGATTGAAAACTGTTATGTACTTTTGTATGATGAATTTCATCACGGGCGCAACAGGTTTGGTAGGTTCACATTTGGTAGCAAAGCTCTTGCTTATGGGTGAATCTGTAATGGCTTTGCGACGTCCACAATCTGATTCGAGGCTTTTAAAAGATGTGCTTGCCCGTGAATTTTCCGATCCTAAAGTGGCCTTTGATAAGATTAGCTGGGTCGAGGGGAATATTACAGATTATTATACAATCGAAACGGCGTTGCAACAAGCACATGCTGTTTATCATTGTGCTGCAACTGTTTCTTTCAGATCATCGGATAAGGATATTGTCTTGCATACTAACATTCAGGGAACTTCCAATTTGGTTAATGCAGCCTTGCACTGTGGCATTAAAAAGTTTTGTCACGTGAGTTCTGTTGCGGCTTTGGGTCGGACAGGTGAGGGGCAGCCAATTACTGAGGAAGCCAGCTGGAAAAATTCAGATATCAATTCAGTTTATGCGCTTTCAAAGTATAGAGCCGAAAGGGAGGTGTGGCGTGGTATAGCCGAGGGCTTAAATGCTGTAATTGTTAATCCTTCCATAATACTTGGAGCCGGCCGCTGGGATGATGGCAGCGCGGCAATTTTTAAAACCGTTGATGAAGGACTAAAATTTTATACCAAAGGCATCAATGGATTTGTTGATGTAAAAGATGTGGTAGATGTCATGGTTTTACTGATGAAAGGTGATTTTCAGGGCGAGCGATTTGTTGTTTCTGCTGCTGATTTGAGTTATGAGGAGCTTTTTAAGCAGATAGCCAGTAATTTAAACCGTAAGCCTCCTTCTATTTATGCACGTCCCTGGATGGGTGAGCTGGCCTGGAGATACTATGCATTGAAGCAATTGCTGTCCGGAAAAAAAGCCTTAATAACACGTGAAACAGCTCGTACTGCCAAAAACAAGCATTTCTATCCTGCCACAAAGCTTAAGCAGAGAACAGACTTTAAATTTCGTCCAATGCCTGATTCGATAGCAGAAATCTGTAAACAATATAAATCTGAATCAATCAGCTGACGAATTATGCGCTAAATATAATGGTTGGCTTTCTATACTCTATTTATACCCATTCTAAAATAGATTAATAGTATTGATAAGCATGGAATAGTTTTAATTTTACGCCTGAAAACGATTGCACAAATTCTAATAACTATGAACAAAACCATTTTATTATACTGGGCACCAGGGGGTAATGTTGAAAAAGCAGCTAAGGCTATTTATGAACACATGGGAGCTGATATGCTCGATATGATGGATTTAGCCAGTTTTGATCTGGATCGCTTTGACGACTACGAAAACTTCATTTTTGGTATTGCCACGGTTGGAGCTGAGATATGGCGCGACGCCAAAGGCGACAATCATTGGAATGATTTCTTCGTAAGCACCGAAAATAAATCCTTCGAAGGTAAAACCTTTGCCTTTTTTGGATTGGGCGATCAGGTGCTTTATCCCGATCATTTTGTTGACGCTTTGGGCTACCTCAAAGCAGAAGTGGACAAGCGTAAGGGCAGTATTGTTGGTTTTTGGCCCACCGAATCTTATACCTTTACCGATTCAGAAGGCATTGCAGGAGATAAGTTTTTTGGCCTGGCGCTTGATGAAGATCAACAGGACAACTTAACCCCAGAGCGCATCAAAGCCTGGACGGCTCAAATCAAACGCGAGATGGGGCTGTAATCCGGCGCAAATTTCTTTTAGTTAATAAACGACACTTTGCTTATGGGTGCGGTACTGCTGTAGTATTTCAACTCCCAGCTATTGCCGGAATCCGACGTCTTGATGATTTTTCCACTGGGTGGCCAGCCTGCTGAACTGCCTGCTATTAGTGCTGTTTGGGTGTTATAATAATCAATGCCGAGTAAAAACATATTGCTTGGTCCTGCAGAGCCCTGATCGGTCCAGGTTTTCCCCTGATCTGATGTAAAGAGCGTGTGGTCGAAATCCAAAGCGGCCCACCAGCTGTTTTCCGATAGCATGGTCAAACAGTTGATATCAGCTGCTCCGGTTCCAGTGCCTACGATTACAGAGTCATTTTTCCAGCTGTTACCGCCATCAATGGAAAAGCTGTAATGGCCTTTTGATCCGTAAATAACAATGTTTTCTGTGCCAAAATTACTTACACCAATCCATTCGTTGATGTTATAATTATCTGGTAATTCAACCTCCAGCCAGGTTGTACCGCCATCTTTGGTCATGGCGATTACACCCTCCATTATGCTTTTGTTGTTCTCTTTTCCTCCCACGCTAATAACCATCTGTGATGTAATTGCTTTGATTCCCTGTAGCATCCCCGATTCAGCAAAAGGCAGGGTGTAAATTTCCCAGCTTGATCCTTTATTTGAGGTGTGAAGCATAGTACCATTTGTTGCACTCACCCAGATATTGGTATTGTCTGCTGAAGAAATACCATAAAACTCAATGTTTTCAGCCAATTGAGGGAGTTGCGATTTTTGCCAGCTAAGCCCTCGGTCAGTGGTATAGATAATGGTTTGATTCCCGCCGATTACCCAAACTTCATCTTGACTCAGGACACAAAGATTTTCGAGGTTAACATCTTTTATGGCTTCAAAATTTCCGGCCCGACGCTCCCAGGTTTCTCCCAAATCTGCTGAATGCAGCAGGAGTCCATAACCGGTACTATCGACCTGGCCAACCGCCCATGCGTCTTTTTGGGGAACTATTACAGGGTCTGACTTGTCTTTTTTACAGGAAGTAATCATCATGCTCAATGCAAAAATGATAACGACAAATGCCAACATCGTTTTTTTCATCTTGTTTTGATTTTTGTTTGACGCCCGAAAGTACAAAAAATGCCTAAGAAAGTGAAAAATAGAATTTATTTCATTCTAAAATTAAGTTGCGGTAATGATCGTAGCGATCCGTTATTTGCTCCACAAAGGCATAGGTTTCTTCGCCACGTGCGTAACCATAATAGACAACAGAATCATGATAGAAGGCTGGTTTTGACTTATTTAGTAAAAAGAAATCGGTTTGTTCAGTCCAGACATCCGGATCTTTCTTGTATTTTTTTGCCAACCTTCTGGCATCAAGCACATGGCCTACACCAGCATTGTAGGATGCTAGAATAAATTTTATGCGTTCCGCTGAGTCGGTAACAGAAGCAGGGATTTGCCTGTTGAGGTACTGAATAAATTTACCGCCAATGCGGATTTGCTCTTCCGGGCTTGCGGTGCTGTCAATACCAAACTGTTCCATTACCACAGGCATCAGTTGCATCAGCCCGTAGGCGCCTGCCCAGCTTACTGCATCCGGATTAAATTCGGATTCCTGATAAATCAGCGAGGCCAATAGACGCCAATCCCAGCCAATTTCATTTGCAACGGCTTTTATGGTTTCATCGAATGCCGACAAGCGCCCTTGATTGAAAGAGGTGTATTCGCTTTTTGCCAGATAACGAACCCTGTTATTCTTGAAATACTTGTTGTAGATTACCCGGGCTTCAAGCGTGTTGTTATAGGACTGAAGCCATTGGTTTATTTCATTTAGCAGCGCTTTATCCTGTTCTTTTTTTACCGCCCAGGCAAGTTTTTGAGGAAAGCTAATCGGCATTTTGGCATCAATATCAGGGTAGATTCGCTCATTAATTAAGGCAATATGCTCGTCGGCAATGGTGTATTCAATTTCGCCATTAGCAACGGCGGCAATCAGGTCTTCAACTTCGCGCTTATCTTCTATGATATAGATAGTGTCGGCTATTTCATCCATCAATGTTTCGAGGCGTTTTTTAAAAATACTTCCTGCTTCTACATGAATGGTTTTTCCGGCTAGCTCAAGGCTTGATCGCAACAAATTGCCCTCAATTTCATCACGTGTTGCCATCTTTTGCCAGCCTTCGGGCATGCGCTGAACTAAAACCTGTCGTGTAATAATTATGGGATCCGTAAAGTCATATTGACTTTGGCGCTTTCCGGTAACAGTGAGGCCCATAGCAATTAGGTCAACCTTATCCTTATTGAGCAGTTTAAAGCCTTTCTGTAGGTTTTCTTCTATCCTCAGCTCAAGTCGAATACCCAGATGCTCGGTAAACTTCTGCAACATCTCGTACTGATATCCCATGGGTTCGCCCCGGTAAATGTAGTAGTTCACCGAGTTGTAATCAGTTAAAGCAACTAACTTTCTGCGGTTAATAATTTCTTGCAATTTGTCGGTAGTGTCGGCTTTTAGCTTGTTCTTTGACGAAGCATTATTGTCCGTATTTTGATTGCACGCCCAAAAGCCTGAAAGCATTACCAACAAGGCAAGTTTTGTAAATATATTTAAAGGTTTTAACATGCAAAATGAGCTATACGCAAGGATAAAATTAAGAAATTATGACAAATAAACAAATTTTTACCAAAATGTAGTGATTGTCTGCAAGTATCGTTTATGATCAAAAATGCCTTGGAACAGGAGTTTTAGAAGTGACAAATTGTAAGCTTTTACTCTATTTAAGTAGCTGATGGTCATTATTTGAAGAGCCTATTGGACAGACATAATGAACAGGCTCTAAATAGATTAGGATTAGGTAAGTAATCATACGGATAAAAAAAAAGAAATATATTTTAGAAAAATAATAAGGTTATTGACTTGTATCTCAGAATAATGTAGCTTTGTGAAAGATATTATAACCATCAACCAAATTTTATACTATGAAAAAATACATACCGTATTTGATATCCGGCTTGTTAATGTTGTTTATCTACGGATCTTTGGGCGCACAAGAGCTGCCGGATGATGAATATTTTGAATCGGAAGAAGTAAGCGATGATACAGGTTTTGGATTGGGTTTAGGTGTTAAGCTTAGCACTTTTGGCCCAGGTGTCGAGATAATTGCAGCATTCACGCCAAAAATTCAACTGCGCCTCGGTGGAACTTATTTCAATTATACCTACAACCATACCGATGAAAATGTTGATGTAAATGGCAGCGCCGATGCAAAACTTGGTAGTGTTTCGCTTTTAATGAATTATCATTTAGCCCGTGTTTTTTTTCTGAGTGGTGGTTTGCTTTACAATATGAACGAAATCGGGCTGAATGGATATTTTACACAATCCATGACAATAGGTTCTATGGAAGTTGAACCTGAAAAGATAGGCACACTGGATTTCTTGGTGAAACCCGGATCATCGATCACACCCTATGCCGGAATAGGTGTTGGGCGATCGCTGTCGAAGAATGGTGTGGTCTCATTTGCCGTTGAAGCAGGAGCCGTTTTTCACGGAAAGCCTCAAGTTGAGTTAAATGCTAGCGGTATGCTGGAGCCAACAGGATCGGAGGAACAGCGACAATTATTGGAAGATAACTTGTCAGGATTTAATATTTATCCGATGCTTAATTTTCAGCTATCATTTCGGTTATTATAATACGAATTCAAAACCTTTTTTATCATGAAAACTAAACATATTGTTTTATTACTTGGCAGTAGCTTGTTGCTTTTTGGATTGTTTTTTCAGAGTTCCTGCAACAAGCTTAAAGATGTTACTGATGGTGCTCAATTAATCATCGACTATAATTTAATTGAAACAACTGTTGATGTGCAATTTTACGATGCAGCCACAGGAGAGTTAATAGGAAGAAATGGCGATGCTTCTGTTAATGTGAAAATCACCGGAGCCGATAAAAACGGTGTCATGGATGTTACCGGTGTTCAAAGCCAAAGCATGCAATACGCCACACAGCGCGGAATGGTTGGTCTTGCGTTGCTTCCCGAAGCTGCTTATACGCCTTCGGCCACCAAGCCAATTTCTTTTAATCTGGTTGCTGATATTCCGGGATACCTGAGTACAAGTCAAAAAGTAACCTTAGTTGCTACCGGCCGTACCCAGATACGGGTCAATATGGTACACAAAGATAATCCACCCGAAGGTGTAACTGTTGCCCGTGAAACCGGCGTAACAACTGCTGTAAATGGTCGTGTGGAAAATCCGGCTACAGTTACCACACCAGGTGGCCGGGCTCGCATAGAAATTCCTGCCGGCATTATACTCAGAGATGCCGGAGGCAATGCCTTAAGCGGAAGTATAAATATGGATATTGTGCATTTTGACAACACTGTGGAAGAAGCGCTGGCTGCTTTTCCTGGTGGGTTGATGACAAATGTAACAAGAAGTGATGGAAGCGAAGAGGATGGCATGTTTTATTCGGCGGGATTTGTAGCCATAGAAATTACTGATGGCAGCGGCAGGCAGGCAGCAACTTTCGAAGAAGGAACCGTAGCGATGGAAGCTGTTGTTAGCCCGCAAACATTTAACCCAGAAACCAATGGAAATGTAGCTGCCGGGGATGTTGTTCCTGTATGGAGTTATGACGAAAATACGGGTGAATGGACAGAGGAAGGCACTACTACACTCGAACTTGTAAATGGCGAACTTACCGCTGGCTTTGAGCTCACACATCTTTCTTATTATAATTTCGACTGGTTTTATGGAGCGTATTGCTATAGTGGTGTTCCCTTTGTTTTTAACGCTACAAATACTACTTGCGATTGCTACCAAATGCAGGGAGCGATGTATCGCCAAAGTGATGATAGCTTTTTAACCTATGTTTATATGTGGGTTTGTGGCGACGAACCCGTATATACGGCCTATGCACCCGGAGGAATACCCGTAAAAATAGTTTGGGACGAAAATTATTATGATAATGTTAGTATAGCTCCTGAATCACAACCAACAATGATTGATGATTTGTGCGCGGGTAATCCGATTCAGATAAATGTGGTTACTCAGCCGTCAAGTTCTATTACTGTTGAAGTAGAAGTATATTGTGCCAGCGAACCAAATGTGATCATCAGACCTTCTTTTGGTGCATGGTACCGCGAAATTAATTCCTGGAACTGGCACTGGGCAGAGATGAATAATGGCGATGCTGAAATATGCGATGTTCAGGTTGGTAACACCTATGTTGTTGGAATCTATTACGATAACAATTGGTATGAAACAGAAGTAACCGTAACGCAGGAAGCCTATTCTTATGTTGGCTTTGAATTGCCTGCTGATGTATGTAGTGAAGTGTTTGGTTATTAGTGCTTTGTAGAAATAAGTGGATCGTATAAAAAAGGCTGCTTTCTGAGCAGCCTTTTTTATTTTTATTGCTAAGGTAGGGCTATAATATTTCAGGAAGTTTGTTTTTCAGCGATGATACCACTTCCCAGGCAATAGTCTTCTTCAGCATGATACAATACTCCAAACTGCCCCGGAGCTATTCCGGAAATAGGAACATCCGACAGTATATACCAGCGCTGACCTTCCTGTTTTAATTTTCCGGTGTTGAATTCGGGCTGATGCCTTATCTTAAAGCGAATCTTCATATCGTCTTTAAGCATAAATGAGGCGTGAAGTAACTGCATATCATCCAGATAAATTTGCTCGCGATACTGACTTACCGGATCATAACCATTAGAGACGTAAATAATGTTTTCTTCTACATCCTTTTTTACCACAAACCACGGCCCACCGCTTAGGCCAAGTCCTTTGCGCTGGCCTATGGTATGAAACCAAAAGCCTTGGTGTTTGCCCAGTTTTCTGCCACTTTCCAGTTCGACAATTGCGCCTTCTTTTTCGCCCGCATAGCGACGGATGAAATCGTTGTAGTTTATCTTTCCCAAAAAACAAATCCCCTGGCTGTCGGGACGATGTGCGCTTGGCAGTCTCATTTTTTCTGCAATTCGTCTTACTTCAGGCTTCTGAAGTTCACCGAGAGGAAACATCAGTTTGCTTAGCTGAGGATAAGTTATTCTGCCTAAAAAATAGGTCTGATCTTTTATGGGATCCACGGCTGTTCCAAGGTAAACACCGTTCTCTTTTTCCAATATCCGCGCATAATGCCCTGTACTGATTTTATTAAACTGATGCCCAAAACTGGTTTCAAAAGCACCAAATTTTATCAGCCGGTTGCACATTACATCAGGATTGGGTGTGAGGCCTTTTTTTACAGTCTCAATGGTATAGGCTACCACTGTTTCCCAATAGGCGCGCTGCAAATCAACGATTTCCATCTTGCAGCCATACTTTTTTGCAATATAGCTTGTAATTTCTATGTCCTCTTCCGAAGGGCAATCCACAAATGACGGATCATCTTCCATACCTATTTTGATATAGAAAATCACCGGATCAAAGCCTTGCTCTTTGAGCAAAGGAATGGTTACTGAGCTGTCAACGCCTCCCGATACAAGTGCTGCTATCTGCATGAATTTAGTTTTATGCTGCAAAGATCGGGCTTTTTCTAAAATAGTGATGGATAATGCTAATTTGTAATGCTTTTTACTCAGCAGTTTTTGCTACTTTTGAAGCTGGAAAATTGGCGGATAATGCCGCAAAATAATTAAAACTTAAAGCTATGTACGGCAAACTTAAAGCACATCTTGAAAAAGAATTAACCGATATCCGCGAAGCCGGATTGTATAAAGACGAACGCATAATCACCAGCCCGCAAAAAGCTGAAATTGTGCTTAAATCAGGACAACGCGTTTTAAATTTTTGCGCCAACAATTACCTTGGCCTTTCTGATCATCCTGAACTAAAAGCCGCGGCCCATGAAGCCCTCGATAGCCATGGTTTTGGCATGTCGTCTGTACGTTTTATCTGTGGCACTCAGGATTTGCATAAAACCCTGGAGCAAAAAATTGCTGCTTTTTTCGGCACTGAAGATACCATTTTGTACGCAGCTGCATTCGATGCCAATGGTGGCGTTTTTGAGCCGCTTCTTTCTGAGGAAGATGCCATCATCAGCGATTCACTCAACCATGCTTCTATCATCGATGGTGTGAGGTTATGCAAAGCTCAGCGCTATCGCTATGTCAATGCGGATATGGAGGACCTCGAAAAACAACTTCAGCAGGCTCAGCAACAGCGTTTTCGTATTATTGTAACTGATGGTGTTTTTTCTATGGACGGCAATGTGGCACCTATGGATAAAATTAATGAGCTGGCCAAAAAGTATGACGCGCTGGTAATGGTCGACGAATGCCACTCGGCTGGTGTAGTTGGTGAAACTGGTCGTGGGGTTACCGAATTGTTTGATATCCGCGGAGAAGTAGATATCATTACCGGTACTCTGGGCAAGGCTTTTGGTGGTGCTATAGGTGGTTTTACCACAGGTCGTAAAGAAATTATTGAGTTGCTGCGTCAGCGTTCAAGGCCCTATCTGTTCTCAAACTCACTGCCACCGGTTGTAGTTAATGCCGGAATCCGCATGTTCGATATGATGGATCAAACCAATGAGCTGCAAGAGAAACTACATGCCAATACGGCGTATTTTATGGAGAAAATGACTGCGGCCGGTTTCGATATCAAGCCAACGAAATCAGCTATTTGTGCCGTGATGCTTTACGATGCCCCACTGTCGCAAAAAATGGCTTCCATGTTGCTTAAAGAAGGTATTTATGTGATAGGATTTTACTATCCCGTGGTACCTAAGGGGCAGGCGCGCATACGCGTTCAATTATCAGCTGGTCACGAAACAGCGCATCTCGATAAAGCGATCAATGCGTTTATCAAAGTTGGCAAAGCGCTGAAGGTAATTAGCTAAACTGCTTAAATTATTTAAATCCCGGGCTGCAACGACTGCATTCCGGGTTTTTTTGTGCAAAAAAGAGCTGTGAAATGGACCTATAAATAGCGTACTTTTGTTTTAAATCTTTTTAAAATGATTTTTGGAATTGGAACTGACATCATTGAAGTAGCCAGAATGGAACGACATCTTTCTAATAGTGATGCGTTGCGTAACAAGCTATTTACCGAGCGCGAACAAGCTTATGCCGATAACAAAGCCAGCACATATCAGCACTATGCTGCGCGTTTTGCAGCAAAAGAAGCTTTTTTTAAAGCGCTCGGAACAGGCTATCGATTTGGCATGGCTTTTTGTGAGATTGAAGTGATCAATGATGAACTTGGCAAACCCGTGATTCATGCTCATGGTAAAGTAAAACTGTATATCGACAAACAGGGTATCAAAAGCATCCACCTCAGTATTTCACATGTCAAAGAAATGGCCAATGCATTTGTGGTACTGGAGGTTTAGCGTTTTAAGTGTTGCCTGATACCTAAGATAGGTAGAATTATTCCGACTCAAAAAAAATCTTCTAATCCATTATTTCTACCACTACCGGGCAGTGATCAGAATGTCTGGCTTCGGGCAAAATGCGGGCTGCCCTTAGCCTTGGAAGCAGATTTTCGGTAATCATATGATAGTCGATGCGCCATCCTTTATTATTAGCGCGGGCGTTAGCGCGATAGCTCCACCAGCTGTAATGATGAGGTTCTTTGTTCAGCTGCCTGAAAGTGTCAATATATCCCCGATCTAAAAACTGACTCATCCATTTGCGTTCTTCGGGCAAAAAGCCCGAAACCTTGGCATTTCGAACCGGATCGTGTATGTCGATGGCCTGATGGCAGATATTGTAGTCGCCCGAAAGCACAAGCTGTGGCCTTTGCTGACGAAGTGTTTCTACGTGTTGCTGGAAGTCATTCAGCCACTTCATCTTAAAAGCTTGCCTGAGGTCGCCGCTACTGCCCGATGGGTGATAAATGCTGGCAACTGAAAGTTCGCCAAAATCAGCCCTGATAAAGCGCCCTTCCTGATCATAAGCTTCAATACCCATCCCATAAACCACCTCATCGGGTTGTTGTTTGGAAAGAATGGCAACACCACTGTATCCTTTTTTCTGCGCAGGAAACCAGAAGTGATGATAGCCTAAAGCTTCAAAGTCAATCAACGGAATCTGCTCGTGCATGGCTTTGATCTCCTGCAAACAAATTATATCAGCATTAGACGCAGCGATCCATTCTAAAAAACCTTTGTTAATTGCTGCCCTTATGCCGTTTACGTTGTAACTGATAATTTTCATGCCGTAATATTTTTTAGCGAAGATAATAATTTGCCCGGCTTTGTGGTTCAGTTTCAAATGCATAAATTCGCAGCTTCAAAACCTGATGTTCAAAAAATTGAAACCGGAACTTATTTTACGTAGATTTTTGCGTTGGCGTAGCACCCATATCAGCGATAAACAGTATATGTATGTGCTAAGCGTTATCGTTGGAATTTTGGCCGGATTGGCGGCTGTTATTATCAAAAACCTTGCCCATGCTATTCAAAGCATGCTTATCAGCGGGTTTACCAGCCAATATGAAAACTTCCTTTATTTTGTGTATCCGGCGGTGGGTATTTTGTTGGCCATTGTTTTTATGCGGTACATTGTGAGGCAGGATATCGGACACGGTATCCCCGGAGTGCTTTATGCTATTTCGAGAAAGAATGGCATTATTAAGTTTCACAACATGTTTTCGGCGATCATTACAAGTGCCTTTACAGTTGGTTTTGGAGGATCTGTCGGACTTGAGGGTCCTACTGTATCAACAGGGGCTGCTGTGGGTTCGAACCTTGGGCAGTTGCTGCGACTGAATTATAAACAGATTACGCTGATGATCAGCCTTTCGGGCGCGGCTGCTATGGCTGCTATTTTTCAATCGCCCATAGCCGGGATTGTTTTTGCCCTTGAGGTGATTATGATCGATCTAACGATGGCCTCGCTGATTCCTTTGCTTATCGCCACAGCAACATCAGTATTAACTTCCTACTTTTTGCTCGGTCAGGCTGTGATGTATCCCATTGAGTTGCATGAAGCGTTTATTCCTTCCAACACGATATATTATATCGCACTGGGTGTGCTCGCCGGATTGGTATCGTCCTACTTCACGAATGTTTATATTTTGACCGAACGGTTTTTTAGCAGGTTTGGGAGTATGTGGAAGCGATTTTTGATTGGAAGCTTTTTGCTTGGATTGCTGATATTTTTCTTTCCTTCACTTTATGGAGAGGGCTACGAAGCGATTAACCAAAGCTTACAGGGTGATTATAGCGCTCTTTACAACAATAGCATTTTTTTCCCCTACAGGGATGTTGGCTGGGTGATTCTTATCCTGTTTATAGCAGTTATCTTAATTAAGGCTTTTGCTACCTCATTTACCTTTGGCGCCGGAGGGGTTGGTGGAATTTTTGCTCCCGCCCTGTTTATCGGTGCCTTTACGGGATTGTTTTTTGCCCTGTCAACAAATTATCTTGGGCTTGGAACACTCAATCCGGGCAAGTTTGCTCTGGTAGGCATGGGAGGGATGATTGCAGGAATCTTGCATGCACCACTTACAGGAATATTCCTGATTGCTGAAATCACTAACGGTTATACGCTTTTTGTGCCGTTGATGATCGTGTCAACTATTGCCTTTGCTACTGTAAAGATTTTTAACAACAACTCGGTATATACTTATCAATTGGCCCAGCGCGGCCAGTTGCTTACTCATAACAAAGATAGAAGCATCCTTAATATGATGAGCCTGAGGCGTTTGGTCGAAACGAATTTTAATGAAGTTAAACCGGGCACAAGCCTGGGCGATTTGGTGCGTATTATCGCCAGCTCGAAACGGAATATATTCCCTGTAGTGGATGAGGACAAGAAGTTTTACGGACATATCCGACTTGACGATGTTCGAAATATCATGTTTGATACAGAATTGTATGATACTACTGTAGAAAATCTGATGGTGATGCCTGAGTATATTATTGATCCCGGAGAGCCGATGGCTGAGGTTGCCCGAAAGTTTCATGAGTCGGGTAAATATAATATTCCGGTGGTGCATAAAGAGCGCTATCTGGGATATGTATCTCGGGCCAATGTGTTTTCAACCTACCGCCGAAAACTGAGTGAAATTTCTGATGATTAGCAAGTAAGCAGCAGGCAATCGGCCTTGTTTTTTCGGCTCATTTTTCTTATATTTGCTTTTTAATAACCAAAAATAGCAAACATGTCATTTGAATTACCGGTACTGCCCTTTGCAGAAGATGCTTTGGAACCCTATATTTCCAAAGAGACCATTAGTTTTCACTATGGAAAACATCATGCCACCTATGTGAATAATCTGAATAAACTTATTCCGGGTTCGCGTTTTGAGAACGCCAGTCTTGAAACCATTATTAAAGAGGGAGAGGGAGGCGTTTTTAATAATGCTGCTCAGGTTTGGAACCACACCTTTTACTGGAACTGCCTGAGTGCATCAGGTGGAGGTGTGCCTTTTGGAAAACTCGGAGAAGCTATTGACCGCGATTTTGGAGGCTTCGAACAGTTTAAAGAGCAGTTTAGTCAGGCTGCTGCTACCTTATTTGGCTCCGGCTGGGCCTGGCTTGTTAGCGACCGCGCAGGAAAACTTTCTATTGTGCAGGAAAGTAATGCCGGAAATCCGCTTCGTCAGGGATTAATGCCTTTGCTTACCTGTGATGTTTGGGAACATGCTTATTATATCGACAAACGAAATCGCCGCCCGGCTTATATCGATGATTTCTGGAAAATTGTCAATTGGAAAGCAGCAGAAGCGTATTACCTCAACAGAATTGCATAATAAGTAATAAAAAGTAAGGCACAAAAAAACGGAGCAGTAAATATTGTTTGCTGCTCCGTTTTTTATGCTGTTTCTTAGATGAATTATTCCACCGTCACCGATTTTGCCAGATTTCTTGGCTGATCCACATTACATCCGCGCATTACGGCAATATGATACGAAAGTTTTTGCAGTGGAATGGTTGCCAGTAATGGCACAAACATTTCTTCTGTTTCAGGTATTTCGATCACATAATCGGCCATACCTCTTACTGCAGTATCACCTTCGGTAACTATTGCAATAACTTTGCCTTTGCGGGCTTTCACTTCCTGTATGTTGCTCACAACTTTGTCGTAGGTTCCTTTATTAGTGGCAATAAATACCACAGGCATTTCCTCGTCAATCAGGGCAATGGGGCCGTGTTTCATTTCAGCTGCCGGATAACCCTCAGCGTGGATATACGAAATCTCTTTCAGTTTGAGTGCTCCTTCGAGTGCAACAGGGAAGTTATAACCACGCCCCAGGTAAAGGAAATTGCGCACGTTTTTAAACTGTTCGGCGATTTCAATCACTTTTTTACTGCCTTGTAAGGTCTTTTCCACTTTAGCCGGAATGGACTCCAATTCGTAAAGCAGGTGCATGAAACGCGATTTTGTAAGTGTCCCCTTTAACTGTGCAAGCCTTAGCGCCAGTAGTGTAAGCAGGGTTACCTGAGCAGTGAAGGCTTTGGTTGAAGCCACACCAATTTCCGGACCGGCATGGGTATAGCTGCCTGCATGGGTGGCACGGGCTATAGATGAACCAACCACATTGCAGATGCCCAGGATAGTGGCGCCTTTTTGTTTGGCCAAATCAATAGCTGCAAGTGTGTCGGCTGTTTCGCCTGATTGTGAAATAGCAATCACTACATCGCTCTCATAAATCACTGGATTGCGATAACGAAACTCAGAAGCATATTCTACCTCAACCGGAATTCGGGCAATGTCTTCAATAAGGTATTCGCCAACAAGACCGGCATGCCACGAAGTGCCGCAGGCTACAATGATAATACGATTAGCATTTAATATTTTTTGTTCGTAATCGATGATACCGCCTAATGAAACACTGCCTATTTCAGCATGCAAACGGCCTCGCATACTGTCGCGGATAGATTGCGGCTGTTCATAGATTTCTTTGAGCATGAAATGCTCAAAACCACCTTTTTCAAGCGTGCTCAGATTCATTTCGAGTTCTTGAATATAGGGTGTTTTCTCTTTGTTCCTGATGGTTTTAATTTTCAGATCACTGGAACGTGAAATCTGTGCAATTTCTTCATCATCAAGGTACACAACATTGCGCGTGTGTTCAATTATCGGCGTGGCATCGGAAGCTACATAATAGTCGTCGCTACCAATACCAATTACCAGTGGGCTTCCCTTTCGGGCAGCGATAAGACTGTTGGGATCATTGGCGTCGATCACTACGATAGCATAAGCACCAATTACCTGATTTAAGGCAATTCGTACGGCTTCAAAAAGTGTTACCTTTTCGTTTTTCTTGATGTCTTCGATCAGGTTCGTTAGCACTTCAGTATCAGTATGCGACTCAAAAACATACCCTCTCACTTCAAGTTCACGCCTTAGCGGCGCGTAATTTTCAATGATGCCGTTATGAATCAGCGCAATTTCTTTGGATTGTGAAAAATGCGGATGAGCATTCACATCATTGGGTTCACCATGTGTGGCCCATCGGGTATGAGCTATGCCAATCGTTCCGTGTAAATCGACATCTTTTACAAAGGCTTCCAGATCGGCAACCTTGCCTTTGGTCTTATACACGTTTAGGCTGCTGTTGAGCAGTGCAATACCAGCGCTGTCATAGCCCCTGTATTCAAGGCGTTTGAGGCCATTTATTAAGATAGGGTATGCTTCTTTAGGTCCCAGATATGCTACAATTCCACACATAATGGATTATTTTTTAATTCGAGAGGGTTGGTAATCGTAAAATCATTATTCAGAATTGGTTGTTGAATAATATGTTGGCAAATGTAAGCAGCCTTTGATTCTTTGACAAATTATTTTTACATTTATTCGTTCACTACCGAATAAATCAATTGAAGTTCAAGGGGTTTGAGTGTGTCTGCCTGAGGTGTTATACCATTGAATACCCAGCGATCTGCTTTGGATGATGCGCCATAGACTAAGAAATAAAGGCCGTGATTTTCCTTTTCTTCTCCGGCCAGAATCATATCCTGCACATAACGTGTAATGCGATACTGATAGCCTTTGATGGATGATTTATACTGGCCTCCAAAATAGGCATCACCTTCAAGTTGATCGGGCAGTACTTCATAAGACTCATTGTTCTTATTTATAACCAATGCCATTTGCGAAGGCGCATCAAATCCTTCGGCTAATGCGGAAGCACGCATAAAGAGCTTGGCCTCATTGATAATCATTTTGCTGCCCGAAGGATGCTGCATTTTGTTAATATTTGGGAAGCGTATTTTTGTTTTTACGCCACTCATCGCCTGTGCATAAAGTGTTTGGCGACCAGCAAGGGTGTCACCCTGAATCACCTGGTTTGTAAAGTCCTGGCTTGCATCTTGAAAGTTGTTGTGATCAAAATAGTTGTATCGGGCTTCAGATGCTGTAATGTAAAACTCATAACGAAGCGAATCGTCGGTGTCGTTACTATAATAGATTGTCAGACGCGATAGATTTGAAGGGATATCGAAATAGCTGATGGCACCCCCGTTAGCAACAGCTTCGGCTGTGATAAAAAGGCCGTTGAAATACGCTTTAAAATTTTCAGTTGATTCAAGATCAGTTTCCGTTGCCGCGAGGATTTTTTCTCCCATTGAAGCAGAAATGCTGCTTAATGGAACCCTAATCATTGGAGCTAAGGTGTCTTCGAGCATTGGAAAGGGTGTGTTTGGCATTGGGGTAAATTCATAAGCAGCCAAATCTATATCTCCCGTAGGTTTCATGGTGTTTGAAAAATAACCGGAGTCCACATGAATTTGCTCTTCAAGTTCGTAAATCCGCATGGTTTGTGTGGCGGCAGTATCGCCATAATATCCCGAAAAGGCCAGTTGCAAAACAAGGGAGTCGAGTTGCGGATTGCTTCCAAAGCTGTGGCCATTGGTAGAAAGCCGAAACTGTGTAAAAAAACCAGCTACTGTAGTTCCAAAAACCGGATCTTTCATACTGCCAAACAGTATTTTCGCAGCTTCATCAGTGCGGATAGAATCTTCGGCAACGCTATAAGCTTCAATGCTGATGGTGTCGGTGTAAAAAAGGCCGATATTATTTTGGTCGGGTTGCAGATTATCACCTATACGCTCTGGTTTTTTGCTGCATGAATAGGTCATCACTAAAGCGGATATAACTAAAATTAAGGTTATCCGCAGGGGCAAAATGTTTTTTCTCAAAGTGTAATATTTTCTGGATTCGAGATATATTTACTTCTCAAGCAGCGAATCATAAAATTCGTTGTAAGCCTCGATATAATTGTCCTCGGGCTGAAATTCCAAAACGGGTTTTTTCAGACTTTGGATGTAATCATTGATTTCGGGATTGATTTTTTCGCTTCCGATAATGATTGCGTCAGCATATTCGATGGCTGCCTTGGTAAGCGTAACGTAGTTTGAGCTTTTATAGTATTTCAAATCTTTGGCTGTGATGCCGGGCAGCTTAATTTTTTTATCGAAGCCGTCCTGAAATACTTCGCTGAATTCGTCGTCATAAACTGAGTAAACCACTTTTGACTCCGAAAATAGGGGGTTGTCCTTATAAGCACGTTTCACGTAAAGAGGAACCAAAGCCGAAATCCAGCCATGACAGTGGACGATATCAGGAGCCCAGCCAAGCTTCTTAACGGTTTCGAGCACGCCACGCGAGAAGAAAACAGCACGCTCGTCATTGTCTTTGTAAAATTTATTGGCTTTGTCGCGGATAGTGAATTTGCGGTGAAAAAAATCTTCGTTATCAATAAAATAGATCTGCATGCGTGCTTGCTGTATAGAAGCCACTTTGATAATCAACGGGTGATCTGTGTCATTGATGATCAAATTCATTCCCGAAAGCCGAATCACTTCGTGCAGTTGGTTTCTCCGTTCGTTAATGTTTCCGAAACGGGGCATAAATGTTCTGATTTCTTTTCCTTTTTCCTGAATTCCCTGGGGCAGATAACGACCAATTCTGCTCATGGGGGTTTCTTTGAGATATGGCATAATCGCCTGTTCCACAAAAAGAACCCTTGCTTTTTCCATTTTTAAATGATTTAATGAACTTTTGCGAAAAAATATGTGCAAAGGTAATAAAAATTCCGGTTTTTATCAATTTGGCTGATTGACAAATGGTTTTGGATTGCATTAAATGAGGATAACAGCACTGTTTTAATCATTTGTTCGGGAAAGCCTGGTATCAATGCTTTGCTTTGGTGAAAACTTTACGCCTAATATCCTACAACAATGTGTTAGTTGGTTTTTACAAATTCCAGAATTTCTATTGCAGCGCCATTGTGTTCGAACATAGCTACTCGCACGCCTTTGCTAGGAGAAGTAGGTTCAACAAGAATTTTAAAGTTGCCCCTTTTAAGTGCCTCTTCAAGATTATTCACGCAGAAAGCCAGGTGCGGTTGTGATTTTATGATTTCATCAAGTGGACAGTCGCTATCGAAACGCATCCACTCAACGCCAAAAGGACTGCTTGCAAAACCAGAAGTGTAGAATTTTAAATGGGGTAAATAGGTTTCACCTTGTATTGAATCTGTAGTTGGGATACCAAGATGATGAAACTGCCAGCCCCATTCCAGGATGGCTTTTGGTAATTCATGGTCTGCTCTGAGGTAATTCATTGTTATAATTTTTCAATTGGAAATACCAGAAGGATGCACAAATTTAGAAAAAACAGCTTTTTATTTGTGCATTGAAGCTTAATTTACTTTCTCAAGCCCTAACAAACTAAGCGGAATCAGACAAATGGGTTATGAATTGTATAGATGCCTGTCCGTACTACTTCGTATTTCTCGTTTTTTCCTGGTAAAATAAATGCTGGTCGATTGGTATCTGGAGGTTGAGCAATTGGAAAAATAGCAGCATTATTTTGTGTCAGCTATCTTAAACTCTTCCAGAACAGGCAATTCGCGGTTATTGAAATCAAATAGCGCTTGATTTTCCCAGGGGGACGCGTCAGTCGCTTGTTCGCCTTTCCAGGCAATTAGTTCAGCGCCCCAATAGCAGAATCCAAGTCCGTTGGCTGTTTGCTCAACAATTAGTTTACGGATGGCTTTGATAAAGGCCCGCTGTCCCTGAGGCGAGGCCGGATATTGTGGCAGGATTAAGTGTTCTTCCAGGCCAACAATATTATTTGTGTAATCGTCCCATCCCAGGGTAAACGGATAAGCTGTTTCGGCAATAACAAGCTCCTTACCGCTTGCTTCACCCAGGTTTTTTAAAACGAACTCCAAATCCGACAGGTCGTTGCCATGCCATATCGGATAATAGGAAAGTCCGATAATGTCATAATCCAGTGTTTCAAGCTCTTCGAAAAACTTTTCGGCACCTGAAATGCCGGTATAATGGATCATGATTTGTGTTTGTGGTGAATGTTTACGAACGACCTGTATGGCGTTATGCATCAGTGTTATAAACTGTTGTGGATTCGTGTGCCTATTGCCAAAAGGATGCAAAAAACCAGGATTAATCTCATTGCCAATTTGAATATAGTCAGGCTTAATCTGTTCAACAATACTTTGGGTGTAATTTTGAACGCTGTCATTCAAGGCTTCAAAACCAATTCCTTCCCATATTGCAGGAATTTTTTGATGTCCGGGATCTGCCCAGGTGTCAGAATAATGCACGGACAGCCAAATTCTGAAATGCAGTGCTTTTAACCTTTCTGAAAAGGCTTTAACTTCTGCAAAGCCAGAATGTCCGTTCTGCGGTTTTATCCAAAGCCTCAGCCTGATGGTGTTGATGCCACTATTTTTTAAGATTTGAAGAAAGTCAGCAGCTTGGTTTTCATGCGTATAAAAAACCGGCTGCGATTGTTCAATTTCCGGGAAGCTGGAGATGTCAACCGCAGAAATCGTTTTTGTTGTGGCAACTGGCTCATCTGCCGGCGCATTTTTTTCGCAAGAAAGTAATAAAGTGAGTGTGATGATTAACAATACTGAAGTAAAAATTCTAGGATGGGATAAGTGCATTTTACCAATGTTATCGTTATATCTCAACTGAATCAGGTGATTTCACATTACTTATTCCTGCAAATATGAGGCGTTTTTTAGAACTGTTGTTTTTTTTACAGCAGGCTTTTGCAATCGACAAACTGATGTTGTAAAATACAACAATAGCTATTCACTTTATATTTTACAAAAGTATTACCAGATACAGCTTTATAGAGTGGGTTTTTTGATTGGTTGAAATATTGCGCTATTTCCTGTTTATGGGATGGGTAATACTTCATTGATTTGTTTCCCCGAATCGGTTGTCACCTCTCGGGATCTTACTTCTCGACCTTCACGGACAAAAAAATCTTCCCACTATCGTGAAAGGATTTTGTTGCCCGATCAGGTCTTCCCGAATCGGTTGTCACCTCTCGGGATCTTACTTCTCGACCTTCACGAACAAAAAAATCCTCCCACTATCGTGAAAGGATTTTGTTGCCCGATCAGGTCTCGAACCTGAACTCTTCTGATCCAGAGTCAGACGTGTTGCCAATTACACCATCGGGCAATGCGGCTGCAAAATTAACAATTTCTTAGGAAAATAATCTTTTTATCTTGTTTTTTTAGCAATTCGCTACGAATTCATTCTGGCCCAGATATCTTTTAAGGGCACGGTGCGGTTGTAAATCAAGCTGCCCGGCATACTGTCCTTGTCCACACAGAAATAGCCGATGCGCTGAAACTGGAATTTGTCGCCCGCCGAAACATTGGCCAGCATGGGCTCCAGCTTACAATTCGACTTGATTTGCAAAGAATCAGGATTCAGAAATGCCATAAAATCCTTGTCTTTGTGACCTGCCGGGTCTTCATCGTTGAAAAGGCGGTCGTAAAGCCTTACTTCAGCATCTACTGCTGTTTTGGCTTCTACCCAATGTAAGGTGCCTTTCACTTTAACTTGCTTGCTTCCCGAGCCACTTTTCGTGTCGTGATCGTAAGAGCAAAAAATTGTTTTCACCTCGCCTTTTTCGTCCAGCTCATAGCGCTCACAGCGGATCACATAAGCGCCTTTTAGTCTTACTTCCTTATCGGGAGCCAGTCTGAAAAACTTCTTTGGTGGGTCGATCATAAAGTCATCGCGCTCAATAAAGAGTTCTCCGCTAAATGGAATGTTTCTGCTTCCGGCTTCAGGGTCTTCGGGGTTGTTAATCAAGGTGATCTCCTCAGTCTGATTTTCGGGATAATTACTGATCACCAGCTTCACTGGATCAAGCACTGCCATCACCCGGGGAGCTATTTTATTGAGGTCTTCGCGCACGCTGAATTCAAGCAAACCTACGTCGATGGTATTATCGCGTTTGGCCACGCCAATGCGATCGGCAAAGGCACGTATGGAAGCCGGAGTGTAGCCTCGACGGCGTAATCCGGCAATAGTAGGCATGCGTGGATCGTCCCAGCCATTAACAATATTTTGTTTTACCAAATCGAGCAGCTTGCGTTTGCTCATTACGGTATAGCTGAGGTTGAGTCGTGCAAATTCTATCTGACGTGGGCGGTAGCTGGAGTCAATGAGCTGATCCAAAAACCAGTCGTAAAGCGGGCGATGCACTTCAAACTCAAGCGTACATAAGGAGTGTGTGATTCCTTCGAGATAATCTGACTGCCCGTGGGCATAATCGTACATGGGATATATTTTCCATTTGTTGCCCGTGCGATGATGCTCGGCATTCAGGATGCGATACATCACCGGGTCGCGCATATGCATATTGGGCGATGCCATATCAATTTTGGCACGTAACACCTTGGCACCATTGGGAAAATCGCCCCTTTTCATCGCTTCAAAAAGTTCCAGATTTTCCTCAACAGATCGGTTTCTGTGAGGACTCATTGTGCCGGGACGTGTTGGTGTTCCACGCTGTTGGCTGATTAATTCCTGTGACTGATCGTCAACATAGGCTTTGCCTTTTTTGATGAGCAGAACAGCCCATTCATAAAGCTGTTCGAAATAGTCGGAAGCAAAGAAAGGTTCTTCATTCCATTGAAAACCAAGCCACTGAACATCGGCTTTGATGGAATCCACGTATTCCATTTCTTCTTTGGTGGGATTGGTGTCGTCGAAACGCAGGTTGCATTTGCCGTTGTATTTTTCTGCCAGACCAAAGTTCAAACAGATGGATTTGGCATGGCCTATATGAAGGTAGCCGTTGGGCTCCGGAGGGAAACGGGTATGCACCCGGGAATCATTTTTACCGTTTTTGATGTCCTCTTCAATGATATTCTCGATGAAGTTGAGTGATTTCTTATCTTTTTCGGGCGCTTCCATGGAAATTCGTTTTAGGTTTTTGGGCTTGATTGTAAGCCTTTTCAGGGGCGCAAAATTACGCTTTTTTCAAGAAAAAAGAAGGATTTGGCTGCAGGCTTATACAAATCGTTGCAGGCAGGACTGAACCTGACTGGTATAGCTGCTTCCAAATAAATTGACATGAACCAATAAAGGATAGAGATTACATAAATCAACGCGCTCCTGCCAGCCTTTCTCCAGCGGCCAGGCTTCATGATAAGCTGCGTAGAAGTGAGGATGAAAACCGCCAAACAGTTTGCTCATGCCCAGATCCATCTCCCGATGGCCATAATAAACAGCTGGATCAATCAATACAGCTGCTCCTTCGGAACTGCATAAAAAATTGCCGCTCCACAGATCACCGTGCAGCAAGGCTGGTGTTTCTTGAGGGAAAAGTTTGGGCAGAAGAGGAAATAGTTTTTCAAAATCCCGATTGATTTTCGATGATATCAATCCTTTTTTTAGGGCCAAACTTAGTTGTGGCTGCAAGCGATGACGGATAAAAAAATCGGACCAGCTGGATTCATGCGTGTTCTCTTGTCGAAGAGAACCTATATAATTGGAATGATCAAGGCCAAAATGGGTGTTGGTGTTTTTATGCATGGCAGCCAGCCCAACGCCAAATTTTTCCCAAAACACTTTATTTGTCTGGCCTTCAGTGATGTAATCCAGTAAAATAAAGGAAATTTGATCCTTGCTTCCGGTTCCAATTACTGACGGAATGTGTAAGCTGCGACTTTGTCGAAGCAGTGTTAAACCAGCAGCTTCCTGCTCAAACATCTTCGGAAAACGCCCGGCATGGTTGTACTTCAAAAAAAACGACTGCCCGGCATAAACCAAACGGTAGGCAGAATTGATAGAGCCACCGCCAACAGCACTGGTTTCATCAATAAGGCCTTCTTTTCCTGTATGTGATTGAAGCAGTTTTTCAATTTCCGGGACGATAGAAAAAGGAATCATAAATACTAGTTTTTGGAGCTAAGATAGTTTTTTGGTACTAAAAACGATGCTTTTCCTGACGAAAATGTGATTGGCTACAAAACGAATTTACGACAATCTGCTGCTTCTGAAGTTTATGAATATAATATAAGGTAAACTGTTCGATGGAATTGAGTAAAATTTGAGCCGGTTAAAACAGGCTGAGCTTACTGCTAAAACCTTTGTGCATTAAGCGCTCAACACCAAAAAGTAACAACAAAGCGGGTATAACCGCAAGGCTAACTGAAGGCAGGTTACTGACGGTTTCTGCTAGGGTAGTCAGTATTTCGCGCTTACCTTGAAAAAACTGGCCTGAAAACTGCATTAATTGAAAAAGAGCTGTGTTCACAAAACTAAAATCTGCCAACACAATAATACTGAGAAGGCCTGCCAATAAGCTTGTGATAAGCATATACCGTTCGGGGAGCATCTTGTGATCCACGATATTTTCGGCGGCTTGTGCTTCAATTTTTTGCATCACCTGATCAGCAAAGCCATTGCTGACCTTTTCCTTTGGAATTTTTCCAAGCAGTTTGCTGATATAATTCTCATTTGGATTCATGGCAATATATTTTGTGTGTGTTTGATAACGAATTTTCTTCCATAAGTTGTGCCAGTTTTTTGCGGGTTCTGAAAAGCTTCACTTTAACATTCGACTCGCTCCAGCCACCTATTTTACTTATTTCAGCAATTGAAAGTTCTTGCATATAAAATAAACCAAGCAGTCCGCGCTCCTCCGCTGTTAGCTTTTGCATGGCTTTTTCCAGTATTTTCAAGTCCTGATCCTCTTCGGTCAGCGGTTCTGTAAACTCATCTGCAATCAGCTGCTCATGCCCCGAAAAAGAAACAAGACTAATTGCCCGCACCGATTTCTGCTGTCGATACCGGCTAATTGACAGATGATAAGCGATGCGATAAAGCCAGGTCGAAAAAAGCGCATTTCCTCTGAAAGTCGATAATTTTTCATAGGCTTTCAAAAAGCAAAGCTGTGCAGTGTCTTCTGCTTCCTCACGTTGCTGCAAAACACGCATGGCGATGCTCATCACCATATCCTGGTATTTTACGACCAGTTTTTTGTAATCCTTACTATTGCCTGCCAGCACAGCATTAATTATGGCGATATCTTCGTCCTGCATATTCTCTCATTGGACGCTATAACTTTTGTTTAGTTACAGAAAAGCTATAAATTTACATCATAAATTTAAACCAAATGTACAGAAAAATAGTAGCTTTTAGCCTGATGTTCATAAGTTTATCAGCCATGGCGCAGTTTGATAGTATTTTTTATAACAAAAGTTTGCGCCTTGATTATGTGCACGCAGGCACTGCTGATGATGAATGGGTTGCTTTGGACAAACTTCTTGAATCAAGCTATTGGGGAGGTTCCAAAACAAAATTGATTGATAGCCTGCGTTATGGAAAATATTTTTTTGAGCTGTTTGATAAAGCTACCGACAGTTGTATTTATTCACGGGGATATGGAAGTCTTTTTGGCGAATGGCAAACTACTGATGAAGCGCATCAATCCATGCGTAGTTTTCATGAAACAATACTGATGCCCTACCCACGAGATGCTGCCAGCGTGGTGCTTTACAGTCGATCGTTCGCGGGAGAATGGGACACTTTGTTTAGCCTGGATATTGACCCCGACAGTTATTTTATCAGGCCTGCCCCTGATCCAAAATGGCCGGTGATGCACGTTTCGGGTGATAGGCCCCCGGAAGACGCTGTGGATATTGTGATTTTGCCCGATGGCTATACGATGGATGAACTGGGTAAATTTATTGAAGATGTTCAATTTTTTAAAGAGAGCCTTTTTGCTTTTGAGCCCTATGCTTCATGGCAGGATAAGTTTTCGATTCGGGCTGTGCTGGCGCCTTCTGATCATAGCGGCATTGCCGTTCCGGCCGAAGATCATTGGCCTCAGACAGTTCTTTCATCAAACTTTTACACTTTTGATAGTGAGCGATATTGCATGAGTTACGACAATAAAAGTATTCGTGATCTGGCCGGACAAGTGCCTTACGACCAAATTTATATCCTGGCTAATACCCAAAAATATGGAGGTGGCGGCATTTATAATTGCTATGGGTTAAGCACAACTGGCAATCAACTTTCGGCAAAAATTTTCGTTCACGAGTTTGGCCATTCCTTTGCAGGCTTGGGTGATGAATATTTCGACAGCTCAACGGCCTATGATGAATTTTATAACCTGAAAATTGAACCCTGGGAACCCAATTTGACCACACTTGTAAATTTTGACAGTAAATGGAAAAGCCTGCTCCATTCAGATACTCCCATTCCAACTATTGCGGCTGATAGTATGAAGTCGGTTGTGGGCGTTTTTGAAGGCGGAGGATACGTGGCCAAAGGCATGTTTCGCCCCAAGATGGATTGCCTGATGCACACTTTTAAGGAAGAAAAGTTCTGCGAAGTCTGTGAAAGCGCCATTATCAGGATGATTCGTTTTTACAGTGAATAATCAATAAAGTCATTTGGCGCTATTGCAGCTTTTTGCTATTTTTGCCGTCTTAATGTGAAGAAATTAACAATACCAATAAATTTTATCATCACCTATGGAAATTACTAAACTTGACCAAATGTTTGATGCCTTGCGCAACAGTCCTAAAAAACGCCTTATAGCTGCATTTGCTAATGACGAACACTCAATCAGCGCCGTAAATATGGCCATTGAGATGGGCCTTGTCGAAGGCACCCTGGTAGGCGATGAGGAAACGATTAATGCGGTATGCAAATCGCACAATATTGATGTTTCAAAGTTCACCATTGTGCATGAGCCCGATGAAATGAAAGCGGCATACAAGGCCGTGGAAATTATCAATAAAGGTGAGGGAAATTTATTGATGAAAGGATTGGTTAGTACGGATAAATATATGCGTGCTATACTTGATAAGGAAAAGGGATTGATGAGTAAAGGCGCTGTATTGAGTCATGTTACGGTTATGGAAAATCCAAACTATCACAAATTACTCATTGTTGGTGATGTAGCGATCCTGCCTGCGCCCGAAATGCCGGAGAAAATTGCCATCACAAACTACCTTATCCGCACGGCACATGCACTGGGGATTGAAAAACCTAAAGTAGCACTAATTTCAGCTTCCGAGCAGGTTTCTTTCAAGATTCAATCCAGTGTTGACGCTGCACTGATAGCGAAAATGGCCGATCGCGGACAAATTAAAGGTGCTGATGTTGACGGACCGCTGGCCCTGGATGTTGCCATTGATCCGGAAAGTGCTCAAATAAAAAAACTTAGTGGTGCAGTTGCAGGTAATGCTGATTGTTTGGTTTTCCCGAATATTGAATCTGGCAATGTTTTTTATAAAATGAACACCAAACTTGCCGGAGGCGAACAAGGCGCTATTGTGGTTGGAGCCCGCGTTCCTGCTGTGCTCTCATCGCGTGGCGACAGCACAAAAACCAAATTGTATTCTATCGCCCTTGCAGCTTTAACAGCGCAGGCATAAATTGCCTAGTGCTGAAATGATATTAATTATTTGATCAAAAACCGCATGGAAGACTTCAGAATACTGACGATAAACCCGGGATCAACATCAACAAAATTTGCTGTTTTTTCGGGCACTGATCCGATTTTTATTAAAACCATCCGCCACACTACCGAAGAGCTCGAACCTTACGAAAAGATTGCTGATCAGTTTCATTTCAGAAAAGAGTTGATTTTAGAGCAGTTGCAAAATGCAGATATTGAGCTAACACAAATAAGGGCTGTCGTTGGTAGAGGTGGTTTGTTAAAGCCAATCGAATCGGGAGTTTATGAAGTGAATGACACCATGCTTAAGGACTTAAAAAACAGTCCGCTGGGCGAACATGCAAGCAATCTTGGCGGACTTATTGCCCACGACATTGCGGCTTCGCTGCCTGACGCCCGTGCTTTTATTGCAAATCCGGTAGTGGTCGATGAATTGGATGATATCGCACGTCTTTCCGGTCATCCGCTGCTTCAGCGGGTGTCTATTTTCCATGCCTTAAATCAAAAAGCCGTTGCCCGCCAGCATGCCAAAAGTATCATGCGGAAATATGAAGAGATGAACTTGATTGTGGTTCACCTGGGCGGAGGCATTACAGTTGGAGCACACAAGCATGGACGCGTAGTTGATGTAAATCAGGGCCTCGATGGCGATGGTCCATTTTCGCCCGAACGCACCGGTACTTTGCCTGTAGCCGCGCTGGCAAGGCTGTGTTTTAGTGGAAAATACAGCCTAAAACAGGTGTTGAAAATGATTAAGGGAGAAGGTGGTTTGGTAGCTTATCTGGGTACAAATAGCGCCTATGAAGTTGAGCAGCGCGTTCAGGCGGGTGATAAAGAGGCCGAATTGGTATATAAATCAATGGCTTATCAGGTGGCTAAAGAAATTGGCTCGATGGCTACTGTGATGCATATGCACGTAGATGGTATCCTCATTACCGGGGGAATAGCACACGACAGGTATTTTGTGAATCTAATTATTGAGCGGGTACACCGCATTGCTCCTGTGCATGTTTATCCCGGAGAGGATGAGTTGAAGGCTTTGGCAATGAATGGATTACGTGTGTTGAGCGGAGAAGCTGAACCGAAGGTTTACAACTGATAAGATTTTTTATGAAAAAAAACGCCTGACTATTTAAGCAAAATAGTCAGGCGTTTTATTTGTAGGTATTCCAGGCAGTTATCCCCTCACAAACAAGGCTTTAATGATGTCCATAGCCATTCCCGGATTTTCTTTCAGGCGACGCGTTGAATAAGCAAACCATTGTTCGCCAAAGGGCACATAAATACGCATGCGATGACCATCTTCAAGGATTGATTTTCGCAAACCCGGAGTTACGCCATAAAGCATCTGAAACTCATATTTTTCTTTAGGAACCTGGTATTTCTCTATTAGTTTGTAGGCGCCCTCAACAAGGGGTTTGTCGTGTGTGGCAATCGCTGCATAAATACCTTTTTGAAACATAAGTTCCAGGTCTTCCAAAAAGTGCTTGTTGATGGTTTCGTATTTCTTGTAAGCAATCTTTTCGGACTCCACATAAATACCTTTGCAAAGCCTGTAATTAACAGGAACATCTTCAGTTTGTAGATCAAGCATTTCTCTGATGTCGTTGTTGGTGCGTTTCAGATAGGCCTGAAGTACCAATCCAACATTTTTCGGAAACTCCGCCTTTAACTTACGGAAAATGGCTATTTCCATATCAACACATTGCGAATCTTCCATATCCACCCGAACAAAGTTGTTGTAAGATGCCGCTTTGGCAACAATCTCTCTGATATAGCGATAAGCAGCGTCTTTGTCGATCAGCAAACCAAACATAGTAGGTTTTAATGAGTAATTGCCATCAATTCCGGCCTGCTGAATGGTTTCGATAATGTTTAGGTATTCGTTTTTGTTGGCTTCGGCTTGCTCAAGTTCGGTAATAAACTCGCCAAGTAAATCAACGGTAACCATCATGCCTTCTTCATTGAGTTGTTTGCTTACGTTTACCGCATCTTCAATTGTTTTGCCGGCGATATAACGTTTTGAAAAAAGCCAAACAAAGCTTTTTGGCATCAAGGGCAGCATGGCTGCAATCATTCTATTGAGTAACATCATGATTTAAAATTTGAAAAATTAATACTCTTTCCCCCCATTTTGTATAAATCCGATTCATTTTAGTAGGTTTTTTAGAACCGAATTTAGCCTGCGAAGTTAATAATTCCTTTAATGTGTGAAAAAAATAACAAGTATATTTTATTGTTTAGCATGAAAAATTTAAGGAAGCGAAAATCGTAGTAAAATTGTTTTTTTTACAAATCAAAAAAAAGGAGGTTTTAATAATTATTTGTTCTTCAAAAGATTAATAACTATCTTTGCCGCCCTATTTTTAAGTGCTTAGAAGTGAAATCTTTTCAGGAATTTTTGATCCCATTGGCAGGCTTATCTGCTGGAGAACACCGTTATGAATTTGTCATTGGCGATGCTTTCTTTGCGCATTTATCCTATGCCGAGATAGAGAAAGGAGACCTTAAGGTGGATTTGCTGCTGGACAAAAGGGACAATATGATCAAGCTTAATTTTTTGTTCGAAGGCACTGTTGAAGTGATGTGTGATCGTTGCGCCGATAATTTTAATCTGGCACTTGAAGGCGAAAACTCCCTTTACTTAAAATACGGCGATCATTATCTGGAAGAATCGGAAGATGTGATTGTATTACCGGCAGATCAGCATCAATTTGATATTAGTCAGCTGCTCTACGAATACATCGTATTGCTGTTGCCACTGAGAAAAGTACATCCGGAAGATGAAGATGGGAATTCATTATGTAATCCCGAAGTTATCGCTAAGCTCAACAGCATGAGCGTATCAGAATCTGTTGATCCGCGCTGGGAAGCACTGAGAAAGCTAAAGAATGACGAATAGATATAGTTTAAGATTAATACAAATTTCAAATAAGTATCAATAATGGCACATCCAAAACGGAAAATCTCTAAAACAAGAAGAGATAAAAGAAGAACACATTACAAAGCTGAGTTACCAAATCTGGCAAAATGCCCTGTAACAGGCGCTATTCATGTTTATCACAGAGCATACTATGTTGATGGTGACTTGTATTACAAAGGTCAGCTTGTTGTAGAAGGTGCTAAAGCATAGGTGGTATTAACTGCCTAAGCAAATCAAGAAATCCTATGCGGATCGGACTTGATATATCTGGTGGCGATTTTGCGCCCGAATCTACGCTCAATAGCTTGTCGCTGGTTCTGCCTGAATTAGCAGCAGATGACCAACTTGTTTTGTTTGGCGAGGAATCCTTTATCCAGGATTTTCTTGCCAGGAACAATTTGAGTGATGATCGATTAGTGGTTGTTCATGCACCTGAAATAATTGAAATGAACGATTCACCCACTAAGGCTTTTCAACAAAAAAAAGCCTCATCCATCGTCCTCGGTTTTGACTGGTTGCGCAAAGGAAAAATTGATGGCTTTGCCAGCGCCGGAAATAGTGGAGCAATGATGGTGGGGTCTGTTTATGCCATCAATACTATTCCGGGTGTTATCAGGCCTTCGAGTGCCGTAATGATACCAAAGTTAGATGGCGGAAATAATGTGATGCTTGATGTAGGCACAAATCCCGATGCTAAGCCTGATGTATTGTTTCAATATGGATTGCTTGGTTCATTGTATGCGGAGCATGTTCTTGGTATTGAACACCCACGCATAGGGCTGCTCAATATCGGGTCAGAAGAAAAGAAGGGCAACTTGCTAGTGCAATCGGCCTATCAGTTGATGAAAGATGCCACAGAGTACAACTTTATCGGAAATGTTGAGGGTCGCGATCTTTTTAATGATAAGGCTGATGTAGTAATCACCGATGGTTTTACCGGAAATGTCGTCATCAAACAAATTCAGGCCATGTACCGCTTGATGGAGAAAAGGCTGCTGCTTGATGATTATTTTAGCCGGTTTAACTACGAAAATCACGGTGGAAGTCCAATTATTGGTATCAATAGCGCCGTCGTAATCGGTCATGGGATTAGTAGCCCCCTGGCCATTAAGAATATGATGCTACTCTTGCGTGAGGTGTCTGCTTCTGGTCTGCACCTTAAAATTAAGCACGCAATCGCTAACTATGGTTTATAATCTTTGTTGATTTACCCTAAATGTGATAGAAATGGCAAAAATACATGCTGCCGTTACAGGCATACATGCATGGGTTCCTGAGTATATTCTTACCAATAAGGAACTTGAAAAAATGGTTGACACAACCGACGAGTGGATTACTTCCAGAACAGGAATAAAGGAACGTCATATTCTTCGGGGCGTAGAACAGGGCACCTCAGTATTGGGCACACAGGCTGTAAATGGTTTGCTTGAAAAAACTGGAACCAAGCCGGAGGAAATCGATATGCTTATTTGTGCAACCGTTACACCAGATATGCAGTTCCCGGCCACGGCGAATATCATCAGCCACAACTGTGGGATAAAAAATGCCTTTAGTTTTGATATGAATGCAGCCTGCTCGGGTTTATTATATGCCATTGTCACAGCATCAAAATATATTGAGAGTGGAACACACAAAAAAGTGATTGTCGTTGGTGCCGATAAAATGTCGTCTATTGTTGATTACACTGATCGTTCAACATGTATCATTTTTGGCGATGGTGCCGGAGCGCTTTTGATGGAGCCAGTTCAGGATGAATTAGGAGTGATGGATGCGATCATGTATAGTGATGGCTCAGGAATGCCTCATCTTCATCAAAAAGCCGGAGGTTCTTCCAAACCTGCTTCACATCAAACAGTTGATGCTCGTGAGCATTTTATTTATCAGGAAGGACAGGCTGTATTTAAGTTTGCCGTTACTAAAATGGCTGATGTTGCTGTTGAGATTATGAAGAAAAATCAGCTGAGTTCAGAAGATGTTGCCTGGTTGGTGCCGCATCAGGCTAATTTGCGTATTATTGAAGCTACCGCCAAACGTATGGGGCTGGAGCGAGAAAAGGTAATGATCAATATTGAGCGATATGGCAATACCACCAGCAGCACGATCCCGCTTTGCCTTTGGGAATGGGAAAAGCAACTCAGGAAAGGTGATAATGTTATTTTAGCTGCCTTTGGAGGTGGTTTTACCTGGGGCGCAGTTTACCTAAAATGGGCCTATGATCCCAAGTAGATAAATTTATTTACAGAATTTAGAAGGCCTTGTTTTTTTAAGATGAGGCTTTTTTTGTGCGTATTAAACTGCTTTTTCAAGTACACTGAATAGAAACTTTCTAAATTGCTGAAATAGCATGATTCAAACGAAAAATTATCAACATTGTGGCTCATGGCGTATGAAATTATTCCTACTTTTGTGAAAAATTTCACAAAAACATTTACTTCATGAAACCTACTCATATTGAACATATTGGAATAGCCGTAAAATCTTTGGATGAGGCAATTCCTTATTATGAAAAATTATTGGGCACTACTTGTTATGCTGTTGAGGAAGTTGCTGATCAACGTGTGCGCACCGCCTTTTTCAAAATCGGACAAACCAAGATTGAACTGCTTGAAAGCACAGATTCGGAAGGACCTGTTGGTAAGTTTATTGAAAAGAAAGGAGAAGGGATTCATCATATCGCCTTTGCAGTTAACGGGCTTGAAGGCGCCCTGGAGGAAGCAAAAGAAAATGGGATTCGACTGATCGATGAAAAGCCGCGTATGGGAGCCGAAGGCCTTCATATTGCTTTTCTGCATCCAAAATCTAGTTTTGGCGTGCTTACCGAATTGTGTGAAGATAGGAATAAAACCAAATAATACAGACAAATGTCAATTGAACATAAAATTCAGGAATTGCTCGACAAGCGGGTTGAAGCAAAAAAGGGCGGAGGAGATAAACGCATTGAATCACAGCATGCCAAAGGCAAATTGACAGCGCGCGAGCGAATTGATTTGTTGCTTGATGAAGGTAGCTTTGAGGAGTTTGATATGTTTATGACGCATCGTACTACCGATTTCGGACTCGATAAGCAGCAATATCTTGGCGATGGTGTTGTTACGGGTCACGGAACAATTGATGGCCGTGTAGTTTATGTGTTTTCGCAGGATTTCACGGTCTTTGGTGGGTCATTGTCGGAGACTTTTGCCTTGAAAATTTGCAAGGTGATGGATCAGGCCATGAAAGTGGGTGCACCTCTTATTGGCATTAACGATAGCGGTGGAGCGCGTATCCAGGAAGGCGTGAGAAGTTTGGCCGGTTATGCAGAGATCTTCCAACGCAACATTATGGCATCAGGGGTAATACCACAGATTTCTGCAATTTTTGGCCCTTGCGCCGGTGGTGCAGTTTATTCTCCCGCACTTACCGATTTTGTGCTGATGAGCGAGCAATCAAGCTATATGTTCGTTACGGGTCCCAAAGTCACAAAAACGGTTACAGGCGAGGATATCACAACCGAAGATCTGGGAGGTGCCTGGGTTCATGGAACAAAGTCGGGGGTAAGCCATTTTGTGGTAACCAATGAGGAAGAAGGGATCTTGTTGATCCGGAAATTATTGAGCTATCTGCCACAAAACAACCTGGAGGATCCGCCATTGGTTGAGTGTAACGACCCGATAAACCGTATCGAAGAAGGCTTGAATCAAATTATTCCTGATAACTCGAATAAACCTTACGATGTTACAGATATTATACACGGAATCGTGGATGATGGTGAGTTTTTAGAAATTCATCGCAATTATGCAAAAAATATTGTTGTAGGTTTTGCCAAATTCAATGGGATGCCTGTTGGAATGGTAGCTAATCAGCCTAACTTCCTTGCCGGAGTGCTGGATATTGATGCCTCAAGAAAAGCAGCCCGCTTTGTGCGTTTCTGCGATTCGTTCAATATTCCCATTGTTACTTTAGTCGATGTGCCCGGTTTTCTGCCCGGAAGCAATCAGGAGTATGGCGGGATTATTATTCACGGTGCCAAATTGTTGTTTGCCTACGGCGAAGCAACGGTTCCGAAGGTTACAATTACCTTGCGCAAATCCTATGGAGGAGCCCACGATGTGATGGGATCCAAGCAATTGCGCGGAGATATTAATTATGCCTGGCCTTCAGCAGAAATTGCCGTTATGGGACCTGCTGGCGCTATTGAGGTGTTGGAAGGAAGGAAAATTCTTGAAATTAAGGATCCGGAAGAGCGTGCTGCCTTTATTAAAGAGAAAGAAGCTGAATATCGTGAGAAATTTGCAAATCCTTATGAAGCAGCTCGTTATGGGTATATTGATGATATCATTGAACCCCGCAATACACGCTTTCGCGTTATCAGGGCGCTTCAGGCACTGGCAACCAAGAAAGATGTAAATCCGCCCAAGAAACATTCAAACATCCCATTATAATTGATAACCATGCTATTATTAACTGATTTTGTAGATGTGCCCGAAACCACACTTATTGAAGGTGTGGTAATCTCGATTGTGGGCTATTTAATTGTATTTGTGGCGCTGGTTGTTTTGTACTTTGTGTTTTTTCAGATTTCAAAGTTGATAAATATGCAGCTTAAATCCAAGCTTCGCCGGCAAGGAAAACTCGATCGGATTGAGGATAATAAAAGCTTATCAATTCCGGGGGAGGTGGCAGCTGCTATAAGCATGGCACTTTATATTTCATGCCAGCTGCACGATGAAGAAAGCAATGTGCTAACCATTAAAAAAGTTTCCCGGGTATATTCGCCCTGGAGTTCAAAAATTTACGGATTACGAAACCTGAATCGCTAAAGCATATAACATGAGAAGTTTTAAATTTTCAATCAGTGGCAACAATTATGAAGTTGATGTGCTGAAACTCGAAGGATCTTACGCTGAGGTGGAGGTCAATGGAACACCTTATCAAATTGAAATTGAAAGACAGAAGAATGAATCTAAAACACCCATTTTAGTAAGGCCATCACGACCAAATCCTAGTGGGTCGCACGAGATAAAAAGAGAAGAAAAGGACACTAAGTCTGCCTTGTCAAAAATTATGGCGCCGCTGCCAGGAAACATTATGCAGGTGATGGTAAAATCGGGCGATCAGGTAAAACGTGGCGATAAACTTTTGATTTATGAAGCCATGAAAATGGAGAATAACTTGCTGGCAGAGAAAGATGGCCTGATAAAGTCAGTGAAAGTACAGGTTGGCGATAGCGTATTGCAGGGTGATGTACTAATTGAAATGGAGTAGATCATGGAACTGAAAAAGGCATTTACTGTTTTCTCAATTCTTGGTTTGCTGGTGCTGCTAAATATGTTGGTGGTTTCTAATCCGGGAATGGCCAACAAAGTTATTCCTGCAGAAAGCACTTCAACATCAGCAATGGCGGAAGATTCTGGAGAAGAAATCTCTTTTATGAGTTTTGCCCTGGAAAAGACCCTGGAAGGAATATCAAAATTCGCAAGCTTTACAGGTTTTCGTAATGCAACAGGTGGGAACCTGATCATGATAGTCGTGGGTTTGTTTTTTATCTACCTGGCAATCCGATACAACTACGAACCTTTATTGCTGGTGCCTATTGGCAGCGGTATAATCATTGGTAACATCCCATTTTTTCAGGATGGAGGCGTAAACCTGCAATTGGGTATCTACCAGGATGGTAGTGTGCTCAATTATTTGTACTATGGCGTGCTTAAAGGGATTTATCCTCCGCTGATTTTTCTTGGCATTGGTGCCATGACGGATTTTTCATCCCTGATTTCCAATCCCCGGCTTATGCTTTTGGGAGCAGCAGCACAGATAGGTATATTTTTAACTTTTATCGGTGCGCTATATCTTGGATTTAATATGCCTGAAGCCGGATCTATTGGTATAATTGGTGGTGCCGATGGCCCAACAGCTATATTTTTATCCTCTAAGTTAGCCAATGGTGGGATGGTGCATGGTTATGAAACCAAAAATCTGATTGGGCCTATCGCCATTGCAGCCTACTCTTATATGGCACTGGTTCCTGTGATTCAGCCTCCCATAATGCGACTGCTTACTTCCAAAAGGGAACGCCTCATTCGTATGAAACCTCCGCGTTCGGTTAGCAAGCTCGAAAAAATTATGTTTCCAATCGTTGGATTAATCCTAACTACATTTATCTCGCCAGGAGCGCTTCCTTTGCTTGGAATGTTGTTTTTTGGAAATATCCTGAAAGAAAGTGGTGTAACTAAACGACTTGCCGACACAGCCAGAAACAGCTTGATAGATATCGTAACAATATTGCTGGGTCTAACTGTTGGAGCTTCCACGCAGGCTGATGTTTTTCTAACAGGAGAGTCGATGCTGATCTTTATATTGGGTGCCGTTTCCTTTATGGTAGCAACAGCCGGAGGCGTGCTTTTTGCTAAGGTGATGAACTTATTCCTGAAAGACGATCAAAGGATTAATCCACTGGTGGGGGCGGCTGGCGTTTCTGCTGTTCCCGATAGCGCAAGGGTTGTGCAGCACGAAGGACTTAAAAATGATCCCTCAAATCACTTGCTGATGCATGCCATGGCTCCAAACGTAGCAGGAGTTATTGGCTCTGCCGTTGCAGCGGGGATTATGATGAGTTTTCTACTTTAAGAGCAATCTTTTATTGAAATTGAATCCTTCAAAAATAAGCCTTTAAACTGATTAAGATAGCCGGCAAGTTGTTTCAAAACTTGCCGGTTTTTTTGGGCTCCTGATCAAAATGAATAATTTTGGTGTACGTTGGTGGTTTTTTTTCTAAATTTGGCCAACTAAACCACAGATAAATAAGAACCACAAATGTTGATTATTGGGATTGCAGGCGGCTCGGGTTCGGGCAAAACTACCGTTGTTAAAAAGATTATCAGAGCTTTGCCTAACAGCGCAGTCTCAGTTATATCGCAAGATGCTTATTACAAGGATAATGGGCATTTGTCGGCTGATGAGCGGAAAAAAATCAATTTTGACCATCCTTCCTCCATTGAATTTGAACTACTCATCAAACATATCGACTGGCTGCTTTCAGGCAAAGAAATTCCTATGCCAATTTATTCCTATGTTAGCTGTGCACGTTCAAACGAAACCATTCCTGTGAAGCCTACAAAAGTGGTTATCGTTGAGGGTATTTTGGTGCTCACTAATGCAGAATTACGCCGCCGGATGGATATCAAAATTTATGTGGATACTGATGGCGATGATCGGCTGATGCGGATCATACAACGCGATATTGAAGAAAGAGGTCGTTCTTTTCTTGAAGTGTTGAAACATTACGAACATTTTGTTAAACCAATGCACCTGCAGTTTATCGATCCCACCAAACGCTTTGCGGATATAATCATTCCGCAGGGGGGAGCCAATCAGGTAGCTATAGATATAGTTGCCTCTCGCATACGGATGAACCTGGATGAAGAAAAGACAGCCTATGAAAACAATAATTAAACTTATTTTAGTTTCTGTAACACTATTTTTCTTTGCCTGTAACAAGGATAATGATCCTGTTCCTAAAAAAGATGGCTGGGAATATCTGGCCTCCAAGGATGGCTTAGTGAATAATAATGTGCGATGCATCAGCATTTATGACAATGGGGTTTGGATTGGAACCGAATTTGGACTGTCGTTTTATAATGGTCAAAACTTCAGCAATTTGAATACACCTCAGGGATTGATTCATCACCAAGTGAACGCCGTAAGTCAGGATAATGCTGGTAATGTATGGATTGGAACGCCCTATGGCCTGTCGATGCGTGCCGGTAATCAATTTATAAATTACAATGCCGAAAGTGGGCTCAGCTACGATTTTGTTTATGCTGTTGCAATTGATCAGCAGCAAAACCCTTGGGTAGCCACCGGCAAAGGGGTTAGCTATTTTGACGGAACCGAATGGGTTATATATCAGAAGGATCAAGGCAATAGCCTGGTACATAATATTGTGAGAGATGTTGCGGTGGACCAAAGCAATAGTAAATGGTTTGGAACGGAGTTTGGCATATCAAAATTTTCTAATGACACCTGGCAAACTTATCTTGCAGAGCTACCGCTTGCAGATTTCATCTTGGATCTCTATGTTGATAATCAAAATAGAATTTGGGTGGGAACCCTGGCCGGCGTCTCAGTGATAGATGGTAATAATATTACTGATTACAGCATGCAAAACGGCTTGGTTTTCGACAGGGTTGATGCAATAGCGCAGGATAACGAAGGTGTGATGTGGTTCGCAACCCAATATGGTGTTTCTGCCTTTGATGGCTCAATCTGGGAAACTTATACGACAAACAATGGCTTGCCCGAATCCTGGGTTACATCAATTGCAGTGGATGAAGCAGGTAAAATTTGGTTTGGAACAAAAACAAAAGGCCTCGCTGTGCTTAAAAAAGCAGTGTTGAATTAAGTTGAACAATTTGGTGCAGACAACTGTTTTTTTAGCATAATTACCGGTTCTATATAAACATAGCTATGCTCAAAAAGAAAATTAAATCACCTTGTCAACTTATATGTACCTACGATAGCGATCACATCTGTGTAGGTTGCCATCGTTCTGCCGAAGAAGTAGCAAATTGGGACAGTTATACAGAGGATCAAAAACGCGAGGTTATCGATAACACCATGAAAAGATTGGAAGATAAAGGCGGAAGCTACTACGGGTTTGGATGATATAACTTTCACCAGTGAAATTTCACTGGTGATCCAGTAACTTCCAGCTATGCTCCAACACTGCAATTATTTTAGCCGATACTCTTTTTTCAATCTGTTGCGTTCGTCGTACCATTGGGGCAATGCATAGGCAAAACCTCTTCCTTTATGATTCACTTTTCTGATGTCCTCGCGCCGGTTGGTGAGTTTGACAAGGCATTGGTTAATTTTCGACTTTGACTTATCATCCGTAGTGAAGATACCTGCTGCAACGGCTTTTTCTTTCACTGAATCATAAATCTCTTTACTCAATGTTGCTCTGTTCGTCTCTTCAATGGTTTGAAGGATAAATTTGTCCCAATCAGATAATGGATAGGGTTTTCTGCTTTTCTTTTCCGACTGTACTATGCTGCTTTCTGCTGGTTGCTGTTCAGAACTTGGAGCTGTTTCAGCCTTGACATTCGCGGTTGCTGCTGCTTTAATTCGCTTGATAGTGCTGTACTGTGCTTCAAGGTCAGCAACTTTATCTTTAACAAAATCAACCTTGTGTTTCAACTTACGAAGTTCGGAATGATACTCATTCAGCAGATCGAGAATGTCAAATTCATTTAATTTACTGGAATATTTCATTTTTTTGGAATTATTTTATAAAAGATTTCATTTGAAAGTTTAATAACGCTTTATTACAAATCATTAAGATTACAAAACATTGATTATGAATAGTATAAATATCATATATTTACATCCTTTTAGCATGTATTTATTCGTTCAATGAAATAAAAACATAAGGCATAATCATATAAATATCCAAGTCAACACTTTAACTAGCAAATGTATTTAATATTGAAATAATATGCAAGTGTTTTTTAACAAGCTATTTATCAACAACTAAAATAATGGCTTTCTTTTTATGTCTGTTTATTTTTAACGTATAGTTGTGCAACAAAAATATATTGGAATATACAATTTGTACTGTTTTGAATTAATAGGTTTGTTCTTCATCTTTAGGAAAACCTTGGCCAATCCAATTGTGGTTTTCAAAAGCTTGTTTTACTGCCGTTTCGTAAGTTTCAAAACTGTTGTTTTTCTTTATCAATCGCCAGATGGCCTGAGGGTCGTCAAAGGAATATTTTAAGTAGCTCCAAAGCTCTTTCATGCGTCCAATAATAGAGAGATTGTCATTGCTAAAAGCTCTGCGCTGCAGGTATATCGCTTCGACAAACTGTTGCACAATCTGTTTTCTGTCGGTCTCAGATGAATCAATGGCACGAATATCCATTGCCAAAAACGGGTCGGAAAGAATGCCTCTGCCAAGCATAAAATGGTTTATTGCCGGAAATCTTTTTTTTCTCTCAATAAAATCCTTCTGACTAAATAAGTCTCCATTATAGCCCGGAGTAATTATAAGATCGTTAAGTATTTCTTCAAATTCATCCAACAAAACCTGGCCTTTGTATAACTGTTTTCCTGTGCGGGCATGAATAATAAGTTCGCTTATGGGATAACGGTTAAAAACCGTTGCCAATGCTTTGATAGTTGCGGTGTTTTCGTATCCTAACCGACACTTAATTCCAGTAGCTAGTGGATTGCTTGAAAAATGTTGCTCAAGAAGTTGGTCAATTTTTTGAGGATGTGCCAGCAAACCGCTTCCACGCTGTTTTTTGGCTACTCTGGGATAAGGGCAGCCCAAATTAATATTGATTTCACTATATCCCAGGCCTTTGCAATACTCCGAAAAATTATACAATTCAAAGGCTTCGTTTGTTAATAGCTGAGGCACCAAACTGCTGGTATCATTAGATAGTGGATCGATTTCAGCTCCCTGAAGGTTTTTACTGTTTACTTTATGAATCCCGGTGAAAAAGGGGGTGTACATCTTGTCGATGCCACCAAAATAAAGCCTAAAGATATTTCGGAAGACATGATCTGTAATGCCCTGAAACGGCCCCAGACTTAGAATAATGTTTTGTGAAACAGCTGGTTGACTCATGTGATTCAATAGAGACGTCCTTTTTTCATTTGATTTCTTGCAAAGGCTGTCAATAGGAAAATGGCCATAACAAAGGCCGCAATGCGAGACAGATAGTCACCGTATTTCACATAAAAAGTCAGGCGGTCGTTAGTAGTCAGTTGTTGCCTGATTACCGCTGGTTCCCAGTAAGGAGTTGCCTGAAACACATCACCCCGCTGGTCAACAAAAGCAGAAATGCCTGTATTGGCTGAGCGCGCAATGCTTCTGCGTGTTTCTATAGCGCGAAGTATAGAAAAATCCATATGCTGTCGATGGCCCGGACTATTGCCCCACCAGCCATCATTTGTGATTATGATTAGAAGATTTGCGCCATTGCGAACAAATCCTGAAGCAAATTCACCAAAAATAGATTCGTAACAGATCAGTGGTCCTAAACGGAAATTTGTATCCTGACTCAGAAAAACGCGTCTTTCGTTGTCTGTTTTGAGCGTGCCAATTGTGCCACCAAGATCAATAGCCAACGAACGCAAAGGGCGCATAAAAAACCAATCCGGCATCATTTCAACCCCGGGTGTAAGCCGTGATTTGTGATAATACTGTATTGGTTTGTCGTTTTCTATAAAAAAGGCTGTATTATGGGCAAAATAGTAGCCTTCTCTATTGGTGAATTTTCGTGCAGCAAAATCTTTTTCCTGTGCACTTGAAACAGGGCTAAAGGTGCTTGCACCAATAATCAGACCCGTTTCAGGATGTTGGCCAATGAATGCCTTCAGACTTTGTATGGACGCTGACAAATGACTGTTGGGCAGCCAGATGTCTTCTTGAATAGCCGATTCGGGGCAAATGATAAAATCGACAGGTTTATTCATCACGCTTGCAGCTAACTCCAGATTGCGATCAATAATTGTTGAGGCGGGCAATTCATACTGCTCGGTATAAGGGTCGAAGTTGGGTTGCACAACAATAATTTCAGCTTGCTTTCCTGATTCTTCATAATTGCGGTAGAGTTGCTCGCCTACTATCACCGGTCCCATCCAGAGAATAACCAGAAGTATCAGGTTAAAACTAAAAGCTCTGCTGCTGTTTTTCCAGTCGAGAACAGAGCGGATTACTTTAAAGGCGATGATGTTCATCAGCAAAACCCAGACCGTGCCTCCCGGCGCACCAGTGAATTCATACCATTGAATCCAATGATGATAGGGAGAAAAAACATTACCTAAATTGAGCCAGGGCCAGTTCAAAGCCCAATGCATATGCAGGAATTCGAAGCTCAACCAATAAAAAAGCAGGATTAGGTTGCCTTTCTTATTCTGATATAATTGAACTTTAGTGAAATGAAATAACCAGAATGTGGTAGCCATAAAAATGCTGTTAAGCACGATAGCGCCGATACCGCCTCCCGGTGTAGAATTCCATATCCACCAGGTGGTGAGGCTGTTCCAAATCGCAAAACCTAACAAGGCCAATAAAAAAAGCAAACCACCTTTCCCTTTATTTTTTGCTTTTCCCAAATCTTCCTGAATAAAAAACAAGGGCACAAAAGCAATAAAAATAAGCGGAGTAAAACCGTTCACAGGCCAGGCAGCGCTGAGCAAAAGTCCACTACTAACGGCTAAAAGAATCTGTTGATATCGCTTCATCGCATGGGAGTTCTCGGTAATCAATTGTTTAAACTGTTTGCAAAAATAACCAAGATCAGCTCCCGAGCGCGCAAGCTTTGATTAATTTTTTGTTTTTTGGAGTTGCTTGCCACTTGGAGTCAATCACTGGCTAGATTATAATTCTAGTTTTTTGGTTAGCAATCGAAACAGATAGAACCAATCTTGATTTGGAAGAAAATGTCTAAAATGATATTGCTATAAAGTAAATTATTATTTACCTTTGGTACGATTTTGAAAAATGAATTGCATGAAATGTTTTGAATTATTCCGACTATTGAAAAAAGATGATTGGTATCCAATTTCGCAGAAAGGGTCACACGTTAAAATGAAACATGACCAAAAAGATGGAATAATTATTTTTCCAAATCATGGGAGTCAAGAGGTAGGCAAGGGACTCGAAAAAAAGATTCTGAAAGAGGCAGGACTAACACTTTAAAAAATTGAAATCATGAAAAATTATAGCAAAAAAATCAAAATAATTGTTGAAAAAACAAAGACAGGTTTTTCAGCCTATTCCGAAGATTATTCAATATTTACAACGGGTAGAACTATTCCTGAACTTATTAATAACGCACTTGAAGCAACTCAATTAAATTTTGAAGGAGAATTTTATATAACTCATGAGCATTTGAAGTTTGAAATTGATTTTGCACAATTCTTCCAATATTACAAAGTACTGAACTCAAAATTTCTTGCAGAAAAAATTGGGATGAATCCTACTTTGTTGTCTCAATATGTGAAAGGAAATAAAAAACCATCTGAAAAACAAACTGAGAAAATATTAAGTGGAATTCATCAAATCGGTAAGGAATTAGCCGAAATAAATTTGATCTATAGAAGTTAAAAACACCGCCAATTCGTCTTCAGCGATTGACTGAAAATTTTAAATTTTAGTCAATCGCATGGGCTTTGTTCGTTTTGAAAAATTTGTTTGTGCCGTTGCGAAAAACTACTTTTGCCATCTATTTTGTCAAATTTTGAATAAAATCCTGGTAATTCGCTTTAGCTCAATCGGTGATATCGTTTTAACAACACCGGTGCTGCGCTGTATTAAAAAACAGCTTGATGGTGTAGTATTGCATGTGGTAACGCGTGCTGCACATCAAAAAATGCTTGAGAATAACCCTTATATTGATAGGGTTTTTGGCTTTAAAACTGATTTGGATGAAGTGGTGCCGGCATTGAAGGCGCAGCAGTATGATCATATTGTGGACTTGCATAAAAACCTCAGATCTTTTTTGCTGATACATAAATTAAAGCGGCCATCCACAAGTTTTCCTAAGTTCAATTTAAAAAAATACTTATTTGTTCGGTTTAAACTGGATCTTATGCCGAAGTTGCATATCGTTGACAGGTATTTTGAGGCGGTAAAAAAACTTGGTGTGCAAAATGATCAGCAAGGGCTGGATTATTTTATTCCCGAAGATCAGCAAATTGCCAAAACGGAATTGCCTCCTGCTTATAGGCTAGGCTATATTGCAGTTGTTATTGGAGGCAAGCATCTTACAAAAGTGCTGCCGGCTCACAAAGTGATTGAAGTGTTGACACGGCTTAATCTGCCTTCGGTGCTGTTAGGTGGTCCCGAGGATAAAGAAAGGGGCGACAGCATTGTTGCAGCGCTTAACGAAAGAGTTTGGAACACCTGCGGCGAGTTCAGCCTGGATCAGTCTGCTTCACTCATTCAACATTCAAAGGCGGTGCTCACTAACGATACAGGCTTGATGCATATAGCAGCAGCTTTGCAAAAACCAATATTGTCAGTTTGGGGCAATACTGTGCCCAGCTTTGGCATGTATCCCTATATGCCAAAAAAAATAGGGCAATCCGTGATTGTTGAAAACAACGCCTTAAGTTGTCGTCCGTGCAGTAAAATTGGATTCGATCGCTGTCCCAAGGGGCATTTTAAGTGTATGAATGAACTCGATGCAGCAATCATGGCGACTAAACTAAATCAAATCAGCCAATTGCAACAAAAGGATTGTTGATTTTTTCGCTGCCAATGGTTGTTTCCGGTCCATGGCCGGGATAAACCACCGTTTCGTCGGGAAGCACAAAAAGTTTTCCCCAAATACTACTCTTCAGCTTGTCATAATCGCCTCCTGGTAGATCAGTCCGGCCAATACTTTGATAAAAAAGCACATCACCCGCTATTACAAAGGCATCTGCTTCATTGTAAAAACAGAGACTTCCGTCAGCGTGACCCGGCGCATGCAATACCTTCAAACTGCTACTGCCAAACTGCAGGTAGTCGTTGTCGTCTATAAAATGTTTTGGTTCAATAACTTTTTCGAGCCGCAAACCAAACGATTCTGCATAAGCTGTGGCATTGTCGAGATACATGGCACCGTCTTTATGCGCGGTGAGTTGCAAACCATAACGTTCGGCAACAAAAGCATTGCCCAACACATGATCGATATGGGCGTGCGTACTAAGCAGTAAAACAGGTGTTAAACCCATCTGAGTGATGAAATTGCTGAGCCGGGATTCTTCCTCTTCGTTTGCACAGGCAGCATCAATTATAACACATTCTTTTGTGTCGTCGAATAAAATATAGGTGTTGACCTGAAAAGGATTAAAAACGAATTTCTTTATTTGTATCATAAGGTTGATTTCAACATGAATAGTGAACAAAAGTAATTGATTTTTTATTTTCCATGCTAAAAGAAGACAGTTTGAAATATCCTAATGAACTATTTGTCAGGGGCTAGATAAATTGTTTTTTCTATGAAATGGCTGCCTTTTGTTTTATTTTAGCATACCTCCGAAATTAATTCTCCTTAACAGGTAGATTTTCGTCGTTAATTCTGCAATGCCGCATCGCATAAAAAAGTATTACTTTAGCACCACCGAACCATTGATAATATGGTAAAAGATAGAAACAAAGCAGCCATAGATTTTATTCGAACACCTGCCCATTTAAAGGTGCTTTTCGTGCTTTTGGCAAGCTTTGTTTTGTTTGCGATTCCATTAAATGCACAGTTTTACAATGGGTCAAATATGTCTTTTGGCAAAAATCGAGTTCAGTGGGATAATACTATTTGGACCTATTATCGCTTCAACGATTTCGACACCTATTTTTACCTCAATGGGCAGGAATTAGCCCTGTATGCTTCCAACTATGCCATTGACCAAATCCCACAATTGGAGCGAAAACTACAAAGTAGTCTTTCAGAGAAAATACAGTTTATTGTTTTTAACAGCCTGAGCGATTTGAAACAAAGTAATATTGGGCTGGCATCTGAACAACAGTACAATACGGGAGGAATTACACAAATATTGGGAACCAAAGTTATCCTCTACTTCGATGGTAATTATTTGAATTTCGAACAACAAATTCGAGCCGGTTTAACTGAAATGTTGTTGAATCAGCTGATGTTTGGTGGAAGTATTGGATCACAAATCAGAAATACTGCGGTCTTTAATTTACCCGATTGGTATAAAAACGGGATTCTCTCTTATGTATCGGAAGACTGGAACACCACGCTCGACGATCGCCTGCGCGAAGGAATCGTTTCGGGGCGGTATAAAAAACTTAACCGGCTAACGGGCGATGATGCCCGGGTTGCAGGCAATTCCCTTTGGCGTTATATCACGGAAATATATGGTCCTTCGGCCTTGCCCGATATTTTGCATATGACCCAAATGAACCGCAATGTACAACAAGGGTTTTTGTATGTTACCGGCATACGGTTTAAGAATTTAGTGAAAGATTGGTTTTCCCATTATCAAAAGCTGTACGAACAAACAGCGCAGCGTTTGCCTGATGATGCTTTACCGATGAAATACCGCACCTATCGTAAATTCGAACAGCCTGCCCTCAGTCCCGATGGCAGGTTTCTGGCATATGTTACGCACGATGAAGGAAAGATAAGATTTTGGCTCAGGGATTTGAATACAGGCAAAAAACGGAAACTTTATAAAACCGGCTACAGGTCGGACGACAAGCCCGACGACAGCTATCCATTGCTCAGCTGGCATCCCGGAAGTGAGCTGCTGGCTTTTGTGACAGAGTCAAAAGGTAAGCTCTGGCTTCATTTTTACCATACAGAAGAGCGAACATTAGATTCGCGAAATATGATTAATTATCAAAAAATCACTTCCATCAGTTATGCTTCCGATGGCCGTAAACTGGCAATGGCGGCGGTGCAGCAAGGAAAACCGGATATTTATGTTTTTAATATCCCATCGAACACACACGAACAGATTACCAATGATTTTGATACCGACCTGAATCCCGTTTTTGCCGATGCAGACAAACGCATTGTGTTTAGCTCAAACAGATTGTCGGATACATTAAATAGGGAAGAAGAAGCCAAGCCCGGACAGAACAATCAACTGAGGCTGTTTGCCTATGATTATGCAAGAAAAAGTGATGTTTTGCAGCCGATTTCAAACAGCGAAAATGCCAACGAAATAAATCCTTCCGATGGAGGTAAAGGCCTAATTCGGTTTTTGAGCGATCAAAATGGGGTATTTAATCTTTATGAGGCACGTTTTGATAGTGTAATCAGTTTTATCGACACAACGGTTCATTACAGGTATTTTACCCAAACCAAAATGCTTACCGATTTTACGCGTAACATACACGATTACAGCTGGAATCCAATAAGTCAAAAGCTGATTGTGTTGATGAGAGACAATAACCGACAGAAATTTTTTGAGGTGCAGCAATCTGATTTGCTGACGGGCGATTTTGATGCGGTTTCACTTACAAGATATGCCCGTAAACGACAGGCGCTCTCCCAACAAAAAAATGAAACAGAAAATGCCGACAGTCTGGCAAAGCCATCCAGACGATTTAAAACGCTTTATCGTGAAGTGACAAATGCTGACAGCCTGAACAGAAGATCACTCCCACAGCGGCAAGGCGCTTTTGGAATTTTAGGAAATCAGCGAACGAACCTGCGACTGGATCATAATTTGGCGGCTTTGTACGAAGACACCTTGAAAAAGATACCAAAGAGAAGAAATTATTATGTTGAATATTTTTATGATGAATTGGTTACCCAGGTTGATTTCACCTATATCAACTATAGTTATCAGCCTTTTTCCGGAGGGGGATCACCCATTTATCTGAATCCCGGCTTTAATGTTTATCTGGGTGTAAATCTCACCGATTTACTCGAAGATTATCGTATTAGCGGAGGAGTACGACTCAATACCAGCTTGATTAATAATGAGTATGCCGCCAGCTTCAGTAATTTGCGAAAAAGAATGGATAAACATATTGTGGTGCACCGACAAAGCGTTGAAGATTTTCAGAATACCTTTATCAGCCGTACCTACTCGCATGAAGCTTTCTATATGCTGAGCTGGCCCTTTAGCGAGGTGTTGAGTGTGAGAGGTACAGCAATTTACCGCAACGATATGAAAGTGTTTCTCGCCACGGATCAGCTTAACCTTAAAAAGAACAACAGCTACGAAAATTGGGGGGGGCTGCGCACCGAACTGGTCTATGATAACAGCAAGCAAATTGGAATGAATCTGCATACCGGGATGCGGGCAAAAGTCTTTGGCGAGTACTATCAGCTTATTGATTCAGACAGCCGCAATTTCGTGGTTTTAGGTTTCGATTGGCGTCATTATCAGCGCATTCACCGGAATTTTATCTGGGCCAATAGAATTGCCGGAAGCAGTTCGTTTGGTACCGACAGGCTTATTTATTACATGGGCGGAGTTGATAATTGGCTTTTCCCTAGCTTCAATCGGGAAACTCCTATCGATTTTGGACAAAATTATACCTACCAAACGCTTGCTACCAATATGCGCGGGTTTAATCAGAATATCCGCAACGGAAATAGTTTTGTTGTCATCAATACAGAACTCAGGTTTCCGGTATTCAGTTATTTGTTTCAGAATCCGATTAGCTCCGATTTTATCAGGAATTTTCAGCTAATTACTTTTGGAGATATCGGTACCGCCTGGACAGGCTGGAATCCTTATGATCCGGCTAACTCACTTTATACTTCTTACATCGAAAATGGCCCTTTGACTATTTCTGTTGAAATACAAAAAGATCCCTGGGTTGGTGGTATGGGGTTGGGTGCACGAACAACGCTGCTAGGTTATTTTATAAGGGCTGATGTAGCCTGGGGTGTTGAAGATGGCGAAATCAATAAGCCTGTTTTTTATCTTTCACTAAGTTTGGATTTTTAATATGAATAAAATGACCATTACAACATTGATCATACTTATATTGATTGGCTTAGTCGCAGGAATATTTAGCGGGCTGATCGGCATTGGAGGGGCATTAATAATAATTCCGGCACTTATTTTTCTTTTACATATGGATCAATACACTGCTCAGGGAACCAGCCTCGCTATCATGTTGCCCCCAATCGGACTGCTGGCAGCCTACAACTATTACAAAGCAGGTGCATTGAATTTGAATTATGCACTCATCATTGCGGGCGCTTTTTTTATCGGTGGTTATTTTGGTTCTCGCCTGGCTGTTAATATCCCGATCGACATCCTTAGGAAATCCTTTGCCTTTGTACTTATCTTTATTGCAATCAGAATGTTATGGGGAAAATAGTGTGATTTACTATGCCGTGCCAAACTTTTCAATTTTCCAAAGAAAAAAAATAACACTGAAGTAAAAAGTGTCAGTAAGGCATGCTATACGTTCGATTGCTGACTTATCAACACACCTTAGTTGAAAAATTACAGGGTCTATTACACAGATATGGTTGTATATTGCAATCCGTTTTAACCGCAAAAACAATGAACAAAATTTGCTGTTAAAGAGGCGATTAACAAAAATCAAACAATTTTTAAGTAATACTGAAAATGGAAAACAACCTGTTTGCAAATATCGAAGTGACTGCTAAACAAGAGACTAATAGTGATTTTTACGAAAAAATACTCGAAAATAGATCAAGACCCGAAATGCAAGACAGTGAACAAATCGAAGAGCAGCTGCTTAAACAAAACAAGAGCATGCCTCCTATAGCTACCCCTACGAAAAAGTATGAACATGATGAAGTTTTAAAGGCTTCTACCGCTTATTTTAAGGGTGATGTTCTGGCGGCCAATGTGTGGATGAATAAATATGCGCTCAAAGATAGCCAAGGAAATATTTATGAACTTACTCCTGACGACATGCACAGGAGACTTGCCTATGAAATAGCCCGGATAGAGCAAAAATACCCCAATCCCTTAAGTGAGGACGAGATTTATAATGTGCTTAAAGAGTTTAAATACATTGTACCGCAGGGTAGCCCCATGGCCGGAATTGGTAATAATTTTCAGGTGTCTTCACTTTCTAACTGCTTCGTAATTGGAAATGACGGGAACTCAGATTCCTATGGCGGTATCATGAAAATTGATCAGGAGCAGGTGCAGTTGATGAAGCGACGCGGTGGTGTAGGCCACGACCTCTCTCATATTCGCCCTACCGGCAGCCCGGTAAAAAACAGCGCCCTCACCTCAACTGGCGTTGTTCCGTTTATGGAGCGTTACTCCAATTCAACCCGTGAGGTGGCACAAGATGGCCGTCGTGGTGCATTGATGTTGAGCATTAGCGTAAAACATCCGGATGCAGAAAAATTTATTGATGCCAAATTAGAGTTGGGAAAGGTAACTGGAGCCAATGTTTCAGTGCGCATCACCGATGAGTTTATGCAAGCTGTTGTTGAAGACAAACCATTTGTGCAGCAGTATCCTATCGATGCTCAAAATCCAACATATAAGGTTGAGACTGATGCGAAAAAATTGTGGGACAAAATTATCCACAATGCCTGGACATCCGCTGAGCCGGGTGTGCTGTTTTGGGATACTATCATCAGAGAATCTATCCCGGATTCGTATGCTGATCTGGGATTTAAAACGCTCTCAACCAATCCTTGTGGCGAAATTCCACTCTGTGCCTATGATAGTTGCCGATTGTTGGCTTTGAATCTTTATAGCTATGTAGATAAACCCTTTAGTTCTGAGGCCAGTTTTGATGCAGAACTGTTTACAAAACATGCTCGTCTGGCTCAGCGCATTATGGACGATATTGTGGATCTCGAAATTGAAAAAGTGGATGCTATTCTTGCTAAAATAGAATCAGATCCTGAACCAATCGAGGTAAAACAAGTCGAGATGAATCTGTGGAAAAATATTAAGAATAAGTCCCTACAGGGTCGTCGTACAGGTATTGGCATTACTGCCGAAGGCGATATGCTGGCTGCATTGGGCGAAACTTATGGCTCGGATGACGCCATCAGCTTTTCGAAAGAAGTGCATAAGATGCTGGCACTGGAGGTTTATCGCTCATCGGTTGATATGGCTGAAGAAAGAGGCGCCTTTGGTGTTTATGAGGCAAAAAGAGAAGAAAATAATCCGTTTATTGGGCGTATCAGAGATAATGACGCTGAGCTGTATGAAAAAATGACTCGGGTTGGCCGCAGAAATATAGCAATGCTTACTATTGCTCCAACTGGCAGTGTTAGTATCTGCACGCAAACCACTTCCGGTATCGAACCGGTGTTTATGGTAGCCTATAAGCGCCGCCGTAAGGTAAACCCCAACGAGAAAAATACGAAAGTTGATTTCGTGGATGAAGTGGGCGATTCGTGGGAAGAATACAATGTGTTTCATCCAAAATTTGAAACTTGGCTGAGTACTAATGGCTTCGACATCAAAGAAGTGAAAAATTATGAGGATAAGCAGCTGCAGGAAGTAATCAAGATGTCGCCTTACTACAAAGCAACCTCAAACGACATTAATTGGGTGAGCAAAGTTAAAATGCAGGGCGATATCCAGAAATGGGTTGATCATTCAATTAGCGTAACCGTTAATGTGCCTGTAGATGTAGATGAACAACTTATCAGCGATATATACAGAACTGCCTGGGAAAGCGGCTGCAAGGGTATGACCATTTATCGTGATGGCTCACGATCCGGCGTTTTAATTAGTGCTGATGAAAAGAAATCTAATGATGCCAATAACGAGGAATTTAATGAGACAACAGCGCCGCCCAGACCTAAACAAATGGAAGCTGATGTAATCCGTTTTCAAAATAATTACGAAAAATGGATTGCTGTGGTTGGTAAGCTTAATGGAAAACCTTATGAAATATTTACCGGAAAAGCCGACGATTTTTTCCTTCCGCCATGGGTTGAAGAGGGCACTGTAATTCGTGAAAAAATCAAAAATGAAAAAGCCCGTTACGATTTTCAGTTTGTTGATAAACAAGGGTATAAAATCACTATCGAAGGGCTTTCACGATCATTTGATAAGGAATACTGGAACTATGCCAAGCTTATTTCAGGAATCTTACGTCATGGCATGCCCTTGCCCTATGTCATTGAGTTGGTTCAAAACCTAACCTTGAGTGATGATAGTATCAACACATGGAATAATGGTGTGGTACGTGGGCTGAAACGCTATATTCCTGATGGAACCAGAGCTGATGGCAGTTCTTGCCCCGAATGTGGCTCTAACGATAGTTTGGTTTATCAGGATGGATGCCTGACGTGTAGCTCATGTGGTTACTCGAAATGCAGTTAACATATATTATTGATGGTAGTAAACAGGAAGTCATTGCTGGCTTCCTGTTTTTTTTGCTTTTTAGTTCTTAGAAACGAACAGATCCTCAGCTAATTCATAAGATTTATCATAACATTGAAAACTTATAATCGGAGTATGCCTTACTGAGTTGCTTTGAATCTGACTAATCGGTCTAAGCATGGATTAGCTTAGAATCGTTTCTTGTGATAATCAAATGTTTGACGATTTCGAAATGCTCTTATTTGCTGAGCAATTACAAGAAAAACAAGCAATTCCTTTTGATCGAACCAGGCGATGGCTTGAGGGCCTTCATTTACAGCATCAGCAAGCCTGACTAAAAGTTGAAACTGATGTTTGATCAGCCAGTTTCTGGCTTTTTCCTGTCCATCAATGGCTCCATCCAAGGCAGCTAAATGAAAAAAGCGATGCTTCATCAGCCAGCTAATGGCCTCTTCGCTTCCTCTTATGGCACTGCTCAAAGCCGCTAATTCAGGATATCCGTTTTCGAGCAGCCACTGAAAAAACTGCGGCTGATCTTCCTTAAAGGTCTCACTAAAGGCAAGAAGAATCTTTGGTGGATATTGGTGCATAGGCAAATCGTTTAAGTAAAAACATCAGCTTGAAGTCCGTTTTCACGAACTTGTTTTACAATAAGATCCAGTTCATGTTTTGGAATACGCTCCAGACCTTCCAGTGCAGTTTCTCTTTCGATGGTATAAATCATAACCATTTTCGGATGAATAAGCTTCAGTAGTTTTATCCAGGCCGCAACTTCCCCGGCTTTGGTGTTGTCAACATAATCTTTGCCTATAAAACCCCTAACAAAAAGGGTTTGTATGGTAAGGTTTCCATTAAAACGCGAAAGTTGTTGTATGAATTCGTTTAAACGAAATGCTTTTAACGGCATATTGATTCTTCGTATGGTATCCTCTGTCCCTCCGTCGAGTTTTAGAATATTATTGTCGGCGAGCTTAAGCGCTTCAAAAATTTCGGGCTTATGAAGCATACTGCCATTCGAGAGAACGCTCACAACAGCTTTAGGAGCATATTGGTGCTTGAGCTCAACAGTTTCTGTGAGGATTTCAACAAAATCAGGATGCATTGTAGGCTCTCCGTTTCCGGCAAAAGTAATGCTTTCGGGTTGCCATTCGGTGCCCGAAAGCTCTTGTAATTTTTGCTCCAACGCAATCAATAAATCAGCCGAAACTGGAAGATCTTGTTTTATTGCCTGTCGTGTTTTGGTCCATCCGCACTCGCAATAGATACAATTAAAGTTACAATTTTTATCATGCAAGGGTAAAAGATTAATGCCCAGTGAAACTCCCAAGCGGCGACTTTGAACAGGGCCAAATATCATTTCATCAAAAAGAAATCCGCGCATGCTTTTTTTTGCAAAAGTAAGACAAGCTGCTTTATTAGCAGCCTATGGTAAAACAAGAAATAAGATAGTTCTATTAATCTATGAGCAGAACCAGCTTTTTGGTGGCACTCCAAAAATCATCCGCATGAAGGATTTTTAAGCTGTCAATTTGCTTCCCCTCACCATTTATAAAGGTATAACTTTCGAGCGGATGGATGCTTAAAAGCTGTGCTTTTTTGCTAAATACTGGTAAGGCTGAAAGTTGACGCATATCTGCTTCGGTAAATAGAGAGAGGTCGAAATTATCAACAATCTTTTTTGTTCGGCCAATGCCTAAAAAACCACCTTCATTTTCAATAATTCCCTGTTCCATCAGGGTATTTTTGGTGCCCACAATATAATGTATTGTGTTTATTTGGTTTATTTTGGCTTCTATTTCCTGGGCGCGTTGCAGGTTAATGGCTTCCATTTCCTCCAGGTCAGCTTCCAGATCTTGTATTTGAAGATTTTTTTGTGATAAATCTATTTTCAATTGCGTAAGCTCTAGATCCTTAGCTTCAATTTGCTCGCTTAGTGTATTGATCATGAGTTCAAGCTCTGAGTTTTGTCTGCCGCTCGATGACAATTGCTTTTTCATGCGGTCAACAATTTGCTTGTTTTTTAATAAAAGCTGATAAATGGACTCAATATCGCGGTTAATGTCCGTTTCATGCTTTTTGGATATTTCTGGATTGTCCGATTGATTACTGATGATATTTTCCATCTTCTTGATAGAGTCCAGATTAGATTGTATAGCGTTAAAGCTACGCACGTATTCCAAGGTGTAGGCTTCTTTTTCGGCGCCTTCAACGATCAAACTATCATTTTTAGCCTGAAGGTTCTCTATTTCTTTTTTGTATTTATCATTACAGGAACTCAGTAAGATACTGGAAATCACTATTGAAAATAAGATAATACGTTTCATTTTTGTGTGGTTTTGAGATTAAAGTAACAGCAAAGTTAATGCTGATTTGGGTGATTGCGACAAGATAAGAAAAAAATTAATGCGCAGCTTGTTTGGCGGTTAAAAAATGTGAGGTAATTGGTTGGAAAGAGTTCAAGGGTTTATGAGTTTAAGAGTTCAAGGGTTTATGGGTTGATGAGGTTTTATTTTTTTTACGGCAGAAGTTAAATGCGAAGAAATAGATTCAATGATCACAATCAGAATTCAGGAAAATGGAAGCTTAGCTTTGCGTTTTCGAGGTAGGTGATTGTTGCTGATTTGTTTTCAGTAAACCCTAAAAGATAGCCTCCACCTCCCGAACCACAGAGTTTTAGTGTAAAGGGTTTTTCTGTTGTTGTCGGACCAAAATAGGCACGAAAATCAGCTGGAATCATCCATGCAAATTCCTCCTGCTGCATGCTGGAGAGAATAGCTGTTTGCCTGTTAAAAACTTCTAAATTGCCTGCTAAAAAGCTTTCAATAGCCTGATTATTAGCCGGAATATAATGGTCTTGCAGCTTTTTGAAAAAACTGTAATGATGAAGTCTTTCTTTAAAATGAGCTACCAAGGGTGCGGTTGATGAAGTGAGTTTGGTGTCGATCAAAAAAATATTTATCGGAAACTGAGGCTTCTTTTTGAGGATATCAGGCAAGGTAGTCAACAGACCATTTTCGTCAATTTTTAGGGCTTGCTGCAAATGACAACACAAGGGATCGATGCCGGAACTACTTCCATGAAATACGGATTCAATACGGGCAAATAATTGCTTCAACATCCTTAAGTTGTCGGGTTTTATTCCCTTGTAATACCGTTTGTAAACTGCTGCTACCAAGGCTCCCGAACTGCCAGCGCCATAGGCCTGCGGAATTGTGGAGTTAAAATAAATTCCAGTATGCAAATCTGATTTAAAAGCTTGAATATCAAACAGTATAGATAATTCGGGGGAGGTTTCTAAATAAGTTATGAGTTGCCCTAAGCTCTGGATTGATGCCTGAATTCGTTCGGTTTTTTGCTGTTCAGTTGTCAAAAATTCCCAACTGGCAAACTTTTGTTTATAGGGAATCACCAGGGCTTTTGAGCCACAGGCTATACTATGCTCACCGAATAACATGATTTTTCCGGGATAGGTTTCAGACATGGTAAAATCAGTTAATTTTTGAAGATCCGTTACCGGTTTTATCGTCTATCCAAAGCTTATTTGCGCATAAATCCAGCAATTCACTTTGCAAAAACGAAAGCACTTTTTCGCGTTCCGAAGCAGGATATAAGAGATGGATATTGGGGCCGGCATCAAGCGTAAAACAAAGCGGCACTTTAGTCTCCAGCCGGAAGTTTCTGATTGCATTGATGGCCTTTAAACTGTTAGGCTGCATTAAAATGTAAGCTGGATTTGAAGTCATCATTAGCGCATGCAATTGTAATGCCTCGGCTTCTGTTATTTGTATAAAGGAATCTAAATCACCGGATTGCATGCAACGAAATAATTCCTGAGTATGTTTGTTGGCTTCTGCGTAACGGATATTTGCATAGGGGTTATTATCCATCAAGGCATGCCCCGCCCGGCTTGAAACAGACTTAGTTCCCCCATCGACAATTAAAATGCTATCGTAATAGCTATTGAAAACCGGATGAATCGATTGCTTTATTGGGATGGCATACTCATCGGCGCTTTCTGCAAGAAAATTCGTTTTCCCCCAGAGCGCAGCTGTCGAAAATAGAGACCTTGAAGCGCTTCCTGAGCCGAGGCGCGAAAAATAGGATGCTTTTTGAAGGTCGATGGTATTGTCGTTCTTTAACTTATTTTCCAGGTCTAAAATGCACATAACCAATGCACTCATTGCCGAAGCACTGGAAGCAATGCCGGATGAATGCGGAAAGGTGTTCTTGCTTGATATCGTTAGTGCAAGTTGGTTAAGAAAAGGAAAATAGTCAGTAATGCTCTGCAGAAAACGAAATATTTTTTCACCAAAAGCCGTGTTTTCTTTTCCTTCAAAATAGAATTTCAAAACGGGTTGATTGCCCGTGTGTTGCTGATATTTGATGCTTGTTTCGCTTTTTGATTCACTCAGAGTCAGGCTAATAGATGGATTGTTGGGAAGTTGATTACCATGCTTGCCCCAATATTTGACCAAAGCAATATTGGAAGGGCTTTGCCAGCTATGTTCTCCTTTAAAGCTGGAAGGTACTTCCGTGATCGCTTCTTTTAGCCAATTATTAACTGTTGCTTTATTCACAATTCAGGATTTAATAGTTAATTCATCAAAAGAAAATAAGATAGGCAGGCCTTTCTGTTTAAAATACTGACGCACAATATCTTCTGACCAAGGTGTTGCGGCCAGTAGAAAATCGCCGCCCCATGCTCCAAGGGATTTCATAGTGCCCCGAAAATCAGGATAATCGGTCTGTATTGGCGGTATTCCAATGTGTTCGCTAACAAGTTGTTCGTGCTGTTGCAAGAGTTTGCAGAATTTTTCAAAGTCTGAAGTTTGGGAAAGTTCTTCTGTAATTTTAGTGATGTATTCAACCTGCTTTATCAGATTTTTATTTTCGTTTTTCTTTGCAAAAGCGCGAATACCTTTTGCAGAATCTTGCTTTTTGCCTTGAAAAACAAAATACAGATTTTTCAAAAATGGCGGATTGAATGAGATTTTTTGTTGATGAGGTAAGATGCCTTCCAGCTGATAAATCAGTGGCTGGCTCGATTGTCCGCAGGCAATATCATAACCGGAGCCTCCTATTGAAAAATTAAGAAGGGTATAAGGATTAACTTTGGCCCAATGGGCAAGGTTTACCAACAAACTGGAGCTGCTTCCAAAACCCCATTCAGGCAGAAATTCCAGTGTAGTTGTAAATTTGTAGGCAGTATTGGGCAGAAAAGCCCGAGGATTTAATTGTTGTAGCGTGAGCAGGATCAATTGCAGCTTAGAGGCTTTTTGCTGGTCATCTGTTTTGATGATTGTTAGGTCGGGCAAATCCAAATCGACTGAGAACCATTTTTTTTCGGGCGTATTGGCTTCCCAGTTAATGGTAGCTTTTGATGTGGGGTTCAGTTCTTCTACCATCATAGTCTGACCTTTGTTTACCGGTATGGCAAGAGATTTTGCGCCATGAAGCACAAAATATTCACCCGTAAGCATCAGCTTGCCATTGGCCCTGAAAGATTTCGATTTTATCACCTTAGCTACGCATTGAAGCGATATATTTGCCTACACTGGCAAACGACACTTTTTGATCTTTAAAATAAGCTACCGCAGCACTTTTTTCTTCTTCACTTGCCTTGAAGTGGTTAAGAATATTGAAGAGATGCATTTTCATGTGGCCGGCTTGTATTCCTGTAGTTGTGAGAGATTTTACGGCAGAGAAATTATTGGCCAATCCCATCACTGCTGCAACCATCATAAGCTCTTTTGCAGAGGGATTTCCTAATAATTGCAGGGATTGTTTTGCCAATGGATGGAGGTTGGTAAGCCCGCCAACAGTGCCAATAGCCAGCGGCGCTTCGAGTATGAAACGAAATTTATTGTCTTTAACTTCCACACGCGACAGGCTTTCGTAGTGGCCGTTTCGGGCAGCATAAGTGTGTCCGGCAGCTTCGATGGCTCTGAAATCGTTGCCGGTTGCAATAGCCACAGCATCAATGCCGTTATATATTCCTTTGTTGTGGGTGGTAGCCCTGTAAGTATCAATTTGGGCGATTTTTACCGCTTTTTCAAACTTTTTTGCAAAAGCAGCTCCAGTGAGATTTTCATCTACATTTTCCAGCTCGTCAATAGTACATTCAACCCAGGTTTTTACCAGGCATGATGGCGTATAATTGGAAAGTATAGCCATAATGATTTCAACCTGACGCTCGTCCAGACTCAACTGAAGCTGTTCTGCCATAAATGTGCGCAGGCTATTTCCAAACTCTTCCAAAACAGAATTGATGAAATTTGCACCCATTGAATCCTGTGTGTCAAAGGTAACGAGCAACTGGTAGTAATCTTCCAGCTTTTCTGTCATATTAACCAATTGAATATCCAGTATGCCACCACCGCGTTTTTCCATATTGGTGGTAATGGGTTTGGCAGCATCAATCAGGTATTTTTTTATGGCGGGCATCAATGCCTGCAACACTGCTGGTTTTCCAGACCAGCTAAAATGCACTTGACCGATCTTTTGAATATCGACTACCTCGGCATGAAATCCTCCTCTTTGGCTCCAAAATTTTGCGGCGGCAGAAGCGGCAGCTACCACCGAAGACTCTTCAATCACCATAGGAACGAGATAGTTGCGCCCGTTAATAATTACATTGGGCGAGATGCCATAAGGGATATAGAAATTGGTGATGGTATTTTCGCTAAATTCATCAAAAAGCTTTTGCTGGTGTTCATCAGTATGCCAAAAACTTTTTAAAAGACTGACTACCTCACCCGGATTTTCAAAATACTCTGCAACCAACTTCAGTTTTTCTTCTTTCAGAAGCTTTGAAAATCCTTTAATGATGATATCGCGTTTTCTTATCATGGTATGCGCTTGTGGTTTTTGATCATTGCAACCAAAGAAGAAACAAAATAACGGAATAAATGTTTAACATTCAAGTAAATCCTGAAAGTAAATTTACCAGATATCCTCCACGGGTTCGGGTTCAGGTTTCATTTTTTCTATCAGAAACGCACTCCATTGATCTACATACTCAGCAATCTGATCCAGATAATCTGCCCATCGCGGATCATAGGCAGGATCATCTTTATCCAGCCAGCGTTCAATCTCAAAGCGGGAAGCAGTTTTTAGCAATAATTCTGTTATGGTATAACGGTAGCGGTTGTCGCGCATTTCGATGGTAAACTCATAAATAACCGTTGGCCCGGTTTTTTCGATGCCATCATCGTCTGTGTATTTAAGGCGGATGGTGTGTTTTCCCATAATTTTTCCTGAAGGCGCATCACGCACGATGGTAACCCGAACGGGATCTTTGTAATAGTCGTTAAGCCAAAAAATGCAGCGGTGAAAGAGCTCTTTTTGTGTTCCTTCTTCCTCAATTACTTGCTGAAACTTGATTTTTTTGGCTTCAGCATCAAAGGGAATGGTCTTTATCTGTGCCGAAATTGAAGAATGTAGCAGTATGAAAAGTAATGAAAGGACAGAAAATAGCAATTTTTTCATTTCGTATTGATTGATTTGTAGATGTTAATGCAAAAATACTAAAAAACAGGCTTAGTGCTCAACTTCTTAGGCGACAGGATTTTTCGAGATGTATGCAAAAAAAAACCGTCACTGCAATTACAGTAACGGTTTTTAAGGTAGTTATATTATTAGACTACATCATGCCGGGCATTCCGCCGCCCATAGGAGGCATAGCCGGGGCAGGAGCATTTTCGTCTTTGTGCTCAACCAGTACACATTCGGTTGTGAGCATCATACCAGCGATAGATGCAGCATTTTCCAGTGCAATACGTGTTACTTTAGTTGGGTCGATTACGCCTGCTTCGTAGAGGTTTTCATAAGCCTCGGTGCGCGCATTGAATCCAAAATCGCCTTTTCCTTCTTTTACACGGTTTACAACAACAGAACCTTCTAATCCTGCGTTTTCAACAATCTGACGCAATGGTTCTTCCAATGCACGACGAATGATGGCAATTCCGGTTGTCTCGTCATCGTTATCGCCTTTTAAATTGGTAAGTGAGTCCATTGCGCGAATGAAACCTACACCACCACCAGGAATGATGCCTTCTTCGATAGCGGCACGTGTAGCAGCAAGTGCATCTTCAAAGCGGTCTTTCTTTTCTTTCATTTCCATTTCGCTGGCAGCACCAACATAGATCACAGCAACACCACCGGCAAGTTTTGCTAGGCGTTCCTGTAGTTTTTCTTTGTCGTAATCAGAAGTGCTTGTCTCAATATGCTTTTTGATTTGAGCAACGCGTGCCTGGATGTTTTCTTTGGCACCACGACCACTTACAATGGTAGTGTTTTCTTTATCGATACTAACTTTTTCTGCTTCTCCCAGCATATCCAAAGTGGCATCTTCGAGGCGATATCCTTTTTCTTCACTAATTACTGTGCCACCAGTTAATACAGCGATATCTTCCAGCATTTCCTTTCTGCGGTCACCAAATCCCGGAGCTTTCACAGCGGCTACTTTAAGCGATCCGCGAAGGCGGTTTACAACCAATGTTGCCAAAGCTTCACCTTCTATATCTTCTGCAATGATAATGAGTGGTTTGCCAGCCTGCATAGATTTTTCAAGGACAGGCAGCAAGTCTTTCATCACAGAGATTTTCTTGTCATAAATCAGGATGAATGGATTTTCATAAACAGCTTCCATTTTTTCGCTGTCGGTAATAAAGTAGGGAGAGATATAACCGCGGTCGAACTGCATGCCTTCCACAACATCAACATAGGTCTCAATTCCTTTGGCTTCTTCAACGGTAATAACGCCTTCCTGTTTAACTTTTGCCATCGCCTCGGCAATTAAACCGCCAATGGTTTGGTCGTTATTGGCAGAAATTGCAGCAACCTGTTTGATTTTGTCATTGCTGTCGCCAACTTTTTGAGTTTGAGCTTTAAGGGCTTTAATTACTTCGATTACAGCTTTGTCAATGCCTCTTTTCAGGTCCATTGGATTAGCGCCAGCTGTTACATTTTTTAAGCCAGTAGTAATGATAGATTGCGCCAAAACAGTAGCAGTAGTTGTACCATCACCAGCCAAATCGTTGGTTTTGGAAGCTACTTCTTTTACCATCTGAGCACCCATATTTTCTACAGGATTTGTCAGTTCAATTTCCTTGGCAACGGTTACACCGTCTTTGGTGATTTGAGGCGCACCATACGATTTTTCGATAATCACATTGCGGCCTTTAGGTCCAAGGGTTACTTTTACTGCATTTGAAAGTGCGTCAACGCCTTTTTTTAAGCTGTCGCGGGCTTCAAGATTAAATAAGATGTCTTTTGCCATTGTATTAAAATTTTTAAAGTTATTTCGATTTGTTAGATAATTGCAATAATATCAGATTCGCGCATGATGAGGTAATCTGCTCCCTCAAGGGTAAATTCTGTGCCGGCATATTTGCCATAAAGCACCTGATCACCTTCTTTAACAGTGAGCGGCAATTCGGGAGTGCCGGTGCCAACTGCAATTACAGTTCCTTTTTGTGGTTTTTCTTTGGCTGTATCAGGAATAATGATACCGCTGCTGGTTTTTTCTTCAGCAGCTGCTGGTTCAATGACCACGCGATCGGCTAAAGGTTTAATCGTCAATTTTCCCATAAGATAGCTATTTTAAAGTTATTAATTATCTGATTATTGCCCTGAACAGGACGGTAATGCCTTGTCACATTTTGTGCCAAAACTGTGAGACAAAAAAAATGTCAGAATGAAGTGACATTCTGACATTTTTTCATCGCGCGTTGGCGGAAATATTTTATTCTTCAATTTCCTCTTGCATCGGAGGAGCTTGAAAATCTACAGGAGCAGTTTGCTCAATTTGGTCGCGCAATTCGGTATCGAATTGTCCGCTGGCAGCATTGTACTTTGGGATTGCCATTGTTGCCGAAAGGCTTAAAACAAGCAAGGCAACAGCCATTGACCAGGTAGCTTTTTCCAAAAAATCAGCAGTTTGACGAACGCCCATAAACTGATTTGAACTGGAAAAGTTGGAAGCAAGACCGCCACCTTTTGAATTTTGAACCAACACGATTAATCCTAATAAAATGCTGATAATCAGGATGAGAATTGAAATGAATACGTACATTTTTCTATTTTTAAACGATTAATGTTTTTTTGCTTCTTCAATAAGGCCTGCAAAATAACTACTTTTTTCCGGATATTTCAAACTTAATTTTTTGTAAACTGAAATTGCTTTATCCTGATGACCCTGATTGAGGTATATTTTGGCAAGGGTTTCGCTGACTATGTTTTCCTGATCAACAACGCTGTATTGTGCATTAGTCAAGGGATTATAGAACCCTGATTTAGGTCGGCTTATACTTGGATTTTGTGCAATGAAGTTGTCGATTATCGCTTGTTTACCCGTTTCAGCAGCCATATTTTTGGCTGAAGCCGGTTGTTTTTTGTTGTTTTCAATCGCATTGATACGCTCGGCAAGGATGCGTTTCAATTCTTCAAGCGAATGTCGTTTGCGATCTTCGGTGATTGTTTGTTCGTCCTCATTAGCAGGGGTTTCAGAAGCTACAGAAACTTTAATATTTTCTTGCTGATCCGCCTGTGTAGTTTTTGATTGTTTGTCTGCTTGTTTGGCAGGTTCTTCCTGAATTGCTTCGTGCTCAACAGAAATATTAGTGGCAGAGGGTGTTATAGGTCTGAATTCGTCAGGCAGATCAGTCGTACTTTTTAGTTGACTAATCTGGCTGATGTGCAAGCGCAGCAAGTTGCGGTCGGGCATCAGACTGGCGGCGAGTTTGAGTTGGTTGTCGTAAACAATATGGTTTACCAGATGCATGTTCATCGCCAAAACAGTTTGTACGATACTGCTGTAAGGAAATTGCGTAGCCAAATCAGTGATGTCGATAATGGTATCCCGATTCATTCTTTCGGGTTCTTTTAAATAACGAATGAAAGTTGCTTTATCCATGACCTTAATTTTACCAGTTCACAACTGATTTATTGAAGATATCATCAACCAGCATGGCAACAATATCTGTGATAAGCTGCGATTTTACAGCATTCAAATCTTGTTCGCTGGGATATTCCATATATTGCGTAAACTTTGATTCAAAATTACTACTTTCATTAAATTTATTGGTAAAACGCACGTTTACAGTTATTGTCAGCCGGTTCAGTGCTGCAGTTTGATCACTTTGTATCGCTACAGGAGTGGTTGCATAATCTGTAATCTCTCCTTCAAAAGCAAGGTCTCCATTTTGGGCAATCATATTGAGACTTGTCTGGCTCATAAAACGATCGCGCAAGGCGTTGGTAAATTCATCACTCAGCAGCGGCTCTACTAATAAGGCATTGTTTTGAAAATATTGAACAGAGATGGTTTTCGCCTCAGGCGGAATTGATGCTCCGGTGAATGAATAAACACCACATGATTGCACCATCAACAACACGAATCCTACCATAAACAGGCACAAAACTTTAGTACTGAAATTATGAATATATTGCATGTGTTTTAGAGGTTGAGGTCGTACTCTTTAATTTTTCGATACAGGGTTCTTTCGCTGATGCCAAGTTCTTTAGCAGCATTTTTTCGTTTTCCTTTGTGTTTTTCCAATGCTCTTTTGATCATGTCAATTTCAGTTTTTTCGAGAGACAGATTTTCGTCAATCACTTCAGAGGGTTGAAAATTTCCGGGGTCATTGGTAGGCTGAATTTCAAAATTATCAATGGTATCTTGCTGTTCCTCCAAATCTGATCTGTACTGACGGATCAATTGGTTGTTGTTCTGCTCAAAATCTTCATCAATGTCATCTTTCGAGATGATTTCGGCCATGGTTTTTCGCAAGTCCAAAATGTCTTTTTTCATATCAAACAACACTTTATAAAGGATGTCGCGCTCTGACATTTTTTCATCGCTATCATTTTTCTTGTAAAGAACAGGAAGCACATTCGACCGGTCTTCCGGAAGGTAAAGGCGCATCAGTGGTGCATCAATAACCTTTTGCTGTTCGATAATAGAGATTTGTTCAGTAACGTTTTTTAGCTGCCTGATATTTCCCGGCCAACGGTAGGTTTCCAACAAATTAATTGCTTCAGCGGTTAACTGAAGCGGTGGCATATGGTATTTTTCTGCAAAGTCATTGGCGAACTTCTTAAACAGCAAAAAAATATCATCTTTACGATTGCGCAGGGGCGGGATCATAATTGGAACGGTATTCAGCCTGTAATACAGATCCTGGCGGAACTTCCCTTTTTCGATGGCTTCAGGAATATTCACATTGGAAGCAGCAACAATACGGACATCAGTTTTTATCACTTTGGAAGATCCGACTTTTAAAAACTCGCCGGATTCTAAAACGCGCAACAAGCGCACCTGAGTTGAGAGTGGAAGTTCAGCAACTTCGTCCAGAAATATTGTGCCGCCATCAACCACTTCAAAATAGCCTTTGCGTGCTTCATGAGCACCTGTAAATGACCCTTTTTCGTGGCCAAAGAGCTCTGAGTCAATCGTGCCTTCGGGGATGGCTCCGCAATTGACGGCTATATAGGAGCCGTGTTTGCGTGTGCTTGCCTGATGTAAAATTTTTGGGAACACTTCTTTTCCCGTGCCACTTTCACCGGTGATTAGCACGGTAAGGTCAGTAGGAGCCACCTGAACGGCCACGTTTATTGCTCTTTCAAGATACGGGTCGTGCCCGATAATGCCAAAGCGTTGTTTGATCGATTGAATGTCCATACTGTTTATTGTGCTATAAATTAGCGCGTTAAAGTTACAAAATAATATTGAAACAACGGAGAGTCATCCACTTGGGGCTATTCCCTAAGTGTGGCTCCCAGATTTTGTGCCAGTGCAGTCTGAATTTTTTTCATGCTTTTATCAATTAGTTTATCTGTCAGGGTTTTTTCCTTGTCCTGAAGAATAAAACTTATTGCATAAGATTTTTTCCCGGGGGGAATTTTATCTCCTTCATAAACATCGAAAATGCTAAGCTGCTTTAAAAGTTTTTTCTCTGTTTCAAATGCAAGGCTGCGTATGGCTTCAAAGCTTGTTGCCTGATCAACAACAAGAGCCAGATCGCGCCTTACCGAAGGGAAACGGGGAACAGCTTCGAAAAGCTTTCTGCCTGATCTATTATACTGATTAAGCAATAAGGTCCAATTGATGCTTGCATAAAATACGGCCTTGTTAAGATCGGCAATTTTTAAGGTTTTGCGACTGAGTTTTCCTATTTGCAGTAAAGTTTTTTCGTGTAGTGAATAATTTAAGCCGTATTCAAAAGGCTCAGCAGTATTTTCACTTTGACCGATCTTGTCCAATTCTACACCCATTTTACGGAGTACTGCCTCAGCAAATAGCTTAAGGTCGTAAAAATCAGCTGCTTTGTTTTCGCGATTCCAAAGCTCTTCACTCAGCTGTCCGGTCACGAATAAATCCAGCCTTGTATGCTCGTGATAGGGTGTAAGCGGTTTTTCGGGCGTTTGGCTGGCTGTTTCATCGAAAGCATACACAGTGCCAAATTCAAAAAACTTCAGGTCGCTACTTTTGCGGTTTACATTGTATGCAATACTCTCGAGACCGCCAAACAACAGGCTTTGACGCATCACATCCAGTTCGCTGCTTAAGGGATTTAGAATTTTAACATTTTTCTTTTCATCAAAAGCAGGATGTAATGTGGTGTAGGTTGCTTTGGTCAGCGAGTTGTTCATGATTTCATAGAAACCGTTAAAAGCTAATAAATCAGCGATTTGCTGCTGTAAAATATCATTCTTGCTGGCGCCTCCGGCATGCATGGAGGCATTTATTTTTAATGGAATCTGAATATTATCATAGCCGTAAATGCGCAGAATTTCCTCAACAACATCAGCAGGGCGCGTCACATCGACCCTGAATGTCGGAACTTTCATGGCAATGAAATCTGCTGTTTCTTCGGTGATTTCCATTCCCAGATCAAGCAGAATTGCTTTTGCAACAACAGGCTCAATATTTTGGCCGGCAATTTTGTTAAGGTAGCTGTAATTCAGCTGTACTTGAGCTGGGTTGAGCTCGGTGCCAATCTCATCTTTTATTTCGGAAGTTATTGTTCCTCCTGCCAATTGCTGAATAAGCATAGCAGCTCTTTTGAGCGCATAAATTGTAATATTGTAATCGGCTCCTCTTTCAAAGCGAAAGGATGCATCTGTTTGTAAGCCATGGTGTTTGGAAGTTTTTCGGATCGAACGGGCATCAAAACAAGCGCTCTCCAGAAAAATTGCCGTTGTTTCTTGGGTAACCCCCGATTGTAATCCGCCAAAAACACCTCCGATGCACATCGGCTCCTCAGCATTACAAATCATCAGGTCGTTAGGGTGAAGCTTTCTTTCGATACCGTCCAGGGTAACAAATGGCGTGTTTTCAGCCATGGTTTTAACAATAATTTTATTCCCTTTCACTTTCGCTGCATCAAAAGCATGAAGCGGTTGACCGGTTTCGAAAAGCACGAAATTGGTAATGTCAACGATATTGTTGATTGGCCTTACGCCGATGGCTTTAAGTTTGTTTTGCAACCATGCCGGCGATTCCTGTACCTTGAATCCGCTTATGGTAAGGCCTGAATATCGTGGGCAGGCTTCCGGGTTTTCTATTCTTACCTCAATATTAAGCGCGTTGTTGTCAACTTTAAATCCGGAAAGATCAGGAAGCTTTAGGCTGTACTTTTGCATGCCTGCCCGATGATTGAGCACTGCAGCTAAATCACGTGCCACGCCAATATGTGATGTGGCATCGGATCGGTTTGGCGTGAGGCCAATTTCAAAGATAATGTCTTCTTCAACGGGGAAATATTTGGTTGCCGCTTCGCCAATTATAGTTTCAGGGTCTAAAACCATGATTCCGTCATGCGAAGTTCCAAGCCCTAATTCGTCTTCGGCACATATCATACCTTCTGAAATCTCGCCTCTGATTTTGCTTTTTTTAATTTGAAAAGCATCATCGTTTGCATAGAGCGTGGTGCCAATAGTTGCAACCAGCACTTTTTGACCTTCAGCAACATTTGGCGCACCACAAACTATCGAAAGCAGCTCGCCATTGCCAACATCAACTTTAGTAAGACTAAGCCTGTCGGCATCAGGATGCGGAATGCAACTGACCACTTTTCCGGTTTTGATACCTTTTAAGCCTCCTTTTACAGATTCAAAATGAAGCGTATCTTCCACCTCCAGGCCTGTCGAAGTTAAGGCTTCGGCCACTTCCTGAGCCGGTAAATTGCAATTGATGTAGTCCTTGAGCCAGTTGTAAGAAACTTTCATACTATTTTTTCGTTATGCTTTTATTGGCTTGTCGATTGTTCGCTTGTCCAATTTAGGTTTATACTGTTTATTCAGAAAAAAATGTGATTTCGCTGCAAAATTAATAAATAATGTCAATCTGTCATGTTTTGAACCGGAATAAACAAAGCACTTTGAGGTAAATGCTTATCCAATTTGGCCCCAGTCGAATTGTTGATGGAATTTTTTTTCGAAGAAGTTACGGGTTCGTTTATTGTCGGCTTGTTCGAGTTTGGGATCAGCGTCCAGAAGATTTTCTACAACACGTCTGACATGCAAAATAATTTTCTCGTCCTTTATTAGGTCCCCAATTTTAAGCTCGGCTTGTCCTGATTGTCGTGTGCCTTGTGTTTCGCCTGGTCCGCGCAACTCCAGATCTACCGCTGCTATTTCAAAACCATCATTGGTTCTGACCAGGGTAGCCATGCGTTTTCGGCCATCGCTGCTGAGTTTGTAGTCTGTCATCAATATACAAAAAGATTGATCGCTACCCCGGCCAACGCGACCACGAAGCTGATGGAGCTGCGACAATCCAAAGCGGTCAGCATGTTCTATCACCATAACGCTGGCATTAGCAATATTTACACCTACTTCAATAACGGTAGTGGCTACCATGATATGCGCCTGGGCCTTGATGAATCGCTGCATTTCGAATTCTTTATCTTCAGCTTTCATCTGGCCATGCACCACACAAATCCGATAATCGGGTTCCGGAAAGTCGCGCAGCAAACTTTCATACCCTTCCTGCAGGTAAATGAGATCGAGTTTTTCTGATTCTTTGATGAGCGGATACACTACATAGATTTGTCGGCCTTCAGCAATTTGTTTTTTCATAAAACTAATCAGTCGCAGGCGCTGACTTGGGAAAAGATGTATTGTTTTAACCGGTTTTCGGCCCGGAGGCAGTTCGTTGATCACAGAAAAATCCAGATCGCCATATTGTGTCATTGCCAGCGTGCGTGGGATTGGCGTTGCTGTCATAACCAACATATGGGGCGGGTTTTCTGTTTTTTTCCAGAAACGGGCACGTTGTTCCACGCCAAATCGATGTTGTTCGTCAATAATAGTTAGACCAAGTTTTTTGAATTGCACCTTGTCTTCGATCAAGGCATGTGTGCCGATGATAAGTTTTAAGCTGCCATCGGCCAGGCCGCTAAAAATGGGTTTTCGGTAGCGTGCTTTGGTCGAACCGGTGAGTAAAGCCAGCTCTACCGGAAGTTCTTTCAACATTTCTCTTAAGCTCTGGTAGTGCTGATTAGCAAGGATTTCGGTTGGCGCCATAAACGCTGCCTGATAGCCATTGTCTATTGCCAAAAGGATTATCATGAGGGCAACGATTGTTTTCCCGCTTCCCACATCTCCCTGAAGGAGCCTGTTCATCTGATAGCCGCTTCCCAGATCGTGACGGATTTCTCGTATAACTTTTTTTTGAGCTCCGGTAAGTTCAAAAGGGAGCAAATGCTTATAAAAACGATGAAAATGGGCGCCTACTTTCTCAAATTTAGCGCCATTCTGCAAGCGTTGACGCGATTTTTTGCGCAGGATTAAGTTGAGTTGAAAAAAGAAATATTCTTCAAATTTTAAACGGCGGACAGCAGCATCTAATTGCTGGGTGTTGGTCGGTAAGTGGATCTGATGAAAAGCAGTGGCACGCGGCATCAGCTTTTGGTCAAACAGTGTTTTTTCGGGAAGCACCTCCGGGATGGTTTGCTCCACTTGAATAAGTAATGTTTTGATTAGTTTGGCCAGCTGCTTGCTTCCTAATCCATGATTCTTCATGGCTTCGGTTGAAGTATATACGCCTTCAAGGCTCTCGCCAACGGGCACAAGCTGTGGACTGTAGTCTTCGATATCGGGATGGACAAAATTGAAGTGGTTCTTAAACACGGAAGCTTTACCAAAAAGGACGTATTGCTGGCCTGGCACAAAGCGGGTTTTAATCCATTTTAACCCTTTGAACCATACAAGTTCGATACTGCCTGTAGCATCTGTAAATTGCGCGGTGATGCGGGTGGTTCGCTGCTCGCCAAAACTTCTCATATCCGAGACCCGGCCGATAAGTTGGTAATAAACCTGATCGCTATTGATTTCGGCAACTGTATGAACCCTGCTTTTATCAACATAGCGAAACGGAAAATGATGCAAAAGATCGCCGAAGCTGAAGATACGTAGTTCTTTATTGAGAATTGATGCCCTTTTGGGGCCTACGCCTTTTAAAAATTCAATTTTATTTTCTAATAAGTCTTTTACCATTTGCCCGGGCAGATATATTGCCGCTAAGATACGATGTATGACGACACTGGTATGCAATCACGTTGCATCTGGTTTATTTTGATTTTTTACTGATTAGAAAAAGGGTCAGCAGGTCAACAAGTTTATCAAAACTTAACGGCTTGCTCAGGTAGGCATCAAAGCCCAGCTTCAGGTAAAGTTGTTCTTCGCCCAAAAGGGCAAAAGCTGTTACGGCGATTATGGGCATATTGAGTTGCTGATGCCTGATTCGCTCGAATGCTTCTTTCCCATCCATTTCAGGCATTTGAATATCCATGATAATCAGGTCGGGAAGATGTTCGGCTGCCATATCCAGCGCAATAAGTCCATTTGTGGCGTGGAGCACCTCGATATTCATTTTGCGCAACATCACGCTGATAAGATGAAAGTTAGTATCCACATCTTCAGCTACTAAAACGGTTTTCCCTTGCAGGTTAGGTAATGCCGGACTAAGTTTATGCTCAGCTTTATGTGTGTTTTGTTGCGGAGATTTGTTACCCGGTAATGTAAAATAGAATACAGTTCCTTTGTCGACGATAGATTCGACCCAAATTTTCCCATTTAACAGCGAAGTAAGATGTTTGGTAATTGCCAGACCTAAGCCTGTGCCACCAAATAATCGTGTGTGCGAATCATCAGCCTGACGGAAGCGTTCAAAAACCACTTCGAGCTTGTTTTCCGGAATGCCGATGCCCGAATCCCGCACATAAAATTCAAATTCGCCATTGATGCAAAGCACACCAAATTCAATCTGACCTTTTGAAGTAAATTTCATGGCATTACTCAAAAGGTTGGTCAGGATTTGTTGCAAGCGAAGCCTGTCTGTTGTAATCGTTTCATTGGCAATTTCGCTGCGATGGTGTAGGATGAGCTCAACCTCTGTCTTATTGTTCCGGTCGAGTTGTTGGCGAAAAGCCTGATACATTTCGTCCATCAATTCAATGATAGGGAAGGTCGCCGTTTGTATTTTTAACTCTCCGGCTTCAATTTTTGAAATATCAATGATGTCGTTTATGAGGTTGAGCAGCAGCCGACCACTTGATTTGATCATCTCAATGAATTCGGTTTTTTCCGAATCCTCATATTCGTCGGATGAAAGCAGATCGGAAAATCCCAGAATGGCATTCATGGGTGTTCTGATTTCGTGACTCATATTGGCCAAAAATGCCGACTTGAGCCTGTCGGAATCTTCTGCTTTGTCTCTTGCCTCAACCAACTCGCTTTCAAACAATTTTTGTTGGGTAATATTTTCAAAGACAGCTACAAGCCCCGAAAATTCCTGATCGATGAACATCGTAGCAGCTTTCATATGGATATAGCGAATGTCCTGATCCAGACGCAAACGGAAAGTTGCTTCAAAAGAGCCCTCTTTAGCCTGATGGGCATTTTGCCATAGCATCGTCATTTTGTTGCGGTCTTCGAGCACAATGTGTCTGAACCAGCTGCCCTCTTCTATTGTTGAAGCCTGCAAACCAAGGCTGTCGATTAAAATTTGATTTAAGAAAATAATGTCTCCCTGCGGATTTGTAACCGCAATGCCTTGTGGACTTGTCTCGTTTATTGCCCTGAATTTTTCTTCGCTCTGTTTGAGTGATTGGATGGCTTTTTCCCTTGCGGTAATTTGCTGTTCGAGCTCCTTTGTTCTTTCTTGAACGCGTTTTTCGAGCAGCACATTGCTTTGTTCAAGTAGCCTGCTTTTTCGCTTGTTTCGCCGGAAAAGCATAAATAAAATGAACAGAATAAAAAAGGAGATTGTACTAATTAAAGCAAAAATAATGTATCGATTTCTGAGGGATTGCTGGCTTAACTTTAAACGCAGGATTTCATTTTCATCATCAAGCTGTTTGGTTTCGTACTGAATCCTGATTTCTGCCATTTCATGATGCCGACGTTCATTTTGCAGGCTGTCTCTCAGTTGATTAGTAAGAAAAACATAGTCAAGTGCCTTTTTGTAGTCTTTGTTTTTTTCTGCAATTTCCTGTCTCAGTGCGTAATTGTACAACAAAACTGATTTTTCATTTTGGGCGATAGCAATTTGCTCCGCTTTATCGAGCATTTGCAAAGCTTCATTTTGTTTGTTTTGAGCCAGGAGATAAGTAGCTAACTGATTATAAATCAAACTTAAACCAAAGTTTGCATTGATTTCAGAATAAACTTCTTTAACTTCGAGCAGGTATTTCATGGCCTCATCATAGCGCTTCATCTCGAACATTGTTTTGGCCAGATTGGCTTTCACATTAGCGATTTGGTAGGGCAGGTCGTATTTGGAATAAATGGACATGGCGCTAATAAAGAAGTCGAGTGCTCGTGCATAATTTTTCTTTTCTAAGAAAACCATCCCAATGGCATTTTGAGAATAAGCTATTTGCGGTTCGTCTTGCAGGTACTCCTTGATTAGTAGCCCTTTAAAGTGATACTTTAGGGCTTCTTCATAATCTTTATAGGCGTATTGTACATTGCCCAAATTAGATAGCGTAAACGCTATTCCTACACTGTCTTCCATGCTTTCGAAAATGCGCAAAGCCTCCAGGTGCATCAAAAAAGATTTTTCAAGGATATGAAGTTTCCGGTAACAAACGGCTGCTTCATTCATGATTTCGGCCTTTTTTCTTGTTGCACCAAGTGTTTCGGCCAATGGAAGGGCCTCTTTTGAGTAGCTGATGCCCATTGCCGGGTTAATATTTCTAAGGCTTTTTATGAGTTCCTGATAAGTATTGAGTTTTTCTGCGCCATGCGTTATTTCGAGCCTTGCTTTCAGGCTGTCGGCCAATTTTTGCGTATCAGCTTTGGAGGCTTGTCCGAAAGGCATGACAAGCATAAGCATAGTAAAAAAACAAATCAGAAAATTCTTCATTTAAAAATTGAGCTAACTCTTCGGCTGAATTAGAATACTTGCAACAAAATTAGGAAAAGAATTGGATTTTAAAAGGCAATTGCTTTGAAAAAAGCTTTTGTGCTGTGATTCTTGGAACTAATGCTACTAGAAATGGCGTATGGAGCTAATTGCATTCAACAACTAACAATGTTTATGGATGAGCATCCTGAGACTTTCTGATTTAATTGGTTTTGGCAAGTAGTCATCGTAAGGAGCAGTGCTCTTGTCAAACAATGGATTGTCGGTAAAAGTGCTGTGTGAAATGACTTTAATGTCAGGGCGAATTTTTTTAATTGCATAAGTGGTTTGCAAACCATCAATTCCAGGCATATTATAATCCATCAAAACAGCGACAAAAGGATTCCCGGCCTTGATAAGGTCAATGGCTTTGTAGCCATCTTCTGCCCAAACGGTATCAAAACCAATTTTTTGAAGCAGGGCCTTAATAAGTAAAAAATTCACTTTAAGATCATCTACAACTAACAATTGTTTTTGAGTAACTTCTTTTGAGCTTAATATATCTTTTGGCTGATTTTTCATGATAATGATAATTAATATATCATCATTAACATTTTACGTGCCAAAAATGTAAAAAACAGGAATAGAGATAGTTATGGCTTTATTTAGTGTTCAGAAAGATTCTAAATAAAGGAAAGTTTTCCGATTATTGGAAAGTGTTCCATTTGAGGTTAGAGGTTTTCCTTAAAATAGTGACTGATTTTTTTGATCAGATGTTCTCTGTTTGCTCCCCGAATATTGTGTTCGTGACCGGGGTAAACAAAGTAATCAACCAAAACACCGGCATCAATAGCTGCTTGCAGAAAGGCCAGACTTTGTTGCCAAACTACAACTGGGTCGCTGGTACCGTGGATAATGAGTAGGTTTCCTTCCAATAAATCTGCTTTGTTGATAAGGCTGGATGTTTCATAGCCTTCAGGATTTTCGTCCGGGGTATCCATATAGCGTTCGCCATACATTATTTCATAATATTTCCAGTCAGTAACAGGCCCACCGGCTGTTGCCGTCTTAAAAATTTCAGGATGATGAAGTTTTAGTCCCATCGACATAAAACCACCATAACTCCATCCATCAACACCAATTCTTGCTGTGTCAACAAAGGAAAGTGTCTTCAGGTATTCTACACCTTTGAGCTGATCAGCTCTTTCAATAACACCCAGGTTACGATGTATAATTTGTTCAAAATCAGCGCCTCTGTTCGCCGATCCTCTATTATCCAACGTAAATACGATATAACCTTGTTGTGCTAAATAATTGAGGTAAAAATTTCCACCGCCAAGCCAGCTGTTTGTTACTAATTGTGCATGAGGGCCACCATAAACATAAACTATTACAGGATATTTTTTGGTGCTGTCCAAATTCGGAGGGGTAATCATGCGGGCATATAGTGGGGTTTTATCTTCTGCTGCTAAAGTTAGCAGTTGTGTGTGCCCAAGCTTATAGTCTTGCAGTTTGTTGGCTGCTTCTAGCAGCGTTTTTTGAATTTCAGCATTATCATTTAGCAGGATGATGTTTTTTGGAGTTGTTAAATTGCTGTAGCTGTCCAGAAAATAGTTGCTGGTTTTTGAAGGTATCGTCCTGTGAACGCCAGTATCGATCGTAATTCTCTGCATTTTGCCGGATTTTAAATTTACTTTGTACGTATGGCGTTCGAGCGGACTTTCGGCTGTGGCAGTAAAAAATACATGCTTTGATTTGGCGTCAAATCCCAAAAAGTCAGTGACAACCCATTCGCCCTGAGTGAGTTGTTTCAGCTGTTCTCCATTGGTATTATAAACATAAATATGCCAAAAACCATCCCTTTCGCTCAGCCACAGGAATTCATTTTCGTTTTCGGGAACGAAATACAAAGGAAATTGGGGTTCAACATATTGTTCATCTGTCTCTTCAAAAAGCGTTTGAATAAAACTTCCTTCATTGGCATCGTAAGCATTTAATTTGAGGTGATTTTGGCCACGGTTCAACACAGCACAATAGATCATATTGCCCGAAGGATGCCAGCTGACAGCGGTTAGGTATTGTTCTGCCGGTTCGCCGGTTTCAAGGATTGTTGTGGATTCATGAGTCAAATCATAAATGTTTAATTTTACTTCATGGCTTGTCATTCCGGCCATAGGGTAGCGCTCATTTTTTAGTGATGCGATACGGGTTTCTGTATTAACAAGCGGATAATTTGTCACCATGTGCTCATCCATTTTATAAAATGCAAGCTTTTGTCCGTCGGGCGACCAAAATATTCCTTTGCTGATACCAAATTCATTGCGATGCACAGCTTGGCCGCAAACATTATGCCCGGGTTCATCTGTCAGTTGAATATGTGTATTTCCTTTGGCTAGGTAGAGGTTGTTATCAATCGTGTAGGCCACATTTAATGTGTTTTGATGCACATCCTGATTGGAGGCATTTTCTGGTAATTGGGTGATGAGCCTGATGCTTTCGCTTTGGGGGTTGTATTGATAAAGTCCTGATTTATGAAAAAACCAGGCTGTTTCATCTTCCAACCAATTGAATCGGGGAATTCGTTTCGTGCTGTCGGCCTCTATTTTGGTAAGCAAGGTGTTGATCGCATCGAGGGTGCATAAAGTATCGGATTTGTCATTTTTGGCCTGGGTGATGATAACTGCTTTGTCTGCTGCAAACACATAACTGTCGGTATCTCCAAACCACTGTAGTTGTTGTATATTTTCCGTAAACAAATCAGGGTTCAACCAAGCGGCATCCGCTGTTGTAAGCATTTTTTCCTGAGCGGTCAGTTGGTTCACAAACACGTTGACAAGTAAGGCAATGAGGAGGAAGTAATTTTTCATTTTGGCATTGAATTTAGAAATGCCGAAATTAAAGAAAAATCGCTTTGTTTTGCACGAAACCCGCCAGAAAAGGGAATTGTTTACTTTTTAACTTTGGCTGTGAACAGCCTTTGCAAATGCATCCAGCATTTCGGGTTGTTTTTCGAGGACGTTGCCAATCACAATTACATCTGCCCCTGCTTTGGCAGCATTTACCGCCATATCAGGTGTTTTAAGTCCGCCACCAATGATTAGCGGTACATTGATACTACCTTTTACAGCTTTTATCATTGATTCGGGTACGGGTCTGTCGGCACCTGATCCGGCATCCAAAAAAATCAGTTTCATGCCAAGCATTTCACCAGCCATTGCAGTGCAGAGTGCTACATCATTTTTATCAGACGGGATAGGAATGCTGTTGCTCATATAGCTTACTGTTGTTGGCTTCCCACTATCAACCAACATATAGCCTGTTGAAATAACCTCCAAACCGCTTAGTTTAAGATAAGGCGCTGCAATTACATGACGGCCTATTAGCATTTCGGGGTTGCGGCCTGAGATAAGGGATAAGAACAAAAAGGCATCAGCTTTTTTACTCAGTTGAAGCGAATTGCCCGGAAACAATACTACAGGAATTTTAGAATGTGCGTTTAAAAGTTTGATGCAGCTGTCGAGATTGTCGTTGGTTAGCAGACTGCCGCCCACAAAGAAAAAATCAACATTTGCGTTCTCAGCTTTTTGCGCCAGGGCTATTATTTCACTATCAGTTGGCTTGTCGGGATCAACAAGTACAGCAAGTTTTTTCCCGGGAGCTATCAGTTGGTCGTAAACAGACATAAGCAATAATTTTATGACAGATAATTTCGACTGTTGTTTGAACCAACGAAAATACACATTACCAACCAAACTACATCATAATTTTTGCTGCCAAAAATTTTGATTTCGTAAAAAAACGCTTTTAGATTTGTTGGTTAATGCATGATAACAAGCTTACGACATTGATCAATAGCACCTTCGGAAGTTTGAATTTGATAAAAATATATGCCGTTCTTGAATTGCTTGGTGTTTAGTCTGATTGTATTGGGTGTGTCTTTCTGCAAGTCAATTTTTTCTGTATAAACAGTTTGTCCACCGGCATTGAGAAGGATAAAATTTCCATAGGTTTGAAAAGCTGACTCAATCCGTATATTTGTGTAATCTGAACAGGGATTCGGAACGTTTTGGAAAACAATAGGTTTAAGAAGGTTTTCAGGATTTTCGTTGGTATTTACAATCAGTTTGTCGTATTGCAGTCGTACTTCATCAAACCAAACATTGAGTTCGCTAGCCAGTTCGTATCCTACAGCAATCTGCCCCGTAAGCAATCTTGCTGGTGCATTACTAATTGTTCCGTCCAATATGAACTGATTGTTATGGAAGACTGACAATGTAAGATCGTTTCCCGTTCGCGAAACACTATATTTTATATTGGTCACGTTGTCCATGTCGGTAGTAGTATTGCTGATTATCTGGGGTTCCGGTGATCCATTGGCATAACCGAGATAAACCTCATCATCTTCGTACCAGACAGTGATATAGTGTTTTGAATCAAAGATTCTTCCGAAACTCCCAGTTCCGTTCATATCAGTTCCTCCGGCATCAATATCAATGCTGAAATCTCCCACTGCACCGATTGGTGAAAGTGCCATGAGTTGGGAATCAGGATCGCCAGAATAGAGAAAATTGAGTTTACCATTGTTGATAAATAGTGATTCAGCTAAATCGTCATAATCGCCAAACCTGAACCAGGGCGAATTGGTATTGTCAAAAGTGTCAGCGAAAAATTCTTTGTTTGTATTGAATGGTGTATAATAAATATCAACTTCGTTGATAGGCAGGTAAATAGGGTCGTCATCCTCAGCGCCAAATCCTAAAACCAATTGGCCGTAGAGTAAATCCGGCTCAACCGATTCAATAGTTCCACTTTGGTACAATTCATCATTAATAAAAAGGTATACCATCAGGTCGTTTCCAATTTGCATGGTTTCTATGGCAATGGTGTTGATATCCGTAGCAGGGTCGGGAATGCTGAAAAGCTCTGTAAGCTGAGGTTCGTTGTATGATCCGATGTCGTAGGTATAAACAACCGAAATGCCTGTTTCATCGCCCATCAGACCCAGCACCGACATGAAACCGGCAATGCCCATAAAACCAAGTTGAACTTCAGCATCCTCTCCAACACTAATTTTATAGGAAAAGTCACCTTGAATAGCTCCAAGCGGAGTAAGAATCTGAAAATAATCTTCATGGGGCGAATCAATTATCAGCTGACTATTGGCCACTGAAATGGTCGCTGCAGTGCTGGTGAAAAACCAGCCATCGGCATCTGATTGATTTTCAAAACTGGTGTAATAGCGTTCAGAGAAGTTTTGTGAACTCAGATTTGTTGAAAATAATGACAAAGCAGCAATGCATAGCATTACATTTAGTTTTGTTTTCATCGGTTTTGGTTATTGGTGATTAATTTTAAAATTGCTGTGTAAAGTTAATGCACCGGAATAACTTTGTCAATAGGAAGTAAAACAAGAATTTATTTTTTTCGCCTTGACGTAATTATTTAACAATCAATAAACCGCTTCTGCAATTTTTTGTATATTATCTGAGCGTCCCATGGTGTAAAAGTGTATCACTGGCACTTTTTTTTGGATCAATTCTTTGGCTTGTGCAATAGCCCATTCTACACCCAGTTGTCGCACTGACTTATTATCGGAACATTTTTTTATTTCTTTTACCAATATTTCCGGCAAGTCGATATGGAAAGTTTGTGGAAGCTTTTGCAGATGCGAGAGCACCGAAATAGGTTTTAGGCCGGGTATTATGGGCACATGAATGTCGGCATTGCGGCAGCGATCAACAAAGTCAAAATATTTACTGTTGTCAAAAAACATTTGCGTTACGATATAGGATGCTCCGGCATCAACTTTCGATTTTAGGTGCTGCAAATCACTATCCAGATTCGGCGACTCCATGTGTTTTTCGGGATATCCGGCCACGCCAATGCAAAAATCCGTTGGTGTGCTATTGAGTAATTCTTCATCCAGGTATTGACCTTTGTTTAATGCAGCAATTTGTTTTACCAAATCAATGGCATGGGCATGACCTTCAGGCTCTGCTTGAAAATATTTCATCGAAGCCTGTGCATCGCCACGCACTGCCAGCAAGTTTTTTACGCCAAGAAAATGCAGGTCGATAAGCGCGTTTTCTGTTTCCTCTTTCGTGAAGCCGCCACAGATAATATGGGGGACAACATTGGCATGATAACGATACAATAGTGCTGCTGTGATGCCAACAGTTCCGGGGCGTTTACGCACCGTTTTTTTTTGAAGCAATCCGTTATCGAGCTGTTTGTATTCAAACTCTTCCTGGTGATAAGTCACGTTTACAAAAGCAGGGTCAAACGCCATCAAAGGTTCAACGCCTTGTTGAATGTGCTCAAAATGCTGTCCTTTGAGGGGTGGCAGAATTTCGAACGAAAAAAGTGTTTTCGATGCTTTTGCTATTGATTCAGTAACTGATTTAAATTCTTGCATCTCAGTTTATTTATAGTTGAGGTTAGCATTTAATAGTCTTTCTGTTTCTTCCACAGAAAATCCCTTACGTCGGCTGTAGTCTTCAATTTGATCCTGACTGATTTTGCCCACGTTAAAATATTGTGATTCGGGATGTGCGAAATAGAATCCGCTTACCGCAGCTGCCGGATACATCGCGAAGTTTTCGGTGAGCTCTACGCCTGTATATTGCTCAGCCTGAAGCAGATCGAAAAGGACTCTTTTTTCTGAATGTTCGGGACAGGCCGGATATCCGGGCGCAGGCCTTATGCCTTGATAGTTTTCTTTGAGCATATCGGCGAGGGTGATATTTTCATCATTTTTATAAGCCCAAATTTCTTTTCGCACCTTTACGTGTATATACTCTGCTAGCGCTTCGGCGAGCCTGTCGGCCATCACTTTGGCCATGATGGCGTTATAATCGTCGAGCTGGTCTTCGTAAAATTTTACCATCTCGGGGGTGCCGTGGCCTGCCGTAACAACAAATCCACCCAAATAATCTGCGATGCCGCTTTCCTTTGGTGCAATGAAATCGCTAAGGCAGAGGTTAGGAAAATCTTTTTCCTTTTGCTGCTCATTGCGCAAAAACTCAAAACGTGCCAATACCTCGCCGGGTTTTTCCGGATGATACACTTCAACGCTGTCGCCTATTGAATTGGCCGGATAAAGTCCCACCACAGCTTTGGCAGTTAGCAACTTATTGTTTTTGATATGCTCCAGCATCTCCAGGGCGTCATCATATAGTTTTTTGGCTTCCGTGCCTTTTAGCGGATCGTCGAAAATTTGCGGGAACTTACCATTCAATCGCCACGAATGAAAAAAGAAGGTCCAATCGATATAGGGCACAAGCAATTCAAGGTCGATATCGTCCAAAACTGTGATTCCAGATTTTTTCGGAGCCGTTATTTTCTCTGCAGAAAATTCAGCTTTAAATCGGTTTTTTCGTGCTTCTTCAAGGCTGACATACACATCTTTCGACTGCGAGTTGCGGTATTTGTTTCTGAGTGTTTCGTACCGATCATTAATTTGGTCTCGGTACAAGCTTGTTTTTTCGGCAGTTGCCAGCAAACCGGCAATTGCATGCGTAACTTTTGAGGCATCGCGCACATGCACTACGGGCTGACTATATGATGGCGCTATCTTAACAGCGGTGTGCACTTCAGAGGTGGTAGCTCCACCAATTAATAAAGGAATAGTCATTTTTCTGCGATCCATTTCCGCCGCTACATGCACCATTTCTTCAAGTGAAGGGGTTATCAAACCACTCAATCCAATGATATCTACCTGCTCCTCCAGGGCTGTCTGCAAGATTTTTTCGGTCGGAACCATAACGCCTAAATCAATCACTTCGAAATTGTTACATCCCAAAACGATTCCTACAATGTTTTTGCCGATATCATGAACGTCGCCTTTCACGGTTGCCAGCAGCACTTTTCCTGCTGAGCTTGATTCGCCCAAGATTTTTTCTGCTTCAATATAGGGCAGGAGTACTGCTACCGCTTTTTTCATAACGCGGGCACTTTTCACCACCTGTGGAAGGAACATTTTTCCGCTTCCGAAAAGGTCTCCAACAATGTTCATCCCTTCCATCAGTGGCCCTTCGATCACATCAAGGGCGCGCGTGAAATTTGTGCGAATAGCCAGGGTATCTTCTTCGATATGTTCTGTAAGGCCTTTTACCAGCGCGTGTTTCAGCCTTTCATGTAGCGAAAGTTCGCGCCAGGCATCAACTTTTTCAGCTTTAGGCCCGGTGCTTTTTATGTTCTCGGCATACGACAGCAGTCTTTCAGTGGCATCTTTGCGCTTATTGAGCACCAAATCTTCGGTAAGTTGCAGAAGTTCAGGATGAACCTCATCATAAATTTGCAGCAATGCCGGGTTCACAATGCCCATATCCATTCCGGCCTTGATAGCATGATACAAAAACACGGCATGAATTGCTTCCCGAACGGTGTCGTTTCCCCTAAAGGAAAAGGACAAATTGCTCACACCGCCGCTAATTTTTGCGTTAGGCAGATTTTCCTTGATCCAGCGTGTAGCATTGATATAATCAACTGCGTAATTATTGTGCTCTTCAATGCCAGTGCCAATAGCTAAAATATTGGGATCGAAAATAATATCCGTTGACGGAAAACCAACTTCCTGTGTTAGCAAGCGGTAGGCGCGCTGGCAGATACTTATTTTACGCTCTAAACTGGCAGCCTGACCTTCTTCGTCAAAAGCCATAACAACCGCTGCAGCTCCGTATTGCTTGATTCTTTTCGCCTGCTGTTTAAACTGTTCTTCACCTTCTTTCAGGCTGATGGAGTTCACGATAGTTTTTCCCTGAACGCATTTTAGGCCTGCTTCCAACACTTCCCAGCGCGATGAGTCGATCATAATGGGCAAGCGGGCAATATCAGGATCGGCCATCACAAGGTTAAGGAAAGTGACCATTTCTGTTTTAGCATCAAGCAGGCCATCATCCATATTAACATCCAGAATTTGTGCTCCGCCTTCTACCTGATGCCGCGCTATGCTGAGTGCTTCTTCATATTTTTTCTCACGAATAAGCCTTGCAAAACGCTTTGAGCCACTTACATTGGTGCGTTCGCCAATATTGACAAAATTTTGCTGACGGCTAACTTTCAACACCTCAAGGCCTGTAAAAACAGTTTCTGTATTTGATTCGGGAACAAGCCTTGCAGTGGCTTTTGCTGCAATTTGAGCAAAGGCTTGAATGTGTTTTGGTGTTGTGCCACAGCATCCTCCAATAATATTTACAAAACCGTGACTTACAAAATCGTGCATATGACCTGCCATAATCTGCGGACTTTCGTCGTATTCGCCAAACTGGTTTGGTAGTCCGGCATTTGGATAGGCGCTTACAGGAAGGTCAGCTTTTCTGGCAAGTTCTTCAATATAAGGGCGCATTTCTGCAGCGCCAAGTGCACAGTTGAGTCCAATACTGATTAAGTCAATATGTTTTACTGATTGCATAAAGGCCTCCACTGTTTGTCCGGAAAGGGTGCGGCCACTGGCATCTGTTATCGTGCCCGAAACCATAACACCCAGCTTCTGATTAAGTTTTTCCTGAAGCTGTTCGATGGCAAATAGTGCAGCTTTGGCATTGAGTGTGTCGAAAATTGTTTCGACCAAAAGGAAATCTGCACCGCCTGCAATCAAGGCTTCGGCCTGTTCAGCATAAATTTCGACAAGCTGATCGAAGCTTACAGCGCGATAACCGGGGTCGTTTACATCGGGCGACATGGAAGCCGTTTTATTGGTAGGTCCCAAAGCACCAGCCACAAATCTTGGCTTTTCAGGATTTTTTGCTGTAAACGCATCAGCAGCCCGTCGTGCAAGTTGAGCCGATGCGTAATTCATTTCCCAAACTGCTTTTTCCAGACCATAGTCAGCCTGCGAAATGCGGTTGGCATTAAAAGTATTGGTTTCGATAATGTCGGAGCCGGATTCCAGATAGTCACAGTGTATTTGATGGATAAGCCCGGGCTTTGTGATCGAAAGCAGATCGTTGTTTCCGAAAAGGGGATGGCTGTGGCTTGCAAATTGTTCGCCTGTGTAATCTGATTCCTGGAGCTTTTGCTCCTGGATCATAGTGCCCATTGCTCCGTCAAGTACCACAACTTTTGTGCGGATGAGTTCTTTGAGTAGTTCAGTTTTGCTGCGCATTGTGAAATTATTTAACAGCTTCTGCCTGACTGAGTTTGTCAGTAATCATGTATAAATCGATTGAAACAGCTTGCTGCATGGGTTCGTTATTTTAATTTATTATCACCTGGCCATTTTCCCGCCGGTTTAGGTATTAGCACCACTCCCACGCCGGGAAGGTTGCTAGAGTTTCGCTGAGCCTAGTCTCTCCACTCTTCTTTATAAATCAAAAAACCCTTTGACTATTTTAGGTGGGTTTACTTGAAATACGTGGCGCAAAAATAGCATAAAAATTTCAAAAGAGCTTGCTATTTATAGCCAATCTAAATTACTATTTTTTAATTAATTTTTTAAATATCAGTAAATCAATCAAATAGAATGAAATATTCAGTTTTTTAGGAAGGTTGTTCCAACAAAGGCCTTCATTCGGTTGTTAAACTAACTAAAAACTGCTATTTTTGCAGCCCTTTTTATTGATCTAAAAATCTATTTATTAAAAAGTTATGAATATTACCATGACAGAAAACGCTTACAAGATTGCTGACATCAAACTAGCATCCTGGGGACGAAAAGAAATTGAGATAGCCGAAAAAGAAATGCCGGGACTGATGTCGCTGCGTGAGAAATTTGGGAAAGAGAAACCGCTAAAAGGTGCGCGGGTTACAGGTTCTCTGCACATGACCATACAAACTGCTGTATTGATCGAAACCCTTATAGAGCTTGGCGCTGATGTGCGCTGGGCCAGTTGTAATATTTTCTCCACACAGGATCATGCCGCTGCTGCCATTGCCGAAACCGGCGTTCCTGTTTTTGCCTGGAAAGGTGAAACACTGGAAGAGTATTGGTGGAGCACAAAGCAGGCCTTAACTTTTGATGGTGCTAAAGGCCCCCATTTGATAGTGGATGATGGCGGTGATGCCACTTTGATGATTCACAAAGGTCTGGAAATTGAAAAAAACCCTGGCTTACTCAAAAACACATCCGGAAGCCTGGAAGAAAAGGCGCTGATGAAAATTTTGCAGGAAACGTACCTCGAAAATCCAAAACACTGGCATGCCGTTGTTGAAGAATGGAAAGGAGTTTCAGAAGAAACTACTACTGGTGTTCACCGGCTTTATCAAATGAAAGAAGCTGGAAAACTGTTGGTTCCTGCCATCAATGTGAATGACTCTGTTACCAAATCGAAATTTGACAACCTTTATGGCTGCCGCGAATCCTTAGCCGATGGCATCAAACGTGCAACCGATGTGATGCTGGCAGGAAAAGTGTGTGTGGTACTTGGTTATGGCGATGTTGGTAAAGGCTCGGCCAAATCGTTAAAAGCTTACGGTGCTCGCGTACTTGTTACCGAAATTGACCCGATTTGTGCGCTACAGGCCGCCATGGAAGGCTTTGAAGTTACTACCATTGACGAAGCCTTGAAAATTGGTAATATTTATGTTACTACCACAGGCAACAAGGATGTGATTACCCTGGATCATATGCGTCAAATGAAAGATCAGAGCATTGTTTGCAATATTGGTCATTTCGATAATGAAATACAGGTTGACAGCTTGAACGAAGCTAAGGATATTGAGCGTATCAACATCAAGCCACAGGTAGATAAATATGTAATGCCTGCCGGAAATGCCATCTTCCTGCTTGCCGAAGGCCGTTTGGTAAATTTGGGTTGTGCAACAGGTCATCCGAGCTTTGTGATGAGTAACTCATTTACCAATCAAACCCTGGCACAAATTGATTTATGGAAAAACAAGGATAAATATGAAATCGATGTTTATCGCTTACCAAAACACCTTGATGAAGAGGTAGCACGCCTGCATCTGGCACAAATTGGCGTAAAGCTTTCAAAGCTCACGAATGAACAGGCTGATTATCTTGGTGTTCCGGTTGAAGGACCTTATAAACCAGATCATTACAGGTATTAAAACTGATTTTTTAATTCTACAGAAAACACCTTTCGTTCAGTCGGAAGGTGTTTTTTTTAATTCCTGCCTGTTTAAAATGTCCGAAAGCGGCCTTGCTGCAAAAAGTGTAAATCGTTGGATACATGGTTATGCTGTGGGTAATACTTTTAACTGCCTTGATCCCGAACAGGCTAATCCCGAAACTGGAATTTACGAACTAAACACAAACTTTATGGACGCATGCTAATTAAATATTCTAAGCAATTGCCCATTAAAAGTGGTATTATATTGTATGAGCGGGAACTTGCCTTCGCCCTCAACAATGCCACCATTTAATAATAGGTAAGAAATTTCGTTGCATTCGTCGTAGGCAAAAGGAAAGTAATCGCCAACAATCAATCTCGTGCAGTTGCCATCTACGCAACAATTATTGGGTTCGTTGGGCGGTATGCGATCGTAGGCCAGAAATTCAGATAAATTATAACGGTAAACGATGATTCCCCTGCTCGGAGGTTCGGCAGTAAGATACATCCAACCTCCAACCGTATTTAATTCCTGATAAAAGGTGCTGTTTGGATCAATTGTAATATTGATGTAAACATTTGGATTGTTTGGATTTATCTCTTCCTTGCGACAGCCCGAGAAGCTAAGAACAATCACTGCCAATACCAAACCGGCAACATGCTGTATTTTTATCGAATTAAGTGTTTTCACAAAGTTCCTTTCTTTTTCAGAAACGTTTTCTGGAAGGCAAAAGTATGGGTAATTTATATTTTAGTGAATGAAGGTGCAATTTTTTGCCTGTTGGCATTGTGTCCTGACTTGATTTGTGCAATAAATACAAAGCATGCGCAAATTTTACGTAGGTTTGTTAGCTGAAAATTAGTGTACAGCCCATGCGTAAAAACTGGATTTTCTTGTTGATAGTTGGGATGTTGTTGTCTGTTTTCTTTGCTTCGTGCAGCATGTTTAAACCTCGCGGAAAAAAGGCGGCAGATAAACTGGAAATGAAGCTTGCCCGGGAATCGGAAAAAGAATATGAGAAAGCCATTGAAGCACATTTTAAGCAACAATCCAAGGCTACACAAAAGCTGATAAAAAAAATGAAGCGTAAAAACCGACAATGGAAAAAGGCACACAAAAGATAGAGCTGGTATTTGAGACATATCAGCAGTATTTTGGCTGTATGCTTTCGCACAAGCGTTTGCTTTTAGTGTTGATTGTATTGTTTTCGATCATTGAGGTAAAAACACAAAACGCGGAATCAACACTTTATTTTGATCGGATTCTTTCCGAAAATGTACGTATTGAAAAAGGCCTGAGTCAGAACACGGTGAATACGATGATTCAGGACAGTGATGGCTTTATGTGGTTTGGCACCTGGGATGGCCTGAACCGATATGACGGATACGACTTTCTTATATTCAATAAGGAGCATGGTCTGACTAATGAAAATATCAGGGCCATTTACCAGAAAAATGACACGCTATGGATTGGTACTGAAGAAGGGCTTAATTTGCTCGAAATGTCAACCAACAGGATTACCAATTTTTTAAGCGATGAGCATGACACCACAAGCTTGACAAACAACTGGATCAATCATATTTACGAAGATCACAACGGAACATTATGGATTAGCACAGCCAGTGGGTTGTCGTCCTATAAGCCAAAAACAAATACTTTCGGTCAGGTTTTTAGCCGCGATTATGGCAATCCGCTCCGAAGTAACCACATGAATATGGTGAAACAAGACAGCAGTAATAACTACTGGATTGCAACAAGTTATGGGTTGGTTTATTATGAAATTGATACCCAAAGCCTGACGCGGTATTTTCATATTGATGCGGATACTACCAGCTTACCCGACAATCATGTCAACAGCATTACCTTTGATATTTATAACAGATTGTGGGTGGGAACCCAAAGTGGTCTGGCACTTTTTGATTACGAAGAGAAATCTTTTTCCAATATAAAACCCACCTCAGTACAAAATTTTGATCTTGTTGTGGAGGTAATGAGTTTGTTGGCTGATGGAGAAAGCGGCCTGTGGATTGGCACAAATGGGCAAGGCTTGTTTTATATGGATTTCGAAACCGGTGTCCTAAACAATTACACCAATGAACCTAACAGATCCTATTCGCTGTCCGACAACAGAATACACAGTATTTATAACGACTACAACGGCAATGTGTGGGTAGGTACTTTCAACGGCCTGAATATGTTGAACAAAGATGCGCCAAAGTTCAGAACTTACCGGCATAATCCGCACTATGAAAACAGTTTGTCCAATAATTCTGTTTGGGCATTTCTGGAAGTGGAGCCCGGCGTATTCTGGATTGGTACAGATGCTGGTATTTCCATTTTTAATAAGAAAAAGAACACCTATTCGGTTATCAAAGCTGATTCGAAAAAGGAAAACAGCCTTGTGGGTAATTTGGTGCGCAGCCTTTATATGAGCGACGAAGGCATGATATGGATTGGAACCAGAAACAAGGGGCTGAGTGCTTATAATCCGACTACCCGACGATTTACAAACTATAAAGCAGACCCGAAAGTGCCCGGCACCTTGCCTCATGATTATATAACAGATATAGAGCAAGATGCACATGGCCGATTATGGGTTTCTACTGATAATGGTTTTGGAGTGCTTGAGCAGGAAACGGGCTTTTTTATAAACTTTAGCGATAAAGTGAGTAGCCTTAGCCATCGTGTTTATGATGTTTTTCTTGATTCAAAGAAGCGACTATGGCTGGCCTCGGCGCATGGACTTTTGCAGTATAATTATGAAACCGATTCCTTTATATCATATCTTATTCCTGAAGAAATGCTTTTGCAGGACGAATTGCTGACCAATAAGTTTTTCTCCATAACAGAGGATCAAAAGGGGTTATTTTGGATTGGAACACGGGGAGGAGGTTTGGCGCAATTTGATCCTGAAGCAGCAATTTTTAAAGTATATACCGAGAAAGACGGACTTGCGAACAATATTACCTACAAAGCCCTGCAAGATGCTAATGGAATCTTTTGGATTACTACAAACTGGGGGCTTTCACGCTTTAACCCCGATGAAATCAGTTTCTCAAATTATGATGTTACAGACCGCATACAAAGCAATGAATTCAATTTGAATGCGGCTATCATTTCAAGTGATGGCGAAATTTTTATTGGCGGAATGAACGGATTCAACGCCTTTTATCCTGAAGATATTGTTATAAATACCGTTCCTCCTCCTGTTAGGATTACCGCATTTAAAAAGTTCAACGAGCTTCAGTTACGCAATTTGAGAGATGGTGATACACTTTTTTTAAAGTATGACGATAACTACTTCGCTTTTGAATTTGCTGCCTTGGATTTTACGAACCCACAAAAAAATAAATACCGATATATACTCGAAAACTACAATAATTCGTGGATCGACCGCAATGCTAATCAGCGGTTTGCCGAGTATGCCCAGGTTAGTCCCGGAACCTATCGTTTCCACCTGATAGCCTCTAATAGCGATGGTTATTGGAATACAAAAGGAACCAGCCTGATGATTATAATCGAGCCGGCCTGGTTCGATACTTGGTGGTTTCGCGGAGCCATAGCACTGTTGATTGTTTTTATGGTTTATAGCTTGATTTTTATCCGCATGCGCAACATCAGACGCAAGCATGAGGTGGAAAAAAAATACCTGGCTTTCGAAAAGAAAATGTATCAGCTTGAGCAGAAAGCACTTCAGCTTCAGATGAATCCACATTTTTTATTCAACTCGCTCAACAGCATTCAAAGTTTTGTGGTAAACAATGATATTGACAACGCGATTCATTATTTGTCCAAGTTTTCACAATTGATGCGCCGCACGCTCAGCAATTCGCGCGAAAGTTCTATTTCGCTGCGTGATGAATTGCAGGCATTGAAGCTTTATATTGAGATAGAAAGTCTGAGGTTTCATGGTAAGTTCAGCTATGATATCGCAGTAGATCCGGAGATTGATGACGGCTTTTTAGAGATTCCGCCAATGATACTTCAGCCTTATGTTGAAAACGCAATTGTTCATGGCTTAATGCATAGTGCACAAAAAGGACATCTAAAAATTGAGCTTAGTATTCAGGACGACAGCTTATTATGTGTAATTGAAGATGATGGTATTGGCCGCAAGCGTGCTGCCGAAATACGAAAGGAATCGGGCATAGAGCGTAAATCGCGCGGGATGATTATTACAAAAGAACGCCTGGATATCCTCAATCAATACACACAAGATATCTACACCGTAAATGTGATTGACATTGTTGACGAAAACGACAAGGCAAAAGGTACCAGAGTCGAAATCCGAATCAATTATAAAGAGTAATTTTGACAGCTTAAAAATAAAAATATGATCAGATGTGTAATCGTTGAGGACGAACCCAAATCGCGGGAAACCCTGAACGGGCTATTGAAGCGGTTTTGTGACGATGTAATGATAGTTGCTGAGGCAGGAGGGGTCGAGGCCGGAAGACAAGCTATTCTGGAACATCATCCTGACCTTGTTTTTCTCGATATTGAAATGCCTGATGGAAGTGGGTTTCGGCTGCTTGAGCGCCTTAAAGATGTGAATTTTGAAGTTGTATTTACAACCGCTTTTGAGCAGTTTGCTATCAAAGCTATCCGCTATGCCGCGCTTGATTATTTGCTAAAACCTATTGTGCCCGAAGAACTTGTTGCAGCCGTTAATAAGGTAAGGGGTATCAAAGAAAAAAAATCTAATCAAAAACAGATAGAGGTTCTGATGAGTAACCTCAACCCGGATGCCCTTGAATCGAAAAAAATTGTGCTCTCAACCTCAGAAAAAATTCATGTAGTTGAAATGGATAATATCATCCGTTGCGAATCGGATAACTATTATACCCATTTCTACTTTAAAGACGGCGGTCATTTGCTCATCAGCAAAACGCTAAAAGATGTGGAGAGTTTGCTGCAGGAAGGAAATTTTATCCGGCCACATAAATCACACCTTATTAACACGCGATATATCCGTAATTTTAACCGCGAGCAGGTAGCTATTACGCTTTCTGATGGGAGTTTAATTCCTGTTTCGAGGCGTAAGAAGGAAAAAATACTAGAATTTATTAACCAATTATAAAGAATTTAAATGCCTTATAAACAGAGAAATAGAGGCTCTTTTTAAATCCTTAAACTGGCTAAGAGCAGCCGTTTTCTTATTTATTATGGCGAATTGTATAGTAGAATTATTACTTTTAGCCTCCTTAACCAGTATAGAACTACACGCATGGAAGACCTGATATATATTTTAATTGGAGTTATTTGGTTAGTATTCAGTGTGATAAAAGGTACACAGAAAAAAAATCCTCCTTCAATTAATGATGCTGAGGAGCATGATGAATCGGATCACAGAGGATTCGAGGACATCATGGCCGAAATATTGGGAAAACAGAACCCGCGTGAAGAAAAGCCCAACATTGAGGAATACAAAAGTGAACAAGAACCTGAAGAAGAGCAGGTTGGTATGGCTTACCAATCACTTGAAGACTTGTATATGAAAGAAAGGTTGAAAAACCGTGAAGCCAATTTAGGATTAGATGAACCGGAAAAAGAAATTTTAGAACCAGAAACAATAAAAAGGAATAAACCACGGCCACAATTTGATTTGCGTAAAGCAATCATCTATCAAACTATCTTGGAAAGACCTTATGTTTAAGGAATTGTCAGGCATTGGTGAACTTTTTTGAAAGAGGACGGGTGTTTTTTTTGGATAGTAAAATGATTTATTTCTATCTTTACCGGCCTTAAACGCACAATAAGAGTAGTATAACATAAAATTACATGGTATGTTGAAAAATTTACTGTTAACTCTGTGCATAGTGTTGACGTCATGGACGTTAGCGCTGGCTCAGCAAGGAAGATTACAAGGTAAAGTGTACGAGAAGGACAGCAAGGAACCCATTCCTTTTGCCAACATTGTACTCGAAAATGGCGGAACAGTGGTGGGTGGAGCTACCTCAGACTTCGATGGAAACTATGTCATCAACCCAATTCCTCCGGGTAAATATGACCTTAAAGCAACTTTTGTAGGATATAATCCTGTAACTATTACAGGAATTAATATTCCGGGTAACAAAATTACCTTTTACGATATCGAGATGTCGGGATCATCCATTAATCTTGAGACGGTGGAAATTATTGAGTACAAAGTTCCGCTGATTTCAAAGGATAAAACCGCCAGTGGTGCTTCTGTTACATCAGAAGAAATCAAAAAGATGCCAAACCGTTCGGCCGATGCCGTAGCTGCTACCGTTGGTGGTGTGTTTTCGCAGGATGGTGAGCGTGGTAACGTGCGTGGTGCACGTTCCGATGCTACCGCCGTCTATATAGATGGTGTGCGCGTGATCGGTTCAGGGAATGTACCACAATCAGCCATTGAGCAGGTTGACGTTATTTTGGGTGGAACGCCGGCACAGTATGGTGATGCCACAGGAGGTATTATCAGTGTAACAACCAAAGGACCTTCGCGTAAATTCGGAGCAGGTGTTGAGCTGGAAACCTCTGAAATGCTCGATGCTTACGGCCACAACAGACTTGGATTTAACGTGCAGGGCCCATTGCTAAAAAGCAAGAAAAACGAAACTGCTCTGCTGGGATTCTTCATTGCCGGCGATATCAATTATAACCGCGATGGCCGCATTTCCGGATTAGGATATTACCGCGCTAATGATGCTACACTTTCCAGCATCAGCGATAATCCGCTCCGTCCATCAGGAACCGGAACAGGTACCTTCAGAAATGGCGAGTTTGTGCGGATGGGTGACTTGGTATCTTCTAAAACATCTATGAATACTGCCCGTTATGGTGTAAACCTTTCCGGGAATATTAATATCCGTACAACTGAAACAATTAACCTTTCTGTTGGCGGAACTTTCAACAAAACCGAGGGTGATGCTTTCAGGTATTCTGCATCGTTCTTTAATTACGACAAAAATACCCGTTTTGATAACAATACTTGGCGTGTCTTTGGACGTTTTACCCAACGTTTCCCAACAGATAGCGAAAGCACTTCGATTATCAAGAATATTTACTACTCTATCCAGGCCGATTATACCCGCGAAAACAATTATTATGGCGATCCAAACCATTGGGATGATGTTTTCAAATATGGCTATCTCGGAAAATATGAAGTTTACAAAACCCCAACTTTTGAGCTGGGAAGCGATACAGTAAATGGACAGGCTTATAATGATGTATGGGTGCTCAATTCATGGGATTTTGATACCTTGGTAAGTTGGACGCCTTCTGATATAAATCCTTTGGTTGCCAATTACACTTCCAGTTATTATGACACTTATGCCGGACAGCCTGAAGATCATTACGAAAACTTCAGTCAGATTCAGTTAGGTGGAGGTTTGTTGAATGGCGATTCACCAAGTGCTTTTTATGGTCTGTATCAGGCTCCAGGAACCAATCAAAGTGGGTATGGATTCGATGATAATGATCAGTTTAGTATTAATGTGAATGGATCTATGGATATTGGGAATCATGAAATCAGACTCGGTTTTCAGTATGAGCAGCGCACGAGCCGCAGTGTAGCTTATGCCCCCACCGGCATGTGGACTTTGATGCGCGGATTGACAAACTTTCATATCAACGAGCTGGACAAAGACAATCCTTTCGTGATTGGCTATGATGGTATTGTTGATACAATTATGTATTACAGAAGATATGATGGACAGTCGCAACGTACATTTGATGCTAATTTGCGCGAAAAACTGGGATTAGCAGTTGACGGCCTGGATTATATCAATATCGACTCCTACGATTTCAACAACAATACCATTGATTATTATGATAAAGATGGTAATTTGCACACAATAACTGCGAACGGAGAACTTTTCGACCTCAGCATGTTTAGTCCTGACGAACTATTGAATGATGGTAACTACTATACCACTTATTCAGGTTATGACTATACCGGAAATAAATTGACATCGAAACCAAGCTTTGAAGATTTCTTTACCGAACGTGATGAAAATGGCATGTTTACCCGCCCTATTGGAGCATTCCAGCCAGTTTATATTGCCGGTTATTTACAGGATAAATTTGCTTTTCGCGACCTTATCTTTAATATAGGTGTACGCGTTGACCGTTTTGACGCCAACCAACAAGTATTAAATGATCCTTATTTACTTTTTAATGCAAGAACTGCAGGTGAAGTAACCAGCATTAAAGGACAGACCGTAAATCATCCTGCCAGCATCGAAGGCGACTATGTAGTTTATGTTGATAAAGTGAATGATCCAACCAGAATTGTTGGGTATCGTAACGAAAACACCTGGTTTAATGCAGAAGGCGCTGAAATACAAGATCCCACCATCCTTGATGCAGGTTCTGGTATTTCACCTTATTTATTTAATCCTGATCAGAATCGTGTTGATATAACCTCTTTTAAAGATTATGAGCCACAGGTAAATGTGATGCCTCGTATCTCATTCTCCTTCCCGATTTCTGATGAAGCGCTATTTTTTGCCCACTACGATGTGCTTACACAACGTCCGACAAGTAATTTGTTTTCGAATCCTGCTACCTATTACTTCTTCGAAAACATCGGTAGTGTGATTAACAACCCCTCTTTGCGTCCTTCACAAACTATTGACTACGAGCTTGGATTTACCCAGAAGCTGACAAATTCTTCTTCAATCACCTTCACTTCATTTTATCGTGAAATGCGTGATATGATTCAGATTTATCGCTTCAATGGCGCTTATCCAAAAGATTATACCTCTTTCAACAACCTCGACTTTGGTACTGTAAAAGGTATGACGGTTGAGTATGATCTGCGTCGTACAAATAATGCCCGTCTCCGTGCAAGTTACACCTTGCAGTTTGCCAACGCTACAGGAGCTTCTACAACAACTGCTGCTGCCCTTGTTGCAGCCGGATTGCCCAACCTTCGTTCAACTATTGCGATGCCATGGGACCGCCGTCACCAGTTTAATGTGCTGTTCGATTACCGTTATGGAAAAGGTAAAGAATATAACGGACCCGTTATTAGAAGAGAGAAGAAAGATAAGGCGCCCGTTCAAATCCTGAATAACACCGGTTTTTCACTTACAGTTACCGGAGGATCTGGAACACCTTATACCGCTTCTCGTAATGTTATTTCACCTATTTCCGGTGGTAGCCAGCTTTTACGAGGCACCTATTTTGGATCTCGTTTGCCCTGGCAGTTCCGCCTCGACCTGCGTGTTGACAAGGATATTGACCTGAATTTAGGAAGTAAAGACGGTGAAAAACGTATGGCTTACCTCAATGTATATCTGCAAGTGCTTAACCTGCTTGACACCAAGAATGTGTTAGGCGTTTATTCAGCTACCGGAAACCCGGATGATGATGGTTACCTTTCTGCTCCGGAATGGCAACGCCAGATCAATAACCAAACAGATCCCATTGCTTTCAGGGAGCTGTATAGTGTTTACGTGAATGCACCTGGTAACTACAGCTCACCTCGTCAAATCAGAGTTGGTGTGCTCTTTAACTTCTAAAATACAGCCACGGAATGCAAGAAGATTTAAACATGAAAAAAATTACTGTTACAATGAAAAATATGTCCAGATTGCTCTTTGCAGGCCTTTTCATTTTCCTGATTGTTGATCAGGGATGGGCCCGGGAACGCCAGCTCCCAAATGGGAAAACGATTTCTAACGGATTAAAACAAACTACTGCCGGATGTTCTCCTTCATCTGCTTTTGAATGGCTCGATGTCAATAATGTGCGTGCCCGTATCAATGCAGGTGGCGATATGTGGTGGGATTTGCCGGGAGGTACAGGATCAAAGTATTTTATTCCTAAGAGTGGATCCGCAACCTCCTTGTTTGCCGGCTCACTCTGGATAGGTGGTCTTGATATTAATAATCAGCTGAAGCTGGCTGCGGTCAGATTCCGTCAGGATGGTAACGACTTCTGGACAGGCCCTTTAACTATTGATGGCACTGCCGCAATTGATGAAAATACCTGTGCAGAATACGACAAGCATTTCAAGATGACACGTGCGATGGTCGATGAGTTTTTGGCCAATACCGACCCGATAACCGGTGCCTTTATTCCGAGTGAGGAATATAGTATTCCAACCGAAATTCTTGAATGGCCGGCGCATGGTGATGTTTCTAAAAATCAGAGCTTTTACCTTGCCCCTTTTTACGATGTTGATGGCGATGGTGAATACAATCCGCTTTTGGGAGATTATCCATATTATGATATCGACAACAGCCTGTGTAATACAAAAACACCTACAATGGATGAGTCTATTGAAGGCTCAATCAAAGGTTCAATCCTGGCTGACCAGGTAATTAAAGGTGACCAGACTTTATGGTGGGTGTTTAATGATAAAGGGAATATCCATACCGAATCACAGGGCGCAGCAATTGGCTTGGAGATCAGAGCTCAGGCCTTTGCTTTTGCAACGAATGATGAGGTGAATAATATGACTTTTTATAGTTATGAAATTATTAACCGTTCAACGTTTGAGCTGACAGAAACTTATTTTTCACCTTGGGTAGATACTGACCTTGGCTATGCATTTGATGACTTTGTTGGTTGTGATGTAGGCCGTGGTTTGGGTTATGCCTACAATGGTAATGCTGTTGATGGTAGCGGTGAGCCTGAGGCTTATGGCGATCAGCCACCTGCCATTGGTGTTGACTTTTTCCAGGGACCTTATCTGGATCCTGATGGACTTGATAATCCACGCTTTCGTTTTGTTACTGATCCTGCCACAGGTGATACTATTGGCCGCGAGCAGCTATGTGATGTAAGTATTAATGGTGTGAACTTTGGAAACGATATTGTAGATGATGAACGTTTCGGAATGCGTCGTTTTGTTTACCATAACAACTGCGCTTCAGGACCTACTTGCGACCCTAACAACGCGCCTGAAACCTATAACTTATTGCGTGGTATCTGGAAAGATGGTATCAAAATGCAATATGGTGGTACGGCTCACCCAAGTGGTTCCGGAACCGTAGGCCCTGACACTGACTTTATGTTCCCTGGTGATACTGATGACTGTAACTGGGGTACGGGTGGCGTTCCACCGAATGGTGGTTATACGCAAAATAATTTATACTGGACAGAAGAAACCGGTGCTGCCGGTTCTCCAAATGACCCGGGCGACCGTAGGTTTATGCAGTCTGCTGGTCCTTTTACGCTGAAACCGGGCGCTGTGAACTATATCACTGTTGGTATTCCATGGGCTCGCGCCGTTTCGGGTGGTCCTTTTGCTTCTGTTGAACTGTTGCGTCGCGTTGATGATAAGGCTCAGGCCCTGTTTGATAACTGCTTTAAAGTGATTGATGGTCCTAATGCCCCTGACCTAAGTTTCCAGGAAATGGATCGCGAACTACTTGTTTATATTTCCAACTCTCCTGCCTCCAATAACTTTGGTGAAGATTACCAGGAATTCGATCCTAATATTCCACAACCAAACCCAAATAATCCTGAAGAAAGAAGTGATAGCTTGTACCGTTTTGAAGGCTATCAGATCTTCCAATTGAAGGATGCTTCTGTTGGTGTTGAGAGTATTCAGAATCCTGACCAAGTGCGTCTTGTTGCTCAGTTCGATAAAAAGAATGGTGTAACTAAACTTGTAAACTTCTATTATGACGATATTATCGGTGCTAATGTTCCTGTTCTAGAGGTAACCGGCAGCGATGATGGTATCCAGCATTCTTTCAGTTTGACTCAGGATGCCTTTGCTACCGGAGATAACCGCCTGGTAAATCATAAGCAGTATTACTTTATGGCGATTGCTTATGCTTACAACGAATTTATGGAATATACCCAGGAGCCTGCCGTGTTGAACGGTTTGCTTGGCCAGAAGACACCTTACCTTGCCGGTCGCAAGAATATCAGAACATATACTGCAATTCCGCATAAAACGATAAATGGTATTGTTATAAAGGGTGACTATGGCGATGGCCCTGAGATTACACGATTAAGTGGTAATGGTAACGGTGGCAATATGCTTGAATTGAAACAGGAAACTGTAGATGAAATTTTAAGCAAGGCTCCAGCCAGCGAAACCAATATTTATGGTGGTCCTGATTATCCAATAGCTTACAATCCTGTTTATCAGGAAGGTCATGGACCGCTTAATGTAAAAGTTGTTGATCCACTGAATGTAGTAAGTGCAGATTATGAACTTACATTTGACACCTTAAGATTTAAACGATTGTTTGATGTTACCGGAGAAGCCGATATTCAGGGTGATACTGCCAGCAAATATATCTCTAACTGGCAATTGAAAGATTTGACATCGGGTGAGGTTTATTTCTCAGATACCACTATCCTGGAGTCAAATGAACAGCTTTTCCTTGACAGAGGTATTGCTGTAACGATTGTGCAACCATTTAACCCCGGACCTTATCGCGTTGGACAGAATAATGCGAATAAGAATATGTATAGAATCTTGGCTGACAACAATGGTTTTATCGAGTCAAGTATTGTTTATGCTGACAGTTCACGGCGCTGGCTAGATGGTGTTAGAGATGAGGATATCCCCGGATTTGCGTTGGATTGGATTCGTTCAGGAACCAATAAAGATCAGGAGAACCCATCGAATGATGACTGGCAAATGTCAACTGACCCTGACAGACCTTGGGACCCTGATGAAGCTTTCGAAAAGATTGTGAATGGTATTTGGGCACCTTATTCGATGACTTCATTTGCCAATAATATTGGACAAGGTTCAACGCAAAGTATAGTAGGACCTGCATTTAGCGAAGATTCAAAAACATCAAACCGCATCGAAAAAATTGCGAGTGTTGATATCGTTCTTACACCAGATAAGTCGAAATGGTCACGTAGTCCGGTATTAGAAATGTCGTATGACAGAGCCCTCGCCGAAGGCAATGCGCCACGTTTTGGTTTGCGCCGCGCACCATCGGTTGATAAAGACGGTAATTCCGCTTCAGCAATGGATTTGGAACCGAGCAGCAATCCTGAGGATCCTAACTATATGAGTAGTCATGGTATGGGCTGGTTCCCCGGTTATGCCATTAACCTGGAAACCGGTGAGCGTTTGAATATCATGTTTGGCGAAGATTCCTACCTCTCAGGACAGAATGGCCGTGATATGCTTTTCAATCCTACTGCAAAGAATATGGATTTGCTTGAGCAAATTTTTGATCCGAATATATTCTCTCAGGTTGGTTTCCAGCCGTTGATGGGGGGTAAGCATTATGTGTATATTATGCGTCATGATTACTATAACTTCTCGCAACTGAATATTGATTTCAACTCTCCTGCTTACGATGCAGGCCATTACGCGCACAGTGTGCTCGACACGCTTTTTGACACACAGTTCCCATTCATTACCAACTATTTCTTTACACAAATTATGTATGTGGGAATGCCAATGGCTGTAAAAGGTGAAGAGTGGTTAAGCAATGAGGCACGCATTCGTATAAGGATAGCTAAGCCTTACGAACGTTACTATTCAACACTTCCCCTCGACACTGTTTATGATGGTATGGATGTAAATCGTTTCTATCCCGCTTATCAGTTTAGTACCAAAGGAATAGCCACAGAGTACGATGTACCTGAAAAAATCCAGCAGGATCTTGATTTGGTTAATATTGTGCCAAATCCGTACTATGCGTATTCATCCTACGAAAGGAATGCTTTGGATAACAGAGTTAAGATCATAAACTTACCAGAACAATGTGTGATTACGATATACAATATGAGCGGTACAAGAGTGAGGCAATTTAAGAAAGATGAACCCAAGACTTCTATTGATTGGGATTTGAAGAACTTTGCCGGTGTACCGATTGCCAGTGGTATTTATTTGATTCACATCAAATCAGACGAAGGCGAACGCGTAATCAAATGGTTTGGAACAATGCGTCCTATTGACCTGAATACCTTCTAATAAATTGAAATGCGAACCAAAAATAAAAGATAGATTATGAATACTTTTTATAGATACATAACCATGATAAGCCTTGTAATGCTGGTTAGTATTACGGGTAAGGATGCTTTCGCAGGAAATAAGGACAGGTCGGGTCAGGCTGGTGCTTCCGAGTTATTAATTAATCCATGGGCACGCAGCACGGGCTGGGGAAATGCCGGGATGTCGAATATCAAAGGCCTCGAAGCTATCTGGAGTAATGTGGGAGGTACGGCTTTTACAAAGAAAACAGAGCTGATTTTTTCCCATACCACCTGGTTGAAAGGCTCAGATGTAAGCATCTTCTCATTCGGGCTAACACAGCGTGTTGGCGAGAGCGGAGCTTTAGGATTAGCTGTTATGTCGATGAATTTTGGCGATATCCCCATTACAACCACAGAATATCCTGATGGTGGTTTGGGTAACTATTCCCCTAATTTAATGAATATTAGCCTTTCCTATGCTAAATCTTTCTCAAATAGCATTCACGCCGGTTTTGTGATGAAGATCATTTCAGAAAGTATTTCTGATATGAGTGCACAAGGTGTAGCTTTGGATGCAGGTATCCAGTATGTTACTGGTGCCAGAGAGAATATCCATTTTGGAATTACCTTGAAGAATATTGGACCTACCATGCAGTTCTCAGGTGATGGGTTATCATTAAAAGCCTTTATCCCCGGACAAGAAAATCAATTTACCCTTGAGCAAAGGCAGGAAGCTTTTGAATTGCCTACACAATTATCAATTGGTGCGGCATACGATTTTCTGTTCGAGAATGACTATCGTTTTACGCTGGCTGGAAACTTTACCTCAAACTCATTTACTAAGGATCAGATTACCCTGGGCGGTGAATTTTCGCTTAAGGATTACCTGTTGCTTCGTGCCGGATATACTTACGAAGATGGTATATGGGATGGTATTGAAGATGTAAATAGAACGAATATCAGCAAAGGCTTAAGTGCTGGCTTCTCGGTGCAGGTGCCTTTGAACAAAGAGAGCGGTTCAGTGTTTTCAGTGGATTATTCCTATAGAGATACCGATCATTTCAATGGAAATCATACCATTGGAGCACGTATTAGTTTCTAAGGAATACTTTATTTAAGATTTTTTTATCAGCGGCCGGCATAGGCCGCTGATATTTTTATTATTTGTTGATTTTTAAGGAGTTTTGAATTGACAGAAAAAAATATTTAGGCCGATACAGGTTTATTTCGAAAGAAAATAGTGTATATTTGCATCAGAAAGGCCCTTATACTATTAAGGGTCTTTTTATCTTATAAAATTTGAACGTAAAACGTTTTCCGAAACAGTTTCGGGAACAACTAAAATGACCGGCTCTGCTCTGCAAGTCGGATTTATTGATTAAACCCTTTTTGGTTATGTCAGAAACAAAATATTTTACTCAGGAAGGTCTGCAGAAACTTAAGGATGAATTGGAAATCCTGATGCTGAAAGAGCGTCCGAAAATCTCCCAGATGATTGCGGAAGCACGCGATAAAGGCGATTTGTCTGAAAATGCTGAATACGATGCCGCAAAAGAAGCGCAGGGAATGCTGGAACTTAAAATTTCTAAGCTGCAGCAACTGATCGTGAACGCAAGAGTTATTGATGAATCCAAAATGGATATTACAAAAGTATTGTTGCTTTCGAAAGTTAAGATTAAAAACCTGAAAAATGGTGCAGAGATGAACTACCTGCTGGTTCCTGAAAAGGAAGCTGATCTAAAAAGCGGGAAGATATCAGTAAATTCACCGATAGCTAAAGGATTACTTGGTAAATCAGTAGGCGATCAGGTTGAAATCGTTGTTCCTGCCGGAGTAATGACTTTCGAGATTGTGGAAGTATCACGCTAATTATTGAAGATATGGCTAGCATATTCACTAAAATTGTTCAGGGAGAAATACCAGCTTATAAGCTTGCTGAAGATGACAAGCACCTTGCTTTTTTGGATATCAATCCACTGGCTAAAGGGCACGCGCTCGTAATACCCAAAAAGGAGGTCGACTATGTGTTGAATCTGGAAGATTCTGAACTGGCCGAACTAATGGTATTTGCAAAAAAAGTGGGGCGCGCTATTGAGAAAGTAGTGAGCTGCAAAAGGATGGGAATTACAGTTATCGGCCTAGAAGTGCCTCATACGCACATCCATTTGATACCGATCAATACAATTTATGATATGGATTTTAAGCAACCCAAGCTGAAGTTCAGTCAGGAGGAATTTGCTGCTTTATGCGACGAAATTAAGGCTGCCTGCGCAAACTTATAGCCAAAATATTTTTTGTAACCCTAAAGGCCGGCTGTGAAGTCGGCCTTTTTACTTTTATCCGGTAACAACAATTAAGGAAAGGTTTGCAGAGATTAGTAAGCCCGTTGGTCTCGTCCCTCGATAAAATTGAGGAAGGAGCGGTTTACGACTTTATTGCCTCCCGGGGTTGGATAGTCGCCTGTGAAATACCAATCGCCCTTGTGATCAGGGATGGCAGCATGCAGGTTTTCGATAGACTGATAAACCACACTAACCCTCGCGTTAATCTCTGGTGAGGTGATCATGGCAGCAATGCGATCCGAAATCTGCTTTGGGCTAAATGGTTTGTAGATCTCTTTCACATAATTCTGCATTTCTTCTTTGGGCAGGGTTTCCTGCTGCTTACACTTTTTATACACCTCATTGATTACATGCGATTGGTGTGTTTCTTTAAGTAAGGCTATCGTAGCTTTGAATGCAATAAAATCGCCTAATTTGGCCATATCGATGCCATAGCAGTCGGGATAACGAATTTGAGGTGCTGATGAAGCCACAACGATATGTTTTGGTCCCAGGCGGTCAAGAATCCTGATAATGCTATTGCGTAAGGTGGTTCCTCTCACGATAGAATCGTCAAGAACAACAAGGGTGTCTTTATCTTTTCTAACAACACCATAAGTAACATCATAGATGTGAGTTACCAGATCATTGCGTTGATTATCCTGTGTGATAAAAGTGCGCAGCTTCATATCCTTCACAGCAATTTCCTCAATGCGGAGCTGCGTGGCAAATATAGCGTCCAATTCTTCAGCGGTTAAATTGTTTCCGGCCGCTTTGATTTGGTCTTTTTTCACATCGCGACAATGATCGTTAAGCGCTTGCACCATGCCGCGAAAGGCTGCAGAAGCCGTATTGGGAATATAGGAAAAAACCGTATTGTCCAGATCGTAATCAATTTCCTGAAGCACAAAAGGAACCAGAAGTTTACCGAGGTCTTTGCGTTCTTTGTAGATGTCGGCATCTGTGCCTCTGGAAAAGTAAATCCGCTCGAAGGAGCATGCCTTGCGGGGCAAAGGGGCTTTGCAACGTTCCTCCGAAAAACTGCCGTCTTTCTTGATAATCAGGGCATGTCCGGGCTGAACTTCTTTTATGGTGCCGATCGGAACATCAAAAGCAGTTTGAATGGGAGGACGCTCCGAAGTAGCCACAATCACTTCATCATCAGCGTAATAGTAAGCTGGCCTGATCCCTGCAGGATCTCTGAAAACAAAAGCATCGCCATGGCCAATCATTCCGGTAATTACATAGCCGCCGTCCCAATATTGCGAGCTTTCTTCTAAAATGGCCTGCACATTAAGTTCTTCGGCAATCTTATGAGAGATGTCTCTTTTTGAAAGGCCTGAATTTTTGTATTGCTTGTAAATACGTTCGTTTTCCGTATCCAGAAAATGGCCTATTTTTTCAAGAACAGTAACGGTGTCGGAGGTTTCAACAGGATATTGACCCAACTCAACAAGCTTGGTAAAGAGTTCGTCAACATTGGTCATGTTAAAATTACCTGCCAACACCAGATTTCGGGTCATCCAATTATTTGAGCGGACAAAGGGATGGAGATTCATAATGCTGTTCAGGCCAAAAGTGCCATAACGTAAGTGACCCATAAACAATTCCCCGGTGAAATCGATGTGTTGTTTCAGCCAGTTTACATCGTTTAGCCGTTCAGGACGCTGAAGTTCTATCTGATGTAGCTTGTCATAAATTTTCCTGAAAATGTCTTTAATCGGGGCGGTGGCATTGGAACGCAACCGGCTGATATATTTATTGCCGGGCTCCAAATCCAATTTTATACCTGCAATTCCGGCTCCATCCTGCCCTCGGTTGTGCTGTTTTTGCATCAATAAATGCAGCTTTTGCAAGCCATAAAATGCAGTTCCGTATTTTGCAAGATAAAATTCAAGCGGTTTGCGCAAACGGACGAGTGCTATACCGCACTCATGTTTTATTTGATCGCTCATGAAGCCATTCCCTTAAAAATCATAAATTTGCCCATTCAAGCCGCAAAAGTAACAAAAATATGATCGTGGAAGTACGAAAAGCTCAAAGGAGTGATAATGAAAAAATCGCTCATTTTCAGGAAGAAATGGCCTTTGAAACAGAAGGGATAAACCTCAATGCGAACATCATAAGGGCAGGTATTGATGCCGTGTTTGACGATGCTGCCAAAGGAATGTATTTTGTTGCAGAAATCGATGGAATTGTTGCCGGATCATTACTTATCACTTATGAATGGAGCGATTGGCGTAATAGTTGGGTTTATTGGATCCAATCGGTTTATATCGATAAGGCTTTTCGCCGCAAAGGTATTTATAAAGAAATGTATGAACATATTCAACGCTTGGCCGAAGCAGATGCTGAGGTTGCCGGCATCAGGCTATATGTTGATAAAACAAATGTAAAGGCTCAGAAAACATACGCCAGCTTAGGTATGAATGGAGAGCATTATCAAGTGTTTGAGTGGATGAAAAACAGTTGATAATTGATAAGACTCCAAGGTTTTAGCTTGATATTTCCAAGGAAAAAGCTTACCCAAATTAAACACAGGTCGTGAAAATCCCACACTTTAATTAGCAAGTAATATGGCTCAAAAAAGAAAAGTTCCGCATACCTACGTTATTGTATTTTTTATCATAATGCTGGCTGCTGTTATGACCTGGATTATTCCTCCGGGGAGTTATGTGGAAGAAACCATCATAACGGATGCAGGAACCAAAACGCAAATGCAATTTTACTATCAGGACGATCTGCCTGCAGCCGAACAAGAACTTTTTGAGGCAGAACCTCAAACCTGGCAGGTTTTTTCGGCCTTGTTTAAAGGTTTTGAGAAACAAAGTAATATTATCATTTTCATTTTAATGATTGGCGGTGCTTTTTGGATTATGAACCAGAGCAAGGCCATTGATGTGGGAATTTATGCCTTCTTGCGTTTCACAAAAACGCTGGAACACAATCGGTTTATGAAGGCTTTAGGTGTTGATAATGTAATTATTGCACTTGTTATGATCTTGTTTAGTGTTTTTGGTGCTGTTTTCGGGATGAGCGAAGAAACGATTGCCTTTGCCATAATCATTGTGCCGCTGGCCATTTCAATGGGATACGACTCTATTGTTGGGGTAAGTATGGTTTATGTGGGCGCTCATCTCGGCTTTGCCGGTGCTGTGCTTAATCCGTTTACCATTGGTATTGCGCAGGGCTTGGCCGATATCCCGCTTTTTTCGGGCATTGAATACAGGATGCTGACTTGGGTTGCCATCAATGCTTTTGGAATTTTCTTTGTGCTGCGGTATGCCATAAAAATTAAAAAAAATCCGGCAGCCTCACCGATGTACACTGACGATGCTTACTGGCGCGCCCGTGAGCAGGATCAATCGGTAGCCTTGACTTATTACACACCACGAATTGCTTGGGTTGTATTTGGATTAATTAGTCTGGCATTGACCATATTTTCAGTGGTTTATCCTGAAACTACCCTAACAGTTGGCAATAGCAGCATTAGTTTTTATATCCTTCCTTTAAGCACGCTGTTGTTTATTTTATTTGGCGTGCTGAGTCTCAAAAAATCAGTACACTATTTTATTCTTTTGCTGCTTGCCTATACCATTTTTTATCTCATCGTAGGTGTAATGGGCTATGGCTGGTATGTGATGGAAATTGCCACATTATTTCTGGTGATGGGTATTGCCAGTGGATTGGCTATCAATAAATCTGCTGATGATATTGCCAAATTATTTCTCGAAGGAGTAAATGATATTATGACGGCAGCGATAATTGTGGGACTTGCCGGGGGGATTATCGTGGTTCTTGAAGATGGTGGTATTATTGATTCAATTCTGTACGGACTTTCCAAAGCCATGATGAATTTCGGCCAGATTGCTTCTGTTGGTGTGATGTATCTTATCCAAACCATCATCAATATAGTGATTCCTTCCGGCTCGGCCAAAGCTGCTATAACGATGCCGATTATGGCGCCTTTCAGCGATTTGATTGGCATTTCGCGGCAAGCTACGGTAATGGCTTTCCAGTTTGGCGATGGCTTTACGAATATGATTACTCCTACGTCCGGAATTTTAATTGCCGTACTTGGTGTTGCACGCATTCCCTATCAGAAATGGGTTAAATGGGTTTGGCCATTGATTCTGGGGCTGATTATCCTGGGGTTTTTACTCCTGATTCCGACAGTGACCATGCCTTTGAATGGATTCTAACCTAATTTTTACTCTGATCGTAAGGCTTTCATGGGATTATTATGCACAGCAATTATAGTTCTCCAGCTAATTATAATCAGCGTTAAGATCAAACTTGAGAGGGCAGCAACAATAAAATACAAAGGATTTAGTTTCGTGTGATTGGCAAAATTATTGAGCCAATCCGTAAGAAACCACCAACTTAGTGGCCATGCTATCATATTGGCTATCAATACTAAAAACAGGTATTCTTTAGCAAATAGCATCAACATATGGTTCAAATTTGCGCCAATAGTTAACCGAATGCTGATTTCGCGGCGGCGCTGGCCAATAACAAATGAAACCAAACCGAAGAGTCCCATGCCTGCGACCAGTATTATCAAAAAAGTTAAGGCCAGCGAAAATTTGCTCAGGCGTTCCTCTTCCCGGTATTGCTTGTCAAGTTCGTCCGAAAGAAAGGTGTATTCAAATGGCCTGCCCGGGGCAAACTGCCGAAAGCTTTTTTCTATTTTTTCAAGGGCTTGCTTGTAGTTTTTCGGTGCAATTCTAATAGCCACATAACGCAGAAAAAAGCCATTTACCCGCTCTTCTTCCTTAATGTTGAGCACGAAAGGGGAGGTGCCTGAATGCAGTGAGGTAGCATTAAAATTCTGAAAAACACCAACCACCCTTTCCTCGCCGGCTAAGGATTTGAATTTTTTTCCGAGCGCCTCTTCATTGGATCCCCATCCGAGGTGTTCAACCATGGCTTCGTTGATCAATATGGCGCTCATGGGATCGGTTTTGTTTTCTCTGCTGTAATCGCGGCCTGCCACAACAGGGACTTCAAAAGTTTTCAGAAAATCGTGCTGAACAACCAAAGCCGGATAAAATTGCCATTTGTCTTCCGGAAAACCTTCGGGCCGGAATTCGTGGGTGTTGTGGGCAACCCCGAAAATGTCGTCGAGTGCTGTAACAGAGATTATTTCTGCATGTTGCTCCAGCTCATTTTTGAATGATTCATATTGTCGTACCACCGGACTGCGATTTACGGGAACAAATACAACGGCTTCTTTATTGAAGCCCAGATTAGCAGTACGTAAATAATTCAGCTGATCGAAGGCTTCCAGTGTACTGATAATTAGTCCAACCGAAATTGCAAACTGCAGGCATACCAATATCTTCCGTGCGTTTCCTGAACTTGTGCTTCCGCTAAATTGACCTTTTAACACCCTCAGCGGCCTGAAGGATGACAGGTAAAATGCAGGATAAACTCCTGCCAGCAAGCCCGTGAAAAGACCAAGTGCCAGTAACAGCAGCAGGGGTTTCATTTCAAGAAAAACATGGAGGCTAAGTTGTTTGTCGGCCAAATTATTGAACCAGGGCAAACTCATTTCCACAAAAAGAAGGCTCAACAGCAGCGCCATAAAACTCAACATAACAGCTTCACCTAAAAACTGAATGATAAGCTGGTCGCGATTCGCACCTACAACTTTCTTCATGCCAATTTCTCGGGCTCTTCTGGATGAAGTGGCCGTGCTCAGGTTCATGAAATTAATGATGGCTATGGTGAGTAAAAAAATAGCAATAGCTGATAGAATATACACATAAGTAATATTTCCGTTGGGCTCAATTTCATAATCAAGCCTGGAATGCAGGTGAATTTCGGTGAGTGGTTGCAGAAAAAGGGTGATGCTCTCTTTCATGGCATCATAAAAGTATTTTTCAATAAAATTTGGGAAATCTGCAGCTAAGGTTTCGGGCTTAACACCTTCATGCAGCTGAATATAGGTCCAGCAGGGATTCCATACCCAGGTTTGTGGCAGTCTGCCACGATAAATCATGCGCACAGAAGCCATTGATGCCATAAAATCAAAACGAAAATGACTGTTCGAAGGCACCTCTTTGATCACTCCACTGACTTTTAGATCGAAATTATTTTCGTACCGCAGTGTTTTACCCATGGGATTTTCGTTGCCGAAATATTTTTGTGCCGTTTCTTCTGTAATTACAACAGCAAAAGATTCATTAAGGGCAGTTTCGGGATCACCGTAAATAAACTGGTAATCAAAAATTTTAAAAAATGTGGAGTCAGCGAAAAACAGGCGTCTTTCGTTAAAAGCTTTTTCGCCCAGCTCGACCAAACTTCTGGGAGCCTGAAAATTGAATACCCTAACGGTGCTTTTTATCAATCCGGGATAGTCATTTTGGATTGTTGGAGCCACCGGAAAAGGTGCACTGGCGGCATCTTCGCCCACGCCTTCAAAATCGTGCTTGCTAATTAACCGGTAAATTTGATCAGCATGCTTATGATAGCGGTCGTAGCTCAGTTCGTCCTGCACATACATAAAAATCAGTATAAAACTTGCCAGGCCGATTGCTAAACCAAGGATGTTGATGGTGGCAGTGGCTTTGTGCTTTAGCACATTGCGGAAAGCTATTTTGATATAATTGGGCCACATAAGTCAGGTATTTAATGAATACTTCGATGTTTTGAATGAAATAGATTTCACTTATTCGTAATTGACGACATTGATTAGGGCTATTCGATTGGCTTGCAAGGCCTGCCATATAATACTTACCCAGGCCAGTATCAAACAAAAGCTTAGCGTTAAAGGAAATAGCCAGATTGGAATAGCAATGTGTGCACTAAAATTAGATAACCATTCTTCCATGAAAAGCCATACAGGAATAACAGCCAGCACATTAGCCATAATTACAAGCAGCGAAAAATGACCTCCGGTAAACAGCAACAGCCTCAAGGGAGAAGCTCCCAAAATTTTTCTTATACCCAGTGATTTAAGCTGTTGGTTGATCATCAGGCCTGCCAGCCCGAAAAGTCCCATAGCTGCCACCAATAGCCCAAGTACTGTAAACCATGCGAGCAGTATGCCTAACTTCTTTTCATCCTGATAAGCTTTCTCAAGGTAAGTGTTAAGTGCTTCAAAAATAAAGGGATCGTTGGGTAAGTTTTTTCTCCAAATGGTTTGAATGTCCTTGACAAGCTTTTCGTTTACCGGCTGTTTCAGGCTGACTACCAAATAATAATAGCCATCGTAGGGATGCATTGTAATAATTAGAGGTTTCAGTGGCTCATGCAAGGGATTAAAATGAAAGTCTTTTACTACACCGATAATTGGAAAATTCCCATTGCGTTGGATGGTCTTTCCCAAAGGATCATCATAGTTAAAATGCCTGACAAAAGTCTCATTTACCAGATAGGCTTTTTTGTCTGCAGCAAAAGAGCGATCAAAATTTCTTCCATTGATGGTTTTGATGCCAAACACATCCAGTGCATTTTCATCTACATCCATTACATGGATCATGACGGGATTGTCGATGCCCTCTGGTTTATAGCCATTTAGGCTGACTCCTGCACCTGGTAAATCTGTTATAGCACCGCAGTTTTTAACTTCAGCAAGGCTGTTGATCTCCTGTTTAAGCGCTTCCACAGCCATTCGTGCATTTTCTGAAGGTAATGCAACTGTAATCACCTGATCAGATACGAATCCTTTGTCAAATTTTTTGATGTAATTCAATTGCAGGTAGATTATAAGGCTGCAACTAATCAACAATGAGGCTGCCAGAAATTGTACAAACACCAGACTCTTTTGCAGTAAATGCTTCCTTCTTCCATGATCAAAAGCTCCTTTTAACGCTTTGATCGGTCTGAAGGATGATAGGTAGAAGGCAGGATATACTCCGGCGATCAAACCTGTGAAAATAACCAGTAAAATAAGTGCAAATAGAAATTCAGGAGGTGTATCCCACAATCGCAGGCTTTTTCCTATTAAGGCATTGTAGTAAGGAAGTATTAACTCAATTAGCAATAGTGCTGCCAGGAAAGCAAACAGACTCATCAGGATCGATTCAAAAAGGTGATGCCTGATCAGTGAGTTTTTTGTTGCACCAAGTACTTTTTTTATTCCGGTTTCCTTGGCCCTACGCAAAGAAGATGCGGTGGAAATGTTGGTAAAATTAAAGCATGCGATGAGCAGTATAAAAAAGGCAACTAATGTGAAAATGTGTAAATTATCCAAGGCTTTATTTGATCCAGCTATTGCTGAGCGTAAATGAATTTCTCGAATGGGTTCAAGCAGTATGTCAACTGAAAAGCCACTGCTTTCAAGCTCTTTATTTATTTTTTCGTAGAGAAAGTCGGGCAGTTTTTTTCTAAAAATTGCTTCATTAAAAGGGTTACTAACTTTTACGAAGGTTGGATACTGATTTCCGCCGTTCCAGTCCATATGCAATGTGGGATTGTTATAGAGCGTCTCGAAGGAAAGCAAAACATCAAATTGAATGCTCGAATTTGGAGGCGCTTGCTCAACCACTCCGCTCACGATCCAGTTTTCCTGTCCGTTAAGTTGTATAAGCTGACCTATTGGGTTTGTGTTACCAAACAGCTGATCAGCTAAAGTTTTGCTTAGCACGGCTTTGTGAATCCCTTTCAAGGCTTCAGCCGGGGAGCCTTTTATCAGCTGAAAGGAAAAAAGACTAAAAAAACTGGAATCGGCATACATGATTTTATCAGCATCAAAGGCTTTGTTTTCGTAAAGCAGATAGCCTTTTTCGGGTAGTGTCGTCCTGCAGAACATTGTGATCTCAGGAAAGGTTTCAGATAACGAAGGCCCTACAGCTGCCGGAATTGTTGGTGTTCCGAAGGTATGCTCCTGCTGCTGGTAATTCAGACTAACACGGTGCAAACTTTCGTGCTGTTTATGAAAGCGATCATAGCTGTATTCATTGAATACGTAAAGAAGGATTAGTGTTGAAGCTGCCAGCCCAAAGGCCAAGCTCAACAGATTAATCAAGCTATACTGCCATTGTCGGCCTAAGGTTCGCAGAAATACGATGAAAAAATGCCTGATCATGGGCTAAGTTTTTTTGGAATCGTTGAAACGACAATCATTCATACTTTATAGCATCAACAGGGTTTTTGTTCACTGCTTTAATGGCCTGACTATAAACTGTAACCAAGGCAACAACAATAGCTGCAAGTAGCCCCAGCGCAAACCATGCCGGATGAAGTCCAACCCGATAAGCAAAATCATTCATCCATTCCTGCATCAGGAAATAGGTTAATGGGATGGCAATTATACCTGCCAACAATACCAATTTCATAAAACCAAAAATCGTAAGCTTGATAAGATGCCAGGTGCTGCTTCCTAAAATTTTTCGGATGCCGATCTCTTTGGTGCGTTGTTCAATGGTGAAGGCAGAGAGTCCATATAAACCCAGACATGAAATCAAAACGACAATAAATGAAAAATACCCAAAAAGCGATAGCATTTTTTCTTCGCGCTGATATTGTCGGGCATACTGCTGATCGAGAAAATGGTAGTTGAAAAAATGTTTTTGATCAAAATTTTGCCAAATTTCGGCAATATGATCAATAGCCTGCCGGCTAAACGGGCCTTTTATTTTAACAGCAACATAATCTGGTTTGTCTCGCGAAAGTATAAATACAAGGGGTTCGATCGGATTGTGCAAGCTGCTATAATGAAAATCGTTAACCATGCCTATTATCTTCCCTTCTACGTCCATGCCACAATACATATCAACACCAACCGGATTATCATAACCCAAAAATTCTGCGGCAGCCTTGTTTACCACAAAAGCTGTTTTCGAATCGTTCGGATATTCCTTCGAGAAAGTCCTGCCTTCCAAGGTCTTAATTTCGAGTAAATCGAAAAAATCATGATCAACAACGTATAGATTCATGGTGCGTACTTCCGGCTTGGCCGTATCGCCCAGGAAAAACATCAAACGCCCTGACTGATAACCCGGCAAGCTCTCAATTAGAGAAACTTGTTTTACTTCAGGAAGTTTTAAGAGCTCTTGTCGAAGCACTTCCTTGTTGTTGTAAAGTGTTGTATCTGATGGGAAATGAATAACCATTACCTGATCGAGCGCAATTCCGCTGTCGTATTTGCGCATGAATTGCAATTGATCCGAAACGATTAATGTGCTTATAATTAAACTGATGGAAATCAGAAACTGAAACACCACAAGCGCCTTTCGGAGATTCGATGCGCTAAAAAGCTGCTTTTTGCCACTAAAACTACCGGAGCGCAACACATCCATCGGGCTGAATGACGACAAAACAAAGGCCGGAAAACTCCCGCTGATTAAACCTAAAAGCAACACGGCAAGCAACAGTAGCAAGCCCTTATGGATGTTATTTGCAGAATAAATTGCTGCAAGTGAGAGCTCCATGCCTACGAGGGTATTAAACCAGGGCAACAGCAGCTCTGTAACTAATAATGCCAGCACAAAAGCCAAAAAGGCGGTGAAAATACTTTCGCCTAAAAACTGTATGATGAGCTGTGATCTCTGGGCTCCCGCCACCTTACGTATCCCGATTTCGCGGGCACGTTTTATCGACCGGGCAGTAGCCAGGTTCATATAGTTGATAGAGGCAATAAGTAACAGGAAAACAGCGATGTAGGCAAACATTTTCACGAAACGTTTGTTCGTATTCGAGGCGCTGTCGTACTGCAGATGATTGTTGAAATGAATACTGCTCACAGGCTCAATAGCCATTTTGATGTCGCCATCCACATTTACCTGTTGTATCCAGGGTTTGATCGTATTTTGTCGCAGCGACTCCAGCTTTTTGTCGAATCCCTCAATGAGGGCTTCATCTTTGAAACGTATATAGGTATATCCCAGAAGCCAAAACCAATCTCTCTTCATTTGATCAATGGTTTCCTGCTTCATGGTGCTCATCGAAATCAGCGCGTCAAAAAGCAAATGCGACTGACAAGCTTCCTTATCGATCACGCCGGTTACTTTGTAAGTTGTAGTTTTTATACGGATTAGCTGTCCGAATGCAGCTTGATCTCCAAAAATATTTTTTGCTGTTTTTTTACTTATTACCAGGCTCTTGGGTTCAGAAAGTGCTGTATTAGGATCTCCTTCAACGAAAGGATAATCGAAAACATTAAAAAAATCGGCATCGGCCATAGTGTACGAAGGGATTTCATACATTTTGTCGTCATAATATACCGTAACACCAACCTGATCATTAGAAAAACTCGTCCTGAAAATCATCGTAGCAGCTTTAATATCAGGGAAATCGTTTTTCATGGCTTGCGCCATATTGTAAGATGAGAGTGCAAAGTGATCTTCCCTTCCGTTAAAATCCAGGCTGGCATGCAGCCGATAAATCTGTTCATGATCGCGCCACGATTTGTCGTAGCTGTATTCGTGTACCAGAAACAGAAAAATGAGAATAAAAACAATCAAGCCGATGGATAAACCAAATATATTGATCAGGGCATGAGTGCGTTGCCTTTTGATGTTTCGCAGACTCAGCAACAGATAATTAGACAGCAAACCGAACATGACACGATGATTAGATGATATTTAAGGATCACTTATTTAGAGAACTGCATTTTGAATTATTCGGGCAATCTGTAATAGATTTTGCTCACAATACGCCAGCCTTTGTCGAGTTTGTAGAGTAGCAGATAGTCGGTAAACAGCTGTTTGCCTTCACGGAACAGTTCCACTTTTGCGACAGCAGCATCACCGCTCACATCAATAAGCGGGAATTTTGCTGTTACCACGGCTTCGTTTGCGTTTGTCCTGGCATTGGCCATGGCTTGTTGTATGGATTCTATCCAGCTGTATATCGGAAATTTTGTGAGCAAGCCATTTCTTGTTCCAATCATTTCAAATCCGGGATGAAAACCCGCTGTTATTTTTTCTATCCCGGCACGGTTGTGAATGCCCTCAACATAAGCTGTTTGAATAACAGTTTGTATAAGTTCTTTTTCTGCTTGCTGAGCCATGATAAAATTGCTCCCTGCAAGAAGTATTAAACTGAAGATGACTGATTTCATAACAATAAGTTTGATGGTTACGTATTTTTCATTTGAATTTTATTCGCTGCTTTTCCTAAACATCAGCGAAATGTTTTTTTCAGTAGGAGGCCCTATTTCGACCAGTTCCCAGTTTTTGTCGTATTCGGCGATTTTATGCCGTAACACTTGCACTTTTTCTTTAGGAGGCACATCGTTGCCTTCCCAGTCCAGCAATTCAACCCGGTATTTCATGGTTTGCTTGCGGCCGTTGATGCGAACATCAATTTCAACATTTTGTTCCTGATCAAGATCTGGAATTAGAATAACAACTTCTTTCATAGCGGTAGGTTTTATTCGTATTTAAGAGAAAATGCAGGATTGGTTCGAGATGCTTTTATTGTTTGATACAGCACGGTTACTAATGCAAGAACGAGCGCAAATACACCTGCGATGATAAAAACATGCCAGGGCATATCAATCCGATAGGCAAAATTGTTTAGCCAGTGATTCACCAGATAGAAGGAAAGCGGCCAGGCAACAATATTGGCGTAGAGCACCCATTTGGTAAAATCGCGCGAAAGCATAAAAACGATGGTGGAGTCGTTGGCGCCTAGCACTTTTCTGATGCCGATTTCTTTGGTGCGGCTTTCAGTAGTGTAAGCTGTGAGACCAAACAACCCGAGCGAGGCTACAAAAAGTGCCAGTATGCTGAAGATAGTATAGATGACACGGGTTTTATGGTCGTTTTGATAAAGCTTGGCAAGGGTTTGGTCCAAAAAAGTATAAACAAATGGATGTCCGGTTTGCATTTCATTCCAGCTTTCTTCCAGAAAACTGATTGCTTCGCGGGTTTTCCCTGCCTGAACACGCACGGCCATGCGATTTGCCCATCCTCCTTCGGGAAGCATATATATGGCTATGGGTTGAACTTTTTGATGGAAAGAGTTGAAATGGAAATCCTTAACGACTCCAACAATGTCATGAATACTGCTTTCTTCGTCTGTGCCTGTTTGCAGAATTAACTTTTCCGATTCGAGATCTGTTAAACCTAGCGACCGAACAGCCTGCTCATTAATGATAACTTTTGCTGTATCAGTAGCATTTCCATCGCTATAAAACCTGCCCCAGCTCATCTCCATGCCCATCGTTTTGAGGTAATCCGGATCAACATAGGTGAGCTCCATCACATGAAGTTCTTCTACCGGCCTGCCTTTAATCCGGTGAGCATTTGAGCTGTAACTGTCGCCCGGTAAATCAATGGCATAGGCGGCATTTAGAATGGCAGGATTTTGTAATATCTTGTCTTTGAAAGATTTCATCGATGTTCCAAGCCCGTTTGCGCGCTTAATTACAAGCAGCTGTTCCGAGTCGAAACCTATTTTTTTCTGTTGAATGTATTCCATCTGCATGAAGATGATAATGGTAGTGATAAGCAGGGTGATACTGATCGTAAACTGGAAAAGCACCAGAATACTTCTCAATTTGATATTTTTTCCGCTGCCGGATTTGGTGAGCTGCTTTTTAATTGTTTTGACAGGGCTGAAAGCGGAAAGAAAAAACGCCGGATAACTCCCTGCTATAAAACCTGTTACTGCTACAATAACTACAATGAAGAGCAGTGATTGTGCCATACCGAAATCGGAAAACGACAGGTTTTTTTCAGCAAGGCGATTAAACGCAGGCAGTGAGATTTCGATGATTATCAAGGCAAAAACCATTGCTATAACGGTAAGCAGCAACGACTCGCCAATGAATTGACGAATCAATTGCGGACGCGTCCCTCCAAGCACCTTTTTTATGCCAACTTCTTTAGCACGACTTGCAGAGCGCGCTGTTGTCAGATTCATGAAGTTGATACAGGCAATCAAAAGGATAAAAATAGCAATGATACTAAAGATGTACACATGTTGAATGCTGCCATTCGCTTCATATTCACCTTCAATATTTGAGTGAAGGTGAATGGATTCGAGCGATCTTATCTTATAACCATACGACTGACCAGCTTGTTGGAATTCTTCAAGGGTGATGCCAATTAACCTGACGAGTTCGGGACCAATATATTTTTCAACAAGAGCCGGTATTTTGTCTTCAAGTAATTGTGGGTCAGCGCCTTCTTTTAATAGAAAGTAGGTTTGTGGACTTTGTGCAAACCAGTTGTTATTGTTATGAAATGGATCGGACACGAAAGAAGCAATCAGTTCCGGTTTCACATGCGAATTATGAGGGACATCGCGCATCACCCCTGTAACGGTATAATTATTTTCGTTGTCCTCGGTAATCGTTTTGCCAATAGGAGAGCTGTCGCCAAAGTACTTCTTTGCAGCAGATTCGCTTAAAACTATGGTTCCTGCATGCTTAAGCACAGTTTTCGGGTCGCCTTCAATAAGTTCAAAATCAAATATTTCGAAGAAGCTCGAATCGGCAAAAAAGAATTTGTCTTCAATAAAAGTGGATTCACCCACACGAAAGGAGCGCTGCGATCTGTTCCAAAGACGCGTAACCATTTCTATTTCAGGGAATTCTTTAAGCATCGTTTCGGCCAATGGCGAAGGGGTATAGGTGCCTTCAAACTCACTATTTCCAATCAACGATTTGTTATTGAGCCGATAGATGCGTTCTGATTTACTGTGAAACTTATCATAGCTCAACTCGTCACTTATGTAGAACAAGATAAGCAAGCAGGCCGCCAATCCAATTGCCAGGCCGGTAATATTTATCATTGTAAACCCGGGTTTCCTAATCAGGTTGCGATAAGCGGTAAGGAAATTATATTTAAACATCATCATCGTTAGTCGTTTTTGAGTGCGTTAACCGGATTTGAAACTGCTGCCCGTCGTGCATGAACAGAAACAGTAATTACGGCAATGAGTAAGGCAGCAAGAAGGGATATCAGACCGTCGAAAATGCTTATGTTAACAGCATAAGCAAACTGTTCGAGCATTTGCTTTGCAAAGATATAACCCACCGGAAGTGCAAGGACTCCCGCAATCCCGATAAGGATTAGGAATTCGCGTATGATCAGATGCATCATTTGAAATACGGAGCCACCCAGAACTTTTCTGATGCTAATTTCTCTGCTTCGCTGTTCTACTCGCAGGGCAGTGAGGCCGTATAAACCCAATGCTGAAATCAAAATAGCCAAAACCGTAAATAAGGTAAACAGTCGGATACTGTTTCGATCATTTCGATATTGTCTTTCAAGGCGTTCCTCGGCCGAAATCCAGTCGAAAGGCTTGCCAGGAAAGAGTTTGTTCCAGGAATTCTCAAGGCCTTCAACAACAGATTTAGCATCGTCAGGCTGGTATTTTACACAAACTATATGGTATCCATCAGGATTTAACATATAGGCTGCCGGCTCAATCTTACTGTGAATTGAATAGTAATGGTAATCGCTGATTACCCCAATTACTGTGGGTTTTTGAAGGCTGTCGCTGTCATCAAATGATTTGAATTTCTTGCCAATGGGATTCGTCCATCCCAAGGCTTTAACAGCGGCCTGATTTAAGACAATTGCTTCATCTTCTGAAGCATAAGCCTCGTTGAAATTACGTCCTTCGATAATTGGAATATCCATGAGCGAGAAAAAGTCAGCATCGATATAACCGGCCCGAACCATCAATTTCTGATCAGCGGTATCATCAACAGTTATGGTAAATTGACTCCCAGCAACGCCATTGATATTTGAAGCAGCCGCAACTTGACCAACACCTGAAAGACTTTTAAATTCCTGCTTTAGCAATGCTGCATCCGCTGCTACATCACCGCCATGAAGTGCTACACCAATGACTTTGTCGTAATTGTAGCCCAAATCTTTATGCATTACAAACTGGATTTGGCGACTTGTAACAATCACAATAAAAATCAGTGCAATGGCAACAGAGAATTGAAAAACCACCAGTGCTTTACTCAGCCAACCACCAAATTTGGAGCCGCTTTCACGCGTTCCTTTCAAGGCTTCGATAGCCTGAAAACGACTGATAAAGAATGCCGGATAAACTCCAGATAATAAACTTATTACAATCCAAATGATAAGCAAACCAACATTAAACAACGGGTTGTTGAAAAACTGAACTTTCAGCTGAATATCCAGAAGCCGATTAAATTCGGGCAGGCTTAGTTCAACTAAAAACAAGGCACCTATCAATGCTAATAAAGTAATGATAACTGACTCGCCCAGAAATTGATACACGAGATTTAGCCGGGATGCGCCAAGTGTTTTTCGCACGCCAACTTCTTTGGCACGTTTTACTGAACGGGCAATTGCCAGGTTGATAAAATTGATGCAGGCAATGATAATAATAATCAAGGCGATGATCACAAAAGCGATGATCAGATTGAAATCTCCCTGGGCATAATTGTTTTGAAATTTAATATGACCTGCATGGAGATGGATATCACTTACTGCCTGAAGGTATATTTCAGGGCCACTTGTTAATGAACTTAAAGCCTTGTTTTCAGTTAGTAAATTGTGAACTTTTTCAGCAGTTTCATCTGGTTTTGCTGTTGGACTTAGCACTACATATACTCCCATGGAGTTTGAATTCCAATCTTTCAGAAAGGGATATTTTGTTAGAGCGGATTCATATGAAACAAGCATGTCCATTTGCAAATGAGCGTTTTCGGGCTGATCTTCCATTACCGCCCTGATGGTATAGCCGTTTTCGTAATTGAACACGAGCTGTTTATTGAGGGCATTTTCTGCACTGCCAAAATATTTTTTGGCAGTCTTTAATGAAATTACCACACTTTTAAGCTCAGTTAATGCTTTGGTCGTATCGCCCGCGACCAGCTTAATGCCAAAGATTCTAAATACCGATTGATCCGTCCAAATCACATTGTCCTGTGTGTGATAATCTTCCTCAACACGCACAGGAACAGCACCCCAGGCCATCATGCGCACGGCATCTTTTATCTCAGGGATAACCTTTACCGCCTCTTCAGACAATGGCCCGGGATTAAAAGCTACATGCTGTTCACCAACGCCCTCTGCCTGCTGAATTTGTGTTACCCTATATAGATTTTCTATTTCAGGGATGTGCTTGTCAAAGCTCAAATGAAACTGTATGTAAAGCAAAATCAGTAAGAAAGCAGCAATACCGGTGCTTAAGCCCACCACATTAATCAGGGTGTAGGACAATTGACGAATGAGATTTCGAAAGGCTATTTTGAAATAGTTAGCATACATAATGGCATGAATTTATCCGCATTAAAGCTTAAAGGTGAACGAGATTAGAGAATATTTTTAGTGATGTTCTCGTTGATAATCTGACCATCAAAGAGTCTGATCACTCTTTGCGCATAAGTGGCATCGCGTTGCGAGTGAGTTACCATAATAATGGTTGTTCCATTCACATTCAGGTCGTTAAGCAGATTCATCACTTCTTCTCCGTGCGCCGAGTCAAGATTACCGGTAGGCTCATCCGCCAGTATAAGCGCTGGTTTGGCAACAACTGCACGTGCAACGGCAACGCGCTGCTGCTGTCCACCCGAAAGCTGTAACGGAAAATGCTTGCTGCGGTGGGCAATTTGCATTTGTTCAAGTACTTCGTTCACCCGCTTGCGGCGATCCTTTGAGGGCATGCCCAGATAAATTAGCGGCAGCTCAACATTTTCAAAAACGGTTAATTCATCGATCAGGTTGAAATTCTGAAAAACAAAGCCAATGTTTTCCTTGCGCAAGTTGGCGCGCTGACGTTCACTGCTTTTTCCTACTTCCTTGTCCAAAAAGGAATATTTTCCTCCCGATGGATTATCGAGCAATCCAAGAATGTTGAGCAGGGTTGATTTACCACAGCCCGAAGGACCCATGATAGCAACAAATTCGCCCTTGTGAATTTCGAACGAAACTTCGTTCAATGCTGTTGTTTCCACTTCATCAGTGCGGAATACTTTGGTTAATTTTTCAGCTTTAATCATCATTTTTTGATTTAATAATTATAAAATAATTGAACTATTCATAGCGTAAAGATTCTGCCGGATTTATCCTTGAAAGGCGGATAAGCTGACCTGATATCGTCAACAGTGCAATAATTGTTGCGGCTAATCCGGCAAAAACAAAAATAAGCAGGTTAATATTTATATGATACGGAAAATCTGTAAGCCATTGATGTATAAATAGGTAGCCTAAAGGGCTGGCAATAACAAACGCCAATCCAATGAGTTTTAACATAGTTACTGCCAGTAAGCGGTACAATTCAATCACACTGGCACCATGCACTTTTCTGATGCAAATTTCTTTGCGTCTTTTGTTGGTCATATAAGCCGCCATGCCATAGAGCCCCAAACTTGCAATAAACAAGGCAAGCAAACTAAAATAGACAAACACCCGGCCCTGAAGAGCAACTTCGTTGTAATGTTTTTCAAAGCTGTTTTCCATAAATTGATATTCCAATGGAAACTCAGGGCTGAACTGCTGCCATATTTCCTCAAGATGACTTATTGCAGCTTTAGCTTGTGCAGGATTGTATTTTACACAGACAATCATTGCATAGCGTTTACTGTTCATTATTATCAGCGGACCAATAATATTGGTGGCATCCTGATAATGAAAGTCTTCGGCAATACCAATTACTTTAACCGTACCCCAGGATTCGGAATGATGTATTTTGCCAACGGGATTTTCCCAGCCAAAATAGGCTGCAGCGGCCCTGTTAATAATAATGCTTTTTTCATTTTCCGCTTCAGAATCTGAAAACATTTGTCCTTCGATAATCTTGATGTCAATCATATCAAGGAATTCGGGTGTTGTTGGTAAAAAAGTAAACTGCTTGGTTGCTCCGTCCATCTCAAAAGATTCTTGCCAGGTGATGCTCCCTGGAATAGCATTTGTAAGCGCGACCTTTTCGATAGAGGCATTTGATTTCAATTCGGTTTCAAAGGCATTTAGTGCATTTGGGATTTCGGGACTCAGTCGCGTATAAACAATGTTTTGGACATCAATGCCGAGGGGCTTGTTGTTCAAAAACTGAAATTGCTGCCAGGTAATTATAGTAACTGAAATCAAGCCAATGGAAACCACAAACTGACTTGTAGTAAGAAAACTTCTCAGTTGCCCCTTTTTCTGAATGTTTTCGCTGAATCCCTTGAGTATGTCAACAGGATTATAGGAGGCAAGCATCAAAGCGGGGATAATACCTGCCAATAAGCCGGTTACAAGCGCGATTAAGAGAACAAATAGTAGGTTTACGGGGTTACTGAAGTCAAAAAATAGCGGTTTATCCAGCATGTTTCGCATGGCAGGCAGCAGCAGCTCAACCAATAGCAAGGCAATCAACATGGCCATAAAACTCATCAATACCGATTCGCCCAAAAACTGTCTGATCAGGCTGGCTTTTGAGCAGCCGATTGTCTTTTTTACGCCGGCTTCCTTGGCCCTGTCGGCCAGTTTTGCAGTTGAAATATTGATAAAATTTATCATGGCAAGGATCAGCACCAAAAGTCCAATCAGGGCAAAAGATCGAACAAGAGCGCTATTTCCATGAGCAATTCCAAACTCGTAAGGAATTGATCTGTCAAAGTATATCTCATCAATTGCCTGGAGTGCAAAGGCCGGCTCTTTTCCGTTTGTCCAGCTCATTTTCCCTGCTAAGTAATCGTTTATAGCTTTTGAAGCCTCTGATTTTGTAACACCTTTTGCCAGCTTGAGGTAATAATGATAATTCCATTGATCAACACGATTCAGGAAGTCATCCTGCCCAGTAATTAAAGGGATATCGTCGAAAAGTGCCAGCGCATTAAAACTTAAGTGCGTATTTTCTAGTGGTTTTACGATTGCCGTAATGGTGTATGAATAGCTTTTGCCATAGCGTACAATTTTCCCCATCGGATTTTCGTCTCCAAAAATATCCTTTGCCTGTGTTGTTGTTAGCACCAGCGAGAAGGGCTCTTTCAGCGCCTGCTCTTTTGATCCTTCAACAAACTCAATCTGAAAGATGTCGAAGATCGATGCATCCGTGAATAAAAGATTTTTGAATGACAACAGCTTTTCGCCATACCTTACAGAACTTTTTTTGCCATACTGCATATCGATACGCGCACTCTTTTCGATGAGTGGAAGTTTGTCGATAGTATATTTTAAGGCTGGTGCATGCAGACCCCACTCACCCTGAACCAATCGCACAATCTGATTGCCCTGCTTGTGCTGCTTATCCATAGCGGTCTCGTGCATCACAAAGGTCATGATAAGGAGTGTTGTTGCAAGTCCTGCTGCCAGGCCAAACACATTGATGATGCTGTTGAGGGGATCGCGCAGCCAGCGCCGCATGCTGATGATGAAAAAGTTTCGTATCATTTTAAACTTACTTATTTGAATACAACCTTGTCTTTGTCACCAAAACTATCGTAGGATGAGATAATTACCTTTTCGCCGGGCTTTAAGCCTTCCATTACTTCGTAGTGGAGGGTATTTTGGCGGTTGATACTGATCGGACGTTTGGTTGCAAATTCCTCCGAAGGATCCAGCACATAAATCCAGTTGCCTCCGGTTTGTTGGAAGAAGCCACCGCGGCGCACGATTAGAGCATCAGTTTGGCTACTGAATTTAAGCCGGAGCTGCAATGTTTGACCTCTTTTGATATGCGGCGGATAGCCATTTTTGAAAAATAAATCAACCTGAAACGATCCTGCAGTAACATCGGTGTATATTTTATCAATGCTTAGTTCATAGGTGGTTCCGCCAAAGTCAAAGGCTGCTTCCTGGCCAATATTCACGCGTGAAATATAGCGCTCATCAATATTTGCTCTGAGTTTAAAATCATCAGGATTGTCGATTTGGCCTAGATGTTCACCACTGTTTGCAGTTTGTCCGATTTCGATGCTAAATGAAGAGAGTTTTCCATCAGCAGGCGCTTTTACATATAAATTTCCAAGACTAAGACGCAGCATATCCATGTTATTATACAAGCGATCCATAGAAATATCAATCTGGGTATAGCGTCTTGATGCCGAAATGGAATCCAGCCGCTGAAGTTCGAGGGATATTTGAAGTTGTTTTTTGCCATAACGGTAGGTTCTTTCTGCATCTTCAAATTGCTCATCAGAAATCAGGCTGTCTGCATAGAGGGACTTCATCCTGCCGAAATTGGCTTCAACTTCTTCCAATTGCTGGTTTAGCCCGGTAATTTCTTTTAGGCGCATAAATTTATTTTGCTCCAAACCTATTTTTGTGTTCTGCAGGTTATTGATGGCTTCAAAGATGCGGGTTTCCTGTTCCATATAGCTTAACTCCAAATTGGTATTCACCAATTTTAAAATCGAGTCACCTTTTTTGAGCAGGGCACCGTCCTCAACATAGACCTCTTTAACATTGCCGCCCATAACGGCATCAATATAGATTGTTGTTTTAGGCAACACAACGCCATCTATCGGAATGAATTCCTGGAACTTATCTGCCTTAACTTCGGTAATCGTTACCTGATCGCGGTTAACATAAATTTTGCTGCTGTTGTCGCGCAAAAAAATCAGGTAAACAAGTAAAAACAAAAATACCAGCCCTCCAATGATTGCTGCAATTTTGCCCGTAGTCCATTTTTTCTTTTCAATCTTCCTGTCCATCATTTTCAGTTTTTTTTGTTGATGTTTTAACCAAGACTGTGCCATTGACGGTAAGTATCTACATATGAGGAATATAGAATAAAGTTTGAAGAGGGGTGTAACATTCAGTGTTCATTTTCGTCCATATATTTGTACAATTATGAACATTATGTTTATTTTTACACCACCAAACTAACCCAATATCGATTTGCCTTATGGAGAAAATCAATGCCCGAATCTTAATCGTTGACGATGATGCTGATGTTTTAATGGCTGCACGCCTGTTTTTGCGCCAGCATATCGAGTTTGTTCATACAGAGAAAAATCCAGAAAACCTGCCTGATTTGCTTAAGGCAGAGACCTACGATCTGATTTTGCTCGATATGAATTTTTCACGGGATGCCACTTCCGGAAAGGAAGGGTTTCGGTGGATGAATAAAATTATGGAAATTGATCCTGCTGCGGCCGTAATTTTAATTACAGGCTATGGCGATATTGAACTCGCGGTGCAGGGCATCAAGCAGGGCGCCACAAATTTTCTGTTGAAGCCCTGGGAAAATAAAAAGCTGTTGGCAACCATCAATGCCACGCTGGAAGTTAGGCGATCCAAGGTTGAGCTGCAGGATTTAAAGAGTAAGCAAAAGATGATGATTGCAGATCAGGATCAGGCTTACAGCAATATCATTGGGAGCAGCCCGGCAATGATGAAGGTGCTGGGAACTGTTGACAAAGTAGCTAAAACAGATGCCAATGTGCTGATTTTAGGAGAAAATGGCACAGGAAAAGAGGTTATTGCGAGGGCGATACACAGGGCATCGAGGCGTGATGGAGAAGTTTTTGTGAGTGTTGACTTAGGCGCAATCACCGAGAGTTTGTTCGAGAGCGAGTTATTTGGCTACAAAAAAGGCGCTTTCACAGATGCCAAAGAAGATCGTGCCGGTCGCTTTGAGGCGGCAAATAAAGGAACGATCTTTCTGGATGAAATTGGAAATCTTTCGCAGGCTTTACAGTCGAAATTGCTAAGTGTGCTCCAAAACAGGAAAGTTGTCCGTTTAGGATCGCACAAAGAAACACCGATAGATGTAAGGCTGGTTTGTGCTACAAATATGCCGCTTTATCAAATGGTTAGCGAGAATAAGTTCAGGCAGGATTTACTGTACCGTATCAATACCGTTGAGATTAAATTGCCGGCGCTGCGCGAACGCGTAGAAGATATCGAACCCTTAGTGGATCATTTCCTGGAACAGTATTGTAAAAAATACAAATTACAGAAAAAGCGATTAAATGCCAGTACTTTAAAACGGCTTCAAGTACATCACTGGCCCGGAAATATCCGCGAGTTGCAGCATGCAGTCGAACGTGCAGTAATCATGAGCGAAGGCACCGTTTTGGAACCCCATGACTTTTTCTTGTCCGAATCGGAAGACAAAACAGAGGTGAACCGCATGCCGTCCAATATGAATTTGGAGGAAACAGAAAAGATGCTGATACGTAAAGTTGTTGATAAACATGGCGGCAATATCAGTCGCGCTGCCAAGGAGTTAGGATTAACCCGGGCCTCATTGTACCGTAGAATGGAAAAGTATGATCTTTAGAAAATTTCGTTTCCAGATAGTTGTACGTGTGCTGCTGATAGTGGCTTCGTCTCTGGTTTTGGGGCACCTTTTTCAAAAGGAGCAATATCAGGTAAGCGTTATTATTTTGTTACTGCTTGTGCTGCTGCAAACCATTTCTTTAATTTTATTTGCTGAACATACCAACAACAGATTGGCAAAATTCCTGCAGGGGATTCGCCATGCTGATTTTTCAGCCTCCTTTTCTGATGAGGGATTGGGAAAAAGTTTTACCAATCTTAGCCATCAATTCAACCAAATTATTCATGAGTTTAAGAAAAACAGGGCTGAAAAGGAGGAGCATTTTAATTATTTGCTTACAGTAATTCAGCATGTTAGCATTGGTATTATCGTGTTCAGACATGATGGAAAAATTGATGTTTTCAACAATGCGATTAAAAAGATGTTGCGGGTGAGTCACCTGCGAAACATCAGTGAGTTGAGTGCAGTAAAAGACGATTTGCCCGAGATATTGCTGCATATGAAGGCCGGTGATAAAAACCTTATCAAGATTTTTCTGGAGGACGAACTCATTCAGGTATCGATAAATGCCACCGAGTTTCGCATGCGTGGCGAAGAATATGTGCTTGTTTCGCTGCAAAATATCCATCCCGAACTCGAAGAAAAGGAAATAGAAAGCTGGCAGCGTCTGATCAGAGTGCTTACCCACGAAATCATGAATTCCATCACACCGATTTCTTCGCTGGCTTCTACCGTGCAGGAAATGATGACCAATCCCGAAACCGACAAACTAGAGCTGAATCAACTTAACGAAGAAGATCTGGAAAGCATTTATAGTGCTATGGCTACCATAGAAAGCAGAAGCCGTGGCCTGCTTAATTTTGTCGAGATCTACCGCAATTTAACACGCATTCCCAAACCCAATTTCAGGTATTTTGCCATCAAGGAATTGTTTGATAAGGCACACGAATTGCTTAAACCAAAGCTTGATAAGTTTAATATAAAATGCGTTTGCAAGGTTTTTCCTGAAGAAATGATGCTTTTGGCAGACCCCGATCTGGTTGATCAGGTGCTAATCAACTTATTGCTCAATGCAATTGATGCCGTTAAAGAGCAGGAAAATGCGCAAATTTCAATCACCGCTTCAACCAACCTGAATAACCGCATCACCGTTGACATTGCTGACAATGGCTCAGGGATAAAAACCGATCTGATGGATAAAATATTTATGCCCTTTTTTACCAGCAAAAAGGAAGGTTCCGGTATAGGGCTCAGCCTTTCGCGTCAGATCATGCAGATGCACAAAGGTGCCATATCGGTGAAATCAAAACCGGGAGAAGGAACGGTTTTCACCCTAACTTTTTAGTTGTAAATTTTGCGTGTGATGGTTAAAACGAATTTCTGTTATATTTGTCAATCTTTGCGACCTGAGCTATAAAATGCCTCAATTAGGTTTCTTCTTTTTAAAGCTAAATCAATGAAACAACCACTATTTCTACTTTTATCCATTTTCGTTTTTGCTCAGAGCTTATCAGCGCAGGTTTTTATTGAGCATGACAAACAAATTAAACCAAAAACACAGGCTTCAGCTGTTTGGATTCCGGGCAGTACTGGCTTAGATCTTGTGGTTTCCGGCGAGTTGATTCAGGCTAAAGTTATCCGTAATACAACCTTTTATAAAAAAGATGCATCGCATCGGTTCAGGTCAACTGCCAAAGGCTTGCCCGATTTTTCGCAGGGCGATATGGACGTTGCGGATTTCAACAAAGATGGCCGCATGGACATCATCATCACCGGATTAGGAACTGATGGGCAGCAGATAGCCGGCCTCTATTTACAACAGAGCAATGGCATGTTTCAGCTTAGCAGACAGGAAATTCCTGCACTGATAAACGGCTCTGTTCAATTTGGAGATTTTGATAACGACAGGGATGAGGATGTGTTAATAACAGGCAAGGATCGGCAGGGTCGCCTGCAAACCTTCGTATTGGTAAACCAGGATGGTCAGTTGCAGCAACAAGCATTCGGGCTTCCCGGTGTCGTTAATGGAGAGGCCTCCTGGAAAGATGCCAATAAGGATGGGTACTTTGATGTTTTTATTACAGGGATGGCCTACAATGCACCCATAAGCAGTTTGTATGTTTTTCGCAAAGGCGAATACCTGCTTCATCCTCAGGAATTTAAACCGCTGCACCAGAGTGCAGTTTTGTGGGCCGATTTTAATAATGACGGGCATCAGGATTTTATTTTGGCCGGAGCCGATGTTGATGGATTGCCTTACACTAGAATTTTTACGGGGAATAAGGGGTTTTATTTTGATGAACGGATGATCTCCGGATTGAGGCCTTTGAAAAACCTGAGCATGGATGCCGGCGATTTTGATGCCGATGGTGATATTGATTTTGTGATGGCAGGCGAGAGCCTCGAACGGCCATATACCATCCTTTATGAAAATTTAGGGAATGGCGTATTTAAGGATTTTATTGCCGGCTTGCCAGGCGTTAGCGAGGGCGTTGTGCGTTTTGGTGATTTTGACAATGATGGCGATCTGGATCTCTTCCTGATGGGAATAGATGTATGTTATAATCTTATTGGCACCATTTACCGCAACAATACCAATCCGGAGCGCATTGTTGAAGACAGCATCACCAATATTTTTATCGATTCACCTATAGTTGAGCGCGTACGCGGGCCGTATTATTATTTCGTTTTCTCATCCTGTTTTTGTGATATCGATAATTCAGGCGAGAAAGGCTACCATGCTTTTGTAAGTAATATTCATCAGGAGAACAGAGATTTTAACCTCACCTATATTTTCAATGATTTGCTCATCAAACAATTCCCCGGATGGGGTTGGAGCGATCGCGGACATCGTACTTCCAATGCCTTTATCAGCATTCAGGATGCCGAAGAGGGTCGAAAACAGGTGATTGGCGCCTACAAAGCAGATAATTTTGAAATGCACTATATCAATTGGTAAGTGTTTTTCAACCCTTTAAGTATGTGAAGGCCTGAAATGGTGATTTCAGGTTTTCTCAAAATTTGTTTACCTATGATTGCTGACCAACGAAACGAACAATTAGAATTAGCAGCTGGCTTTATCCAATATACCCACAAAAATGTTTTCCTGACGGGAAAAGCCGGTACCGGCAAAACAACTTTCCTGCGTCAGTTGCCCGATATCACTTCGAAGCGTCATGTTGTGGTGGCGCCAACAGGAGTTGCTGCCATCAACGCAGGAGGAGTTACCATCCATTCGTTTTTTCAACTTTCTTTTGGACCTCAGCTGCCAGAAACCGGTTCAAGTATAAATGACTTCAAGTCATTAGATGGCAAGGAACCGATGAGGGCTGTTGAGTCGCGTTTTCAGCGCTTTTCGCGAGAGAAAATCCGGCTGATCAAAAGCCTCGACCTGCTCGTGATTGATGAAATCAGTATGGTACGCGCAGATTTGCTGGATGGTATTGATCGGGTACTCCGACGATTTCGGGATCGCTATAAACCTTTTGGCGGCGTTCAATTGCTGATGATTGGCGATATACAGCAGCTGGCACCTGTTGCACGTGACGAGGAATGGCAGCTTCTGAGCCAGTATTATGATTCGGTATATTTTTTTAGCAGCATGGCGTTGCAGCAATCAGATTATATCGCGGTGGAGTTAAAGCATGTGTATCGACAACAGGATCAGCAGTTTATTGATTTGTTGAATCGGTTTCGTGATAACAATTTGGATCATCAATCCTTAGAAAAGCTCAACAGCCGTTTTAAAGCTGATTTTAATCCGGAAGATTCAGCAGGTTATATTACCCTTACAACACACAACTATCAGGCTGATCGCATCAACGAAAGCAAGTTGAAGGCAATAAAAGCAGAACCCTGGAAATTTGAGGCCGTCGTTGAAGGTGATTTTCCGGAAATGGCTTATCCGGCCGAGAAAAATCTGGAGCTCAAAACCGGGGCGCAGGTGATGTTTGTGAAAAATGATCCCTCACCCGAGAAAGCTTTTTATAATGGAAAAATTGGCCGGCTTGTCGGTAAGGATGATGATAAACTTGTGGTGCGATGTGATGATGAAATCATTGAAGTTGAACCGCTTAGCTGGCACAACAGGAAATATGCCCTGGATGAAACGAATCAGGAAATTAAAGAAACGGTAATCGGGAGTTTTACGCAATACCCGCTGAGGTTGGCCTGGGCTATTACAATTCACAAAAGCCAGGGTTTGACGTTTCAAAAACTCATCATCGATGCCAATGCTGCTTTCGCGCATGGGCAGGTTTATGTGGCGTTGAGCAGATGCACCAGTTTTGAAGGTATTGTGCTGCGATCGCTGATTAATCCAAGGAGTATTGGCCCTGATGCGGCAATTTCAAGTTTTGTGGCCGAATCGCCAAAACGGAGCCCGGATGAAAAGGGTTTGCAAGTGGCCAAACATGAATATGAGCTTTTGTTGGTCGCAGAACAGTTTGAATTTGAGATTTTTGTTCGTATTCTGAAAGCCTATAACAGGTTTGTTCATGAGAATTTGTCAAATTTTGACGAAGGACTTCCGGCAAAGCTTGAAACAAAGATTAATCGGGTGCAGCAAGAGCTTTCGATAGTAAGCCAGCGATTTATGGCGCAGGTAAACCGTATGCACAGCTTTGAAAGTGACTTGGCAAACAATGAACAATTACAGGCTAGACTCAAAAAAGCAGCTAGCTATTTTCTGCCATTGACACACGAAATCATGGAAGTGGAAAGTGTAGATGCTGAGACGGATAACAAACAGATAAACAAAAGAGCAAATGGATATGTAGAGCAGTTGAGGGAAATTTTCAATGTCAAAGTGGCAACTTTGGAACAAACTGTCAATGGCTTCAATACAGAAAATTACTTAAAAACCCGAAATCAGGCCATTTTAGGCAAAGCTGCAAAATCAAAAACCAGAAAGTCAGAGAAGTTGGCGCATACCTCAGGCGGTTCGCTCGAGCTTACGCTGAAAAAGTGGCGTAATCAAAAGGCAGAGGAAGCCGACTTGCCTTTTTACCGCATCATTACCTTGAAATCTATGGCCGAAATTGCCAAACAACTGCCTGTAAGTATGGTAGAACTGAAAGCAATTGAAGGAATTGGCCGACATAAGTTACGGGCCTACGGAGAAGAAATTCTGGAGCTTGTTGTGGATTATATCAGCAAGGAAGATATTTCTAAATCCGTCCCCGCCGACGCACTAAAAATCCCTGATACACCTCCAAAACAAAAGAAAGAGCCTAAAGGAAGTACTTATCTGAAAACACTGGAGCTATTCCGTGACGGAAAATCATTGGCGGAAATTGCGGAGATCCGCGCCTATGCAAGCTCAACTATTGAAGGGCACCTGGCTCAACTGATCAAAGATGGAAAGCTCAATGCCTCAGAGGTGATCCCCAAAGATAAGATTGAGTTTATCAGTGAATACTTTGTTGAGACGGGCGATATGCGGCTGGGCACAGCCAAAGAGGTGCTGGGTGAGGATTTTAGTTTTGGTGAGCTGCGTATGGTGCTCAATCAGTTAGTAAGAGACGAGAAAATAAATCCTGAGCCGAAAGAAAATACGAATTGATTTTCCTGATGAAATTCTTGTGGTAATGGTAAAAGAAAATTTTCTTTAACGCATGTTTTATGAGCATTTAAACGCTGTTTAAAATGGCTTTCGATACGGGCAAGATGAACTTAATTAGAAAACCTTTTTTGTATTCATTGAGAAAAGAATTAATTTTGCGTGAAGTTTGATCACCACTGGTAGATATAATTTTTATTTTGATTGACTTTCAATTTTTGTCCCCACTGTGGAGTAGAACGCATCAAAAGGAGAATAGATTAAATTGAAGTAGTTGTATTTTTTTCGGGATGTAGCGCAGCCCGGTAGCGCGCGTCGTTCGGGACGACGAGGCCGCAGGTTCAAATCCTGTCATCCCGACAAAGGCTGAGTGTTATGCTCAGCCTTTTTCAATTAACTGAACTATGACTTATCATGTTTTTATTTTGCGTAGCGAGAAAGCTCTGAATATCGGAAAAGCCAGAGTCATCGAGCGACGCAGCCTCTTTTTTTAAAAGTTGAATTAGTTCAGCATTTCAAAGGCAAATTTTTACCTTTGCGGCTTCAATAAAAAAAACCATGAGCTGGCCGGATATCACCGCATTGATTGTTTCGGGTGTTTTTGTAGGGTTTATCAATACCCTGGCTGGTGGCGGTACAATCATTTCCTTAACGGTTTTTCTTTTGCTTGGGTTGCCAATCGATATCGCCAATGGCACCAACCGTATTGCGGTAATTCTGCAAAACATCACTTCGGTGCAGGCATTTCATCAAAAGAAAGTAATGAGCTGGAAGAAGGGTATTTTACTCGCTATTCCTGCTGTTGTTGGCTCTGTTATCGGGGCGCAGCTAGCTGTAGATATTGACAGGGAATCTTTCGAGAAAGCTATTGCTGTGGTAATGCTGCTGATGATTTTTTTCATGTTTTTCAAACCATCTCAGTTTCTGAACGGACGAGAAGATTTACTCAAACGAAAAATTGACTGGAAACAGGTTCTGATCTTTTTCCTGATCGGGATTTATGGTGGCATGTTTCAGGTTGGCGTGGGGTATTTTCTGTTGGCTGCTTTGGTGTTGGGCGTTGGATTTGATCTTGTAAAGGCCAATGCCATTAAGGTGTTGATTGTTTTGATCTATACTTTTTTTGCACTGGCAGTTTTTGTGATGAATGATGCCGTTAATTGGCAATACGGGCTGATTCACGCTATCGGCAATGTGATTGGTGCTTATGTGGCATCGCACATGGCAGTGAAAAAGGGTGTGGTGTTCGTAAAATGGGTTATTATTGTGGTCATTATCCTTACTTCGGCCCAATTACTCGGCTTTTATGACCTGAATGATCTCTTATCAGCGATACTTCGTTAAGGTCTGCTGAAAAACACCTAACACATTGATATAAATTAAATTGCATGGAATAGTATAGCACTTACTGCAAAGGTTTTGATTGAAATCTTCACAAACCCTTGCAATGCATTAAAGTATTTGATTTCCGTTATTTCAACTAAGTTTAACCCAAATTAAAATAGGCTTTGGACCTTTGTGTTGGTTAGCCTGTCGCACGTCATCTTCTTCGTTGTCTGCGACTCGAAGTATGTCCAATACATCTTTGTCTTGTCGCCTCGAATCTGACGTACGACAGACTTTTTCAGCAGACCCTAAATACCTATTACAGGTTTAAAGCGTAAGTTTCATTAAAAACCTTATTTTTGGTCTGTTAACCGATCGCCTTAAAATTTATTGTCATGAGAAATACACTTTACCTCCTTGTTGCTATTCTGATTATTGGACTTCAGTCGTGTGAAACTACTCCGGAAACCATCACTCCTCCGGCCTATGCCCTTGTGATTCACGGAGGTGCCGGTGTTATCAAAGCAGCGAATATGACGGCTGAGATGGATAGCAGCTATCGCGTTTCGTTAGCGGAGGCATTGGATGCAGGAAAAAATATTTTAGAAAACGGTGGCACAAGCCTTGATGCTGTAAGCGTTGTTATAAGCATTCTGGAAGATAATCCACTTTTTAATGCAGGCCGTGGTGCGGTGTTTAACGAACAGGGATTTATTGAGCATGATGCCTCGATTATGCTTGGATCAGATAGGAATGCCGGTGCTGTGGGTGCTGTACGCAATATAAAAAACCCGATTTTGGCTGCACGTCTGGTGATGGAGGAAAGTAAGCATGTGTTTCTGGTTCGCGAAGGTGCAGAGCAGTTTGCAGCATTGAAAGGTCTACAGATTGTCGATCCATCCTGGTTTATGGTAAATAAGCAGCGCGAAAAGTATGAGCAGACCAAAAATACACAGCCCGAAAGAGAATTTCCATTGGGCGAAAAGCATGGAACTGTTGGTGCTGTGGCGCTGGATAATTTCGGAAATCTAGCTGCCGGAACTTCTACCGGTGGCATGCATTTTAAGCAATCGGGTCGTTTGGGCGATACACCGGTAATCGGAGCCGGAACTTATGCTGATAACGAAAGCTGCGCTGTTTCTGCAACAGGGCATGGCGAGTTTTTTATCCGGTATGCTGTTGCACATGATTTGGTTGCCAGAATGAAATACGGTGGCCAAAGTTTGGAAGAAGCAGCTGAGCAGGTGGTGATGCAGGAATTGGTTAATAGCGATGCCGGAGGCGGGATCATCGCCATTGATAAAGTTGGAAACATCTGCATGAAATTTAACACGCCAGGTATGTTTCGTGCCAGCGTGAAAGCAGGAGAGGAACCTTATATTGGCTTGTATGCTGATCCGAAAACAGCGAAAAAAGAATAATTAGTGTTCGTCCCTAAAGTGTGTGTTTAGGTCAGAATGTTGAGTTTCTGGATTGTTAAGTATTGAAAATCAAAGGGTTTACTCACGTAAACGACTGTTTTATATACACGTATAACGCAGCAGCAATCAGACATTGTGGACAAATACGAATTAAAACAGGGGAGAAATCTAAATCCTGTATCAAAAACAGTAACTTATTGCTGCTCATACTGTTGTACCTCGTTGTGAATAAACTCCAGCGAAACACCCGCTTCCTGAAACATGGCTTCTGATTCGGCGCCTGCATGGTATTTTCGTTCGCAGACAACACGCTCAATTCCGCAATTAATGATCAGCATGGCACAGGTTCTGCAAGGAGTCATTCTACAGTATAATGTGCTGCCCTCCAAAGCAATGCCACGTCGGGCAGCCTGCGTAATGGCATTTTGTTCTGCATGAACGGTGCGCACACAGTGTTGTGTGACTGAACCATTTTCATGGATCATTTTTTTCATCAGATGACCCACATCATCACAGTGTGAAAGGCCACGTGGCGAACCCACATAACCCGTAACGAGAATTTGACGGTCTTTCACGATGACACAACCGCTGCGGCCGCGATCGCATGTTGCTCTGCTGGCAACAGTGTCTGCCAGTTTGAGAAAATATTCATCCCAGCTCGGGCGTAAATAGACTGGTTTATTTGGGTTTTCGTTACTACTCATTTTTGGATGTTTTTTAGGGCATTTTCAACCTGATTATATAGGATTTCTAGGTTACCATTGTTTTCAAAAACAATGTCAGCCTGTGCAATACAGCTCTGCAGATTTTGTTTGTTGGGGTCGTCTGAGTGCATCTCGCGGGATTCATTACTCCGGAAAGTATCATAACTTACGGCATCAGTTTCAGATTGACGCTTTTGGATGCGTTCATAACGCAGCCTGGGATCAGCATCAACTGCCCAAAGGTAAAAGTTGCCTTTATTTTTCAGCGACTGTATCTCGCCTGGCGTGCGAATACTCTCTATTACGCAGGCTTCTCCACTTTCGACGGCCCTCAGGTAAAGCTGATCTGTGATATAACTCGGGCTATGTTCAGCACGAAGTTCGTTGGCAGTTTTGGTCATCGTATCGCGATTTACCTGTTCGCCCTTTGCTTCAATTACTTCGATCAGAAAAGCTCTGACAGAATAGTGCAGGAAGCCTTTTTTACGAATCAGATAATCTACAATAGTACCCTTTCCAGCGCCCAATGTTCCGGTTATGCCTATTACAATCAGTGGTTTAACCTGCATGACTTTCAGTTTTCAGGTCGCTGATCCATTTATCCATTTCCACAGGCTGAAAGCTGTTGAGCTTTTTCAAAAGCGCTTTAGCTTCGAAAGATACAACGATCGAACTGCGGTGTTCCTCGCGTATAAAACCTTCTGAAACACCATGATCCAAAAAACTTAATAAATGATCGAAGTAGCCTTTGGTGTTGAGCAGTCCCAAGGGTTTTTCAAACAAACGAAGCTGCACAAGGGTAAGAACCTCCGAAATTTCGTCCAGGGTTCCAAAGCCACCGGGCAAGGCAACAAAAGCATCCGCCATTTCGAGCATGCGCGTTTTTCGCTCGGCCATGCTATTTACAATAATCATATTCTGGATGCCGCCATGGGCTACCTCTTTGTCGATCAAATGTTGGGGCATGATACCGGTAACGTGTCCGCCATTAGCCATCATTGTGTCGGCCAGCACCTTCATCAATCCCACAGATGCTCCTCCATAAATCAAATTGAACTGCTGGCCTGCCAGTAATTTCCCAAGTTCTTCGGCCACTTCGCGGTAAGCGCGGTGATAACCCATGCTGCTTCCGCAGAAAACACAAATACTCCTCATGACGGTTTATAGTTTGCCTGCAAAGTTAAACTTTCAGGTGGTTTTTGGTTGACTGCTTATCCGTTATTTTGTCGGCAAAGATGTTCAAACATATCCACGGCCGGATCGATAAGGCTGTCAGGAAAATTAAAATCAGGGTTGTGCAGGGCGGGTTGCTTCAAGCCTGAGCCTATGCCAAACAGGGCAATGGGACTGCACTGACCAAATTGACCAAAATCCTCCGACCATTTAAATGGTGTATCCAGCTGAATAATTTTCAAACTGTTGGCTTCAGCCGCCTTTTCAATCATTGCGGTGGCTTGGGCGTCATTCACAGTAGCCGCGAAAGGTTCGTGACGACTGAGTTCTATTGCTATACCGTTTCGATCTGCGATTTGTTTTGCGGATTTCACGCACTCATCCTCCATCTCATGTAAGGCCTCGTCTTCATAGCTTCTGATAGTCATCCAGCACTCAGCTTCTCCGGGCGCTGTACCGAAAGCTTGTTCGCCCAGCTTGGCATAAGTCAGGGTGAGCAGCTTAAATTTTTCGCTTTGAGTCCATCGTTCAGCCATTTCAGTAAATCCCTTGATGATTTCGGCAAGTGCAAAGGCCGGACTTAATCCTGTTTCGGGCTGAGATGCGTGGGCAGTTCTTCCATGAAGTTTTATTTTTAGTCCAACAGATGCTGCCGCAAAAGTGTCTCTTTTTATAATGATGGTATTGTTGTCAAATCCGGGCAAATTATGCAAGGCAAAAGCCAAATTAGGCTTAAGCTTCTCATATTTTGGATCATCAATTACTTGTTGCGCTCCTTCTCCCGTTTCTTCGGCAGGCTGAAAAAGCAAAATTACTTCCCCTTTTTGAGGCCTTTTTTCGGCCAGGCGCATTGCTAATCCCGCCAAAATTGTGCTATGACCATCATGGCCACATACATGTGCAACGCCTGCATTTTGCGAGGCATAGGCGAGTGCTGTCTTTTCAGTGATAGGCAGGGCATCGATATCGGCCCTGAAAAGCGTTTTCTTTCCTTTTTCTTTTCCTTTGAACACCAAAGCCAGGCCGTTACCACCCAGATTTTCTATCATTTCATCTGCATTTAAAGGGGATAAAAAGGCTTTTAAACGTTTGTGCGTTTCGACTTCTTTTCCTGAAAGTTCGGGATTAGTATGGAGCTCTCGCCTTAACGCAACTAATTTTTCGATATTGTAGATTTGATTCATGCAACAAAAATAAGATTTTTGAGCAGTAGCTGCCCTCAGAATGCTGACAAAAGAGAAAGCTGTAACTTTGCACGCAAAATTTGTAGCATGCAAAATTTATATCCATTTACTTTTAGTCCCGTTTATAAAGACAAAATTTGGGGAGGACAGAAAATCCGGAAAGAATTAGGGATGGATTTTGGTGAGTTGGTCAACTGCGGAGAGGCTTGGTTACTGTCTGGAGTTCAGGCTGATCCAACGCTGATTGCCAATGGCTATCTGGCCGGAAACGAGTTGAACGAATTGGTGGAAGTGTTTATGGGCGATTTGGTAGGAGAAGCTGTTTATGAGCGTTTTGGAGATATTTTTCCAATACTTGTGAAAATTATCGACTCGAACGACTGGCTTTCCATCCAGGTTCACCCTGATGATAAGCTGGCTCAGCGGCGTGGCATTGGAATGGGTAAAACAGAAATGTGGTATGTGATGCAGGCAGATCAGGATGCGGCTTTAATAAGTGGTTTCAATCAGCAGTTGAACAAACAGGATTATCTGGATGCGATGGAAAAAGGACAAATTAAATCGCTGATGAATTATGAGCAGGTCGCAAAAGGGGATGTATTCTATATGCCTGCCGGCAGGGTGCATGCGTTGGGACCCGGAACATTAATTGCCGAAATTCAGCAGACCAGCGACACCACTTACCGCATTTACGATTGGGATCGTATAGATCATGCCGGCCAAAAACGCGCGCTTCATACCGAAGAAGCACTTGATGCCATTGATTTCGAGCTTCCTGATGAGACAAAAACAACGTATGCTCAAAAGACGAATGAAACCAGTAATATTGTTAAATCTCCTTTTTTTACCACCAACTACCTTCAGTTTGATCAGGGTATTCGAAAAGATTATTCTCAACTTGATTCTTTTGTGATTCTTCTCTGTGTTGAAGGGTCATGTACGATTGATTGGGGTTTTGACGAAAAAGTTGAAATTAAAAAGGGACAAAGCGTCCTGATTCCTAATGTGATTCAGGCGGTAGCACTCTACCCCCAAGCCGACTGCACTTTGCTTGAAGTGTATATAGAATAGTGCAACCTATAGCTTTGTTCAGTTGTCTGGTTTTTTGGGTATTCAAAAATACCTATAGCGATTATTAATTGCCGTATCAGCTAAAATTCTAATGATTAAATAATTATGAAAGCAGTACTATTTTCCTTTTTTTTCGTGCTACTCCTACTGAATCCCGGACTATTTGCGCAAACTGATATCCCTCAGGTGGTCATTAAAACACTTGATGGTAAGCAGTTTAACACTGCCGAAATAGACAATGACGGCAAAGCTATTATCTTAAGTTTTTGGGCATTATGGTGCAAACCTTGTCAAAAAGAGCTGGATGCCTTCAACGAAAATTATCAAGACTGGCATGATGAAACAGGAGTGAAAATTTATGCTGTTTCTATTGACGATTCTCGCTCAACAGCGCGTGTAATGCCTATGGTTAATGGTAAGGGCTGGGAATTTGAAGTGCTGCTTGATCCCAATGGCGATTTCAAACGAGCCATGAATGTGAACATGATACCCCATACTTTTTTGATCGATGGAGATGGAAAAATTGTTGAACAACATACATCTTATTTCGAAGGTGCCGAATATGAATTGTATGAAAAGGTGAAGAAAATTTCCGGAATTGAATAACAGCCTCAAAATCAGATCCAGATTATCATGCGAAAAGTTTTTAGTATTGTCTTCCTGTTGAGTTTTTTTTATAGCTATTCACAGGATTTTATAGAAAAAGCTCAGGTTAATGGAAGCTTTCAGCTTGATGGGCAGTATTATCATGCTGACAATGCCATTGGTATCAATGATTCAACAATTGATGGCCGCAAGCTTGGGCTTAACGGTTTTGGAAACATCAGCTACACCCTGGGGAAATTTTCTGCTGGAGTGCGTTATGAAGCCTTTTTAACGCCTATTGCCGGATTTGATCCCTTGCAGCAAGGCAATGGAGTGCCTTATATGTGGGCTAGCTATCAATCTGATTTTATTGGTGTTACGGTAGGAAATTTCTATGAGCAGTTTGGGAACGGCCTTATTTTGCGAACCTATGAGGAATGGACATTGGGCTACGACAACTCACTTAACGGGATGAAGCTTGTGATAAGACCTGCCACCGGCATTACCGTAAAAGCTGTTTATGGCTCTCAACGCTATTATTGGCAAAAGTTTGAAAATGGAAATCGTGGTATTGTGCGTGGTCTGGATGCAGAAATCGACTTAAATTCAACGATCAAAGGTTGGGAATCGGCACCGATACGTGTGATTTTTGGCGCAAGTGGGGTGAGTAAATACCAGAAAGATAGTGATCCTTTGTTTAATTTGCCCGAGAATGTGAGTGCTTTTGCCGGAAGGATGAACCTGAGTGCTGGGAAGTTCAATTTTGCTACCGAATATGCCAATAAAATCAATGATCCATCTGCCATCAATAATTTTATTTATAAAGAGGGTCAGGCCGTTTTGTCATCTTTGTCGTTTTCTCAACCTGGATTGGGCGTTGTGCTTCAACTCAAAAGGGTTGATAATATGAGTTTTAAATCAGATAGGGGAGTAGATGGTAACGCATTGGATATCAATTTTCTCCCACCGATAAACCGTACGCACTCTTATAGTCTTGCTGCCCGTTATCCATACGCTACGCAGCCAAACGGAGAAATGGGAATGCAGTTTCAGCTCAACTACAAAATTCCGAAAGGAAGTAAGTTAGGTGGGAAATATGGGACAGGGGTAGCTGTGAACTTCAGTCAGGTAAATGATATTGTGCGCAATCCAATCAACGATACAACGCCTGTAAACTCACAAGGCACACTGGGCTATGAGTCAGACTTTTTCAAAGTTTCGGATCATATCTTTTTCAGAGATTTGAATATTGAAATCAATAAAAAATTCAGTCGCAAGTGGAAAGCTGTGGTTCAGTACATGAATTTATACTACGATATTGCTACCATCGAAGGCCATGCAGGTGAGGAACCTGTAAAAGCCAATATCGGACTCGTTGATGTAACCTACAATATTTCAAACCGCAACAGCCTGCGCCTGGAGCTTCAGGGATTATTTACCGAACAGGACGATGGCGACTGGGCTGCGGCCATGCTGGAATATACCATTGCGCCAACATGGTTTTTTACAATAGCTGATCAATACAACTATGGTCATCCCGACAAATCTCAACAAAATCACTACTATGCTTTTTCACTGGGTTATGTGAAGCAGGCCAGTCGTATTGCCCTCACTTATGGCAGGCAAAGCGAAGGCGTGATTTGTATTGGAGGTGTATGCCGGCAGGTTCCTGCTTCGAGTGGATTAACGATTAGCTTATCAACAAGTTTTTAATTAGGATTGCATGTTAAATCTGCCAGTTATGAAAAAATATACTTTACTTCTCATTGCACTTTTAGCCTTTATTTTTATCTCAGGCTGTGATAAAATAGACCCTCCTTATGTTAATACACCTGGCGATAATGGTGGCGGTGAGGAGGAGTTGGTGCAGAAAGTACTGCTCGAGGATTATACCGGACATACCTGCGTAAACTGTCCGGCAGCAGCAAAACTGGCCGGTGATTTAAAACAGCTTTACGGCGAAAAACTGATTATTATGGCGGTTCATGCTGGTTATTTTGCTGAGGTTGAATCACCTCCCTTTGATTTGGATTTGCGTACCCAAACCGGAAACAGCTGGAATGCTGATTTTGGAGTCATTAGTTATCCCAGTGGAATGATCAATCGCGGCTTTTTTGGTGATAGGCGTGTTGTCGGAAAAGGCGATTGGGCTCCCCGTGTTGCTACTGCAGTGGGCATTGACCCTAAGGCAGGTATTGAAATTGAAACAACTTACAATGAGTCAGATAGAAAACTTGAAATAAAAATTGACAGTCGTTTTCTGGAAAACACCAACGAAAATTATTTTTTACAGGTTTGTCTGCTCGAAGACAGTATTCCGGGAGCACAGCGTAATAATGATGCTTCGGTGGGCGATACACCAACAATTACTGATTATTTCCATAGACATGTTTTGCGTAAGGGCGTTAATGGAAATTATGGAGAAGCGGTTACTGCCGGAGCTATTGTTGCTAATGAAAATTACACCCATGAATACAGCCTCAATCTGAATGCTGACTATAAGGCCAAACACTGCTCAGTGATTGCCTTTTTGTACCGCACCTCAGATAATGAAATCCTGCAAGTGGAAGAGCGACATATACTGGAATAGTGCCGACGTAGTCACAGACTACGCCAAGCGTCCGAGGATTTGGCAAAAGAAAAGCATCAGCTGATTATTAAAGATATACAAACCTTTTTTATTCTGGCGCATAAAAAATATGGGCAGAGAGGTGTAAAACTTTACACGTCCCTGCCCAATAATAGGGTGATTTGGCCCGGATTGAAAATTGATTTCTGAGCCTTAACTTATTATTCTCTGGCCCTGGTTTGTCTGCTTTGGGCGTCTAAAACAGCAATAGAGATCATATTAACAATTTCAGATACTGAACTACCCATTTGAAGGATATGTACAGGTTCTTTTAATCCATTGAGTATGGGGCCGATAACCTCAAATTTGCCCAGCTCCTGCATCAGTTTGTAAGCAATATTTCCAGATTCAAGATTGGGGAAAATTAAGGTGTTGGCAGGGCCGTCAACTAGTTTGGAGAATGAAAACGAGTCTGCCATAATCTCAGGATTCAAGGCTGCATTCACCTGAATTTCGCCGTCAACAATCATATCAGGATAATGCTCATGCAGATATTGAACCGCTTTTTTCTGTTTAGCAGGTACATCACCTTCGGCTGAGCCAAAATTGGAATAAGAAACCAAAGCAACTCTTGGTGTAAACTTAAATTCGCGCACTGTAGCGCAGCTTTGTAATGTAATTTCAACCAATTCTTCTACCGTAGGATTTTTGTTTACAGTGCAATCAGCAAAGAAAATAGGTCCCTTTTTTGTGTTGATAATATAAAGTCCCGAGACAATTTTTGATCCTTGCTGTTTTCCAACGACCTGTAATGCGGGTCTTATTGTATCGGGATAGTTGCGTGTAAGCCCTGATACCATGGCATCGGCAAGACCAGCCTCTAGCATCATAGGAGCAAAATAATTACGGTGTCGCATAAGGCTGCGGGCAGCGTTAAAGGTCATGCCTTTTCTTTGCCTCCTCATAAAAAATGCTTCGGCAAACTGCTTGCGTTGCCCTGCCTGATTATGAGCCGAAGGATCGATGATTTCAACATGATGCAATTCAAGGTCATTTTCCTTGATCAATGATTTGATCAGTGCTGTATTCCCCAGTAAGATAGGTTCGGCCAGTCCCTCATTGAGTACTATTTCTGCTGCTTTAAGTGTTTTATAGTTTTCAGCATCAGCCAGTACAACACGTTTTGGATTGTGTTTTGCTCTGGTTTTTATCTGACGAATCAACGGATTGCTGAGGTTGAGACGTTTACGAAGCTCATCAATATAGGCATCCCAATTGGTGATTGGCTTGCGTGCAAGACCCGTTTCCATTGCCGCTTTGGCTACAGCAGGTGCAACTCTTTCGATCAGCCTTGGATCTGTTGGCTTTGGGATGATATATTCGCGGCCAAATTTCAGGTTGTTTACGTTGAAAGCGATGTTAACTTCTTCCGGAACAGTCTCTTTTGCCAACTGAGCCAGGGCATGCGAAGCTGCCAGTTTCATTTCGTCGTTGATTTGGGTAGCCCTCACATCCATCGCGCCTCTGAAAATATAGGGGAAACCCAGCACGTTGTTAATCTGATTCGGGAAATCGCTGCGCCCGGTGGCCATGATGATGTCGTCGCGCGTCGACATGGCTTCGGTATAGGATATTTCAGGGGTGGGATTGGCCAAAGCAAATACAATTGGCTGCTTTGCCATGTCGAGCAACATCTCACGTTTGATTACGCCACCTACCGAAAGCCCCAGAAACATATCAGCATCTTTTAAGGCATCGTGTAAGCTGAGCGGTTCCATGTCGAGGGCAAATTTTTGTTTGGTTTTGTTAAGGTCGGTCCGGCCTTTATGAATCAAACCTTTGCTGTCGAACATCAATATTTTTTCTGGATTTGCCCCAAGCTTGATGTATAAACGTGTGCACGAAATGGCTGCAGCTCCTGCTCCATTTACCACGATCTTTAGGTCTTCAATTTTTTTACCGTTGATCTCTAGTGCATTAAGAAGACCTGCAGAGGTGATAATAGCTGTTCCATGCTGGTCATCATGCATTACAGGAATCGGAAGAACTTTTTTCAATTCTTCTTCAATTTCAAAGCATTCCGGAGCTTTGATGTCTTCCAGATTTATGCCGCCGAAAGTTGGCGCAATGGCTTTAATTATTTCGATAAGTTTTTTGGGGTCTTTTTCGTCAACTTCAATGTCAAAAACATCAATGTCGGCAAAAACCTTAAAAAGTAAACCCTTGCCTTCCATAACAGGCTTTCCGGCTTCAGGCCCGATATCGCCTAGTCCCAGAACGGCTGTTCCGTTTGAAATTACGCCCACTAAATTCCCTTTTCCTGTATAGGTGTAAACATCTTCAGGGTTTTTATTGATTGCCAAACAGGGATCAGCAACGCCGGGTGTATAGGCCAGCGATAGATCTCGTTGTGTGCTGTAAGGTTTTGTTGGGATTACCTCTAATTTTCCGGGGCGACCGGAAGAGTGATAATACAATGCGTCTTTGTTAAAAAGCTTGTCCATAATGTGGTTTTTTGTTATCATGTAAAATTACAGAATTCTTTGAATCAGATTACAAAAATATATACGGAATTTGCCAATTTTGTATGGATTCTAAATCATGTTTACGGACGCTTTTAATTTGTTAAAGTGTTAGTTTGTTGATATGGTCTGGTTTCAAAGGTATTAAGGTTACTTATAGCGCTTTATTTGTTTCTTTTGCGTCATTTAAAGTGGCGTCTCTTTCGCTAATATTTGTATTTTTGCCGACCGGTCAGCTAATCAAAACATCTCAAATAAGGCCTTATGTACGACTTTATTAAAGGAAAAGTTGTTGAGAAAAACCCTGCTTTTGTTGTTTTAGAGAACAATGGCATTGGTTATACCATCCATATTTCTTTAAACACTTTTACTGCCATCGGCGATCAGCAGCAAATACGACTGTTTACGCACCTGGCCATTCGCGAAGATGCCCATGTGCTCTATGGTTTTTACGAACATGCTGAGCGTGCGCTATTTTTACAATTGATTTCTGTTTCCGGTGTTGGAGCCAACACCGCCAGATTGATTTTATCATCGCTGAGCACAGCTGAAGCAATAGAAGCCATTGCTACGGAGAAGGTGCACATTCTGCAAAGTGTTAAAGGCATTGGCGGCAAAACAGCACAACGTATTGTTGTTGATCTGCGCGACAAAGTTGCTAAAGTGGGTATTGCCTCCGAAAAAATGGATGCTTCATACAATACCATCAAGGCAGAAGCGTTATCAGGTTTATTAATACTAGGTTTCAACAAAAATTCAGTCGAAAAGGTGCTTGATAAGCTGCTTAAGCTGGATGAATCACCAACGGTTGAAAAACTGATTAAAGAAGCGTTAAAACAGCTTTGAGTTTGTGTGGGAAGTTAAGAACAAAGAAGGATTAAGCATTGAATCAATTTAATAGGAACATCCTTATCGGCTTTTTTTTATTGGCTGCTTTTTGCACACAGCAATCGGCTAAAGCAAGCGAGCCCGACCTTGAGTTTATGGCTTTGTTATTGCCGGTGGAGCAGCTGCCTGATACTACAGTAAAAATCCCTTATCCTATCCCTGTTGATGACGGAAGTCCTCAATATCAAATGGATAACAACTCGCCTTTATACCTGAATGATCCTCCCAATATACAAAGAGAGATTGTTTATGATCCTGTAACAAAGCAATACAATTTTGTGAGTAAAGTTGGTGATTTCACTTACCGCACACCAACGGCCATGTCGCAGGAAGAATTTTTGAATTATCAAAACAAAAAAGGGGTACAGTCTTATTGGAACGATCGTGCAACCAGCACAACCACAGAAACATCAAGTTCTATTATTCCTTCCATTTATGTGGGAGGCGAAGCTTTCGACCGGATTTTTGGTGGAAATACTATAGATATCAGGCCGCAGGGGACAGCTGAGGTTACTTTTGGCATTGAGAGTATGAGGCGCGAGGATCCGCAGCTGGATGTTAGGCAGCGCCGGACAACGAATTTCGATTTTGACCAGAAAATTCAAATGAATGTGATCGCCAAAATTGGGGATAAGATAGAATTCAAAACCAATTACAATACCGAAGCGACGTTTCAGTTCGAGAACAGGCTTCAGCTGAAATACGAAGGGAAAGAAGATGAGATAATTAAACTTATTGAAGGCGGAAACGTCAGTTTGCCACTCAATACAACACTTATCAATGGAAGTCAGGCACTCTTTGGAATTAAGACTAAGCTTCAGTTTGGACGCACATCGGTTACCGCGGTTTTCTCACAACAGGAAAGTGAGTCAAAAAACATCACGGTGCAGGGTGGTGCTCAAACCAGTGAGTTTAAAATGAGTAGCCTTGATTATGAAGAAAACAGACATTTTTTCCTCAGCCAGTATTTTCGCGAACAGTATGAGGGTGCGCTGGAAACCATGCCTGTGGTTACGTCAGATATTAACATCACCAAGGTGGAAGTGTGGGTAACTAACATTGGTCCCGCCCTGGAAGACAACCGTAATATCGTTGCTTTTACTGATTTGGGCGAAGGACGTCGCGAATGGCTCTACAACGCCCAGTTACAGCCTACAGCCGGACCCCCATTGCCCACCAATGTGTCGAATAACCTGATGACCCGACTCGACACAAACTCGATACGCAACATCAATACTGTGACTTCGTATTTATCAGGCGATCCCCTGGGTATTGGCAGAACAGGTTATTTTGTTGCTGGTCAGGATTTTGATAAAATTGAAAACGCCCGCAAGCTAAGACCTTCTGAATATACCTATAACAGCAAACTCGGGTTTATTTCGCTGAACACAAACCTCAATTCTGATCAAACACTAGCTGTGGCCTACCAGTATAATGTGATCGGTTACGATAGCATTTTTCAGGTTGGAGAGTTTTCTGATCAGGGAATTAATGCCCCCAAAGTGCTTGCGGTGAAACTGCTCAAAAGCACTACGCTCAATACCCGCATGCCCATGTGGGATTTGATGATGAAAAACGTGTATTCTATCCGCGCTTTTCAGGTCAATAGAGAAGATTTTACATTTAACATTTTGTATTCCGGCAACCAAAATGGGGTGCTCACAGGTTATTTTACCGAAGGAGATGACGATGTAAAAGGTGTTCCGCTTATCCATCTGATGGGTCTGGACAATCTGAATCAACAGGATAATCCTGTAAAAGGTGGCGATGGTGTTTTCGATTTCCTTGATAATGCAGCTACGCAGGGTGGAACAATAAATGCTGCCAATGGAAGAATATTTTTTACCGTGCTGGAACCTTTTGGAAGCCATATCCGTGAAGAGATATTTCCGGATAATCCCGATTTGGCGGATCAATATGCCTATGATTCACTTTATTCTGCAACGAAAGCGGCAGCAGAACAATATCCTGAAAAAAATAAATTTATCCTTGAAGGATTTTACAAATCGCAGTCGGGCAGCGAAATCAACCTGAATGCACTCAACGTGCCTCAAGGTTCGGTAAAAGTAACTGCCGGAGGTGTGCCACTTACCGAAAACGTTGATTATACAGTAGATTACACCCTGGGGCGTGTACGAATTATCAACGAAGGCATCTTAAGCTCCGGCACCCCAATCAACATAGCCCTGGAAAGCAATTCACTGTTTAGCTTGCAACAGAAAAGAATGATGGGTTTGCGTGTTGATCATGAGATTAATCCGGATTTCCGTTTGGGAGCTACCTTGCTCAATCTGCATGAAAGGCCACTTACACAGAAAGTTAACTATGGTGATGATCCTATTTCAAACACGATTTATGGCCTCGACCTGAGTTACAGAACAGAATCGCGCTGGCTTACCAAAATGATCGATAAATTACCGGGAATAAGTACAAAGCAGGTTTCCAAAATCAATATTGATGCTGAATTTGCACACTTCTTGCCCGGACATGCACGTGCTGTTGGACAAACTGGAACATCCTATATTGATGATTTTGAAGGGGCTAAATCTACCATCGATCTGCGACAGGTAAATACCTGGTATTTAGCCAGTACGCCACAGGGCCAGTTTGATATGTTCCCGGAAGCGGCGCCTAATACAGGCCTGGATTATGGAAAAAACCGTGCCAAGCTCGCCTGGTATATTATTGATCAATTGTTCTACGACCGCTATGGCACATTGCGGCCTTCTAATGTTGACCGCAATGAGCTGTCGAAAAATAGTGTACGTCAGGTGCTTGAAAATGAAGTGTTTCCTAGTAAAGATATCCCATCGGGCACACCAACAAATATTCCTGTGCTGAATATGGCTTATTATCCCGAAGAACGCGGGCCTTATAATTTTGATGCAGCTCCCGGAAGTTTTAGCAATGGCCTGAATGATGACGGAACACTGAGTGATCCCGAGACGCGTTGGGGTGGCATAATGCGTCGCATAGAATCTACTGATTTTGAAGAAACCAATATCGAATACCTCGAGTTCTGGATAATGGATCCTTTTTCGGAAGTAAATGATAATCAGGGCGAGTTGTATATAAATCTCGGAGATATTTCGGAAGATATATTACGCGATGGGCGTAAATCGTACGAAAATGGATTGCCCACAACCGATGTGGTCGAAAATGTTGATACCACCATTTGGGGTCGTGTACCTTCGTTGCAGGCACTCATCGAAGCCTTTAATAATGATCCTGCTTCGCGCCAGTATCAGGATGTTGGTTACGACGGACTTAATGATACGGACGAAGCAAGTTTTCATGCTTCTACGTTCCTGGATGTGATTCGCCAACAGTTTGGCACCCAGTCGCAGGCCTATCAGCAAGCCGCTGCCGATCCGTCGTCAGATAATTTTCAGTATTTCAGAGGTGCAGATCTGGATAGTGACTCAAGGTATAGCAGCATACTCGAACGCTATAAAAACTTCAACGGGCCTGATGGCAACTCGCCCACCGACGAACAAAATGCAGAGGCTTACCCTACAAGTGCCACTTCGTTGCCCAATGTGGAGGACATCAATCGGGATAATACGTTGAGTGAAGCTGAGCGCTATTTTCAATACCGTATCAAGCTTGATCCGAATACGATGGAAGTGGGCGAAAATTTTATTGCAGATATCCATGAAGCAGAGAATATCCCGCTGGCTAATGGCGAGGTTGGTAATGTAAAATGGTATCAGTTCCGCATACCGATCAGCCAGCCCGAAAAAGTAGTTGGAAATATTGAAAATTTTCGCTCCATCCGCTTCATGCGTATGTTTATGAGGGGTTTTGAAAAGCCTGTAGTGTTGCGTTTTGCAACCCTGGAATTGGTTCGTGGAGAGTGGCGCAAGTACCGCCAAAACCTGCAGGCGCCGGGTGAATATATTGTTGATGATGGGGCTAATGAAACGAAATTCGATATTTCGGCAGTTAATGTGGAAGAAAATGGACGGCGCGACCCGATCCCTTATGTGATACCTCCCGGGATTGATCAGGAAATAAATTTCGGAACCACCAGTTTGGTGCGCCTCAATGAGCAGTCGATGCAAATGACAATTGATCAGCTGATGGATGGCGATGCGCGCGCAGCCTTCAAAACAACGGATTTTGATTTCAGGCAGTACAAGAAGCTTAGAATGTACGTGCATGCCGAAAAATTATATGAAGACAAGGAGTTGAATTATGGCGACATGACCGTGTTTGTTCGCCTGGGTTCCGACTTTACGGAAAACTACTATGAATATGAGATTCCGCTGACTTTTACACCCTGGTACACTCCATTTGATCAGGATGATGTTATCTGGCCTCAGGCGAATGAGTTCGATATCGATCTGGATGAGATGATTAAAGTGAAGCAAAATCGCAATCAGGCCATGCGAAATCCAAACAGCGATATCAGATTAAATTATCCCTACATTGAACAGCTGGGTGATCATATTGTTAAGGTAATCGGTAATCCCAGCATCAGCGATGTTATGGGTATTATGATAGGTGTGCGCAACCCTAAACAGCAAAGCTTTAACTCTAACGATGATGGCAATCCTAAAAGTGCGATTATCTGGGTTAACGAACTGCGTGTAACCGATTTTAACAATAAAGGTGGCTGGGCTGCAACCGCCAGAATAGAAACTTTGCTGGCCGACCTTGGCCGTTTGGTCGTTTCCGGATCGCATAGTACACCGGGCTTTGGAAGCCTTGATATGAAAGTGAATGAAACAGCCCGTGAAGCAGTGACGAATTTTGATATAGCTACAGATATCGACCTGGGTAAGTTCCTGCCCGAAGAATCCGGTATCCGTATTCCCATGCATTTTGACTATGGCGAATCACATATTAAACCCGAGTATAATCCGCTGGATCCTGATATTAAATTGCAAGATGAGCTGGATTTGCTCGACAGCAAATCAGAGCAGGATTCGCTAAAAGCACTGGTCAATGATTATACCCAGCGCAAGAATGTGAACTTTGTTAATGTTAGAAAAGACCGAACCGGAAATGCCAGTCAGCCCCGAATTTATGATATCGAAAACTGGAATGTATCCTATTCATTTAGCGAAATATATCACCGAAATATTGATGTGGAATACGATGTGAGGCAAACTTATCGTGGCGGTTTAGGCTATAACTACACGGCAAATCCTAAAAATGTGGCACCTTTTTCTAAATCCGGCTGGGCTTCAAAGCCGTTTATGCAACTGATCAAGGATTTCAATTTTTATTATTTGCCTAAGAATTTTGCTTTTCGAACGGATATGAACCGACAGTACAACGAAAAGAAATTCAGAAACAAGAGTGAGGGCGAGATTATTACCTATCCTATTTTCGCCAAGCAATGGGACTGGAACAGGAATTACGACTTCAAATTTGATCTAACGCGTGCTTTAACGCTCGATTTTACGGCAGGAGCCAATGCCTTTATCTATGAGCCGGCAGGCAATCCTGAGCGGGGCACAACCGAATGGAACATGAATCGTGATACCATTTGGGACGAGGTGCTGAGGTTAGGAACAAAAACACGTTACAATCAGTCGATCAGGGTGAATTATACCTTACCCATCAATAAAATTCCTCTACTTAATTGGATGACTGTATCAGCAGGATATCAGGGAGCCTATACCTGGCTTGCTTCACCACTTTCTGTTCAGGAAAGAATAGGTAATAGCATCGAAAATCAGAATACCAAGCAACTGAATGGAAACGTTGATTTCGTAAAGCTGTACAACAAAATCGGGTATTTAAAAACCCTGAATACACCTCAGCGGGGAGTAGGAAGGGGAGGTCCGGCTCCACGACCCGGAGCTATGCGCCCGGGTGCTCAGCAGCAGGAAGAGGAAGAAAATGCCGATTCAACTGAGGCAAAGCCCAGCATAAACTACCTGAAAATTGTTGGGGATCAAATTCTTAAACTTGCCATGAGTGTGAAGAAAGCCAACCTGAGCTATACGCAGAATAACGGGATATTCCTTCCGGGCTTTCTGCCTGAGCCTGATTTGTTTGGCTTAAACTTTGCTACATCTGCGCCTGGCACAGGATTTGTTTTGGGCGATGAAGCCGATATCAGGCAATTGGCGATTGATAATGATTGGCTAACACGCGACTCGTTGCTAAACCGTGCCTATGCGGAGAAATTTACGGAGAATTTCAGCTATAAAATAAACCTTGAGCCATTGCCAGGCTTGCGTATCGACATCAATGCTGATCGTACTTATGCACTCAATTTTTCTGAGTATTTCCGCGCAGATTCATTGGGTAATTTCAATACATTTTCTCCGGCCGAAACCGGAAATTTCAGCATGTCATTTGGGATGTGGAATACCGCATTCGTCAAAGCCCGTAGTGATGAGAGCTCTGAGTTGTTTGAAAATATGCTGAGCAACCGTCTGATCATTGCTGACCGACTGGCCCTGAATAATCAACAATGGGTTGATGAAGGTGGCGGCTATATTTATGATTCAATTGGCAAAGCCAATTATCCTTATGGCTATGGTGCGATATCGCAGGAAGTGGTGTTGTATTCGTTTCTGGCTGCCTATAAAGGACAAGACGCCAATAATATTTCGCTGAACCCTTTCCCTAAAACGCCTATACCAAACTGGACTATTAACTATAATGGGCTCACTAAAATTCCATTTGTTCAACAGTTGTTTAAAACCGTGAATGTTACGCATGCCTATCGCTCAGCTTATTCGGTGAATAGCTGGCGCACCAATGTGGACTATAAGCCCGAAAACACTACACAAACCTACCGTAACAGTAGTTTATTTATTCCTAAATATGATTTGGGTCAGGTTACAATTTCTGAACAATTCGCACCGCTTTTAGGAATTGACGTTGGCTTGCATAATAGTTTAACTGCCAGAGTAGAGTATAAGAAACAAAGAAGTCTTACTTTGAGTTTTGTAAACAATCAACTTACCGAAGTGGTAGGTGATGAGTTAGTTATTGGTGCCGGTTATCGTCTCAGAAATCTTTCTTTTATTGTTTCCTCCATCACCGGTGGTAATGCTACACGTGCTTCAAATGATTTGATTTTAAAAGTTGATCTCGGATTCAGAACGGATAAAACAACACTGCGCCGCATCGATGAGCAAAACAGTCAGGTTTCTGCCGGCCAGCGTAAGGTGAATATTTCTGTTACGGCAGATTATACTTTCAGCAACAGGTTGAGCATGCAGGCCTATTTCAGAAAGGATATGGCAGATCCATTTGTTTCGTCTCAATTTAAAAATTCCAATACGGCTGGTGGTGTAACCATGCGCTTTAGTCTGGCTCAATAAATGGATAGCTGAGCCTTTTAAATTCATGGTTATTGCTGAAAAATAAGATTCTAAGAAAATTTCATTAGTGCCGTGCTATTTTAGAATGAATCTTTGGTGCGTGGAGATAAAAAAGTGTAAATTTGAGCCCGTATAAAGAAACCAAAAAAATCTGTTTTTATGAATATTCCAGCTGAACTTAAGTACACCAAAGATCACGAGTGGATTCGCCTTGAAGGTGAAGAAGCATTTATTGGGATTACTGAATTTGCTCAAAAAGAATTGGGTGATATCGTTTTTGTTGAAGTTGATACTGTTGATGAAACATTAGATGCAGAAGAAACCTTCGGCACTATTGAAGCCGTAAAAACGGTTTCTGATCTGTTTATGCCTGTATCCGGAACTATCCTCGCGTTTAATGAAGCCCTTGAAGACGCTCCTGAAACAGTGAATAAAGATCCATACGGCGAAGGCTGGATCGTTAAAATTAAATTCACTAACGAAGCCGAAATTGATGCATTGCTTGATGCAGATGCATACAAGGCTCTTATTGAAGCCTGATAAAGCGTGGCGGGATTAAACCGATTTACAAGAAAATTTTGGCCGGGAAGTATTTGGGCAGGGTTAATTTTGCTGCTCACAGGGCTTCCCGGTAATTATTTTCCGGATGTTGAAAGCTTTTGGGATTGGGTAAGTCCTGACAAACTTGTGCATTTTTTTATTTTTGGAGTTTTTACATTTCTTACCCTTTGGGGTTACCGTGCACAATACAAACTGCCAGCACGACGTTATTATCTTGTAGGATTTGCGACTTTGCTTGGAATATTTTATGGTGGAGTTACGGAAATTTTGCAGGAAATGGTTTTTACAGGACGCTATGGAAATGTTTTTGATTTCCTCGCAAATGCTATCGGAGCAATATTAGGAAGTGCCGTTTTTATGCTGCTTGCACGAAAAAATAAAAAGGAAAATGCATCGTTTCTTGAATAATTATTAATTTAGCGCCATCATTACGATTGGTCATTGAGTTACAGCCAAAAATTCTATTATGGAAATTAAAAAGACACCGAAAGCGGATCTAGAAAACAAAAAGCTCTTACTCAGACAAATAGGTCTGATTGTTGCACTGGCAGTTGTTTTCTTTGCCTTTGAATACAAGAGCTACGACAAACGTACACTTGATCTTATGCAACGCAATGTGGAAGATATTCCTGAGGAAATCGTTCCTATTACTGAGCAAAAGGTGAAGCCACCACCACCACCACCACCAAAACAGGTTACTGTGCTGGAAGTTGTGGAAGACGATGTGGAGGTTGAAGATGAAATTGAAATTGATGTTGATGTAGACCAGGAAACTGAAATTGAGGTTTATGTTCCACCGGTTAGGGAAGAAGAACAAATAGTGGAAGCTGAGATTTTTACAGTGGTAGAGTCAATGCCTGAGTTTCCCGGCGGTCCGGCAAAGATGATGGAATACATTGCCAAAAATATTAAATATCCTGCTATGGCGCGTGAAAGCGGCATTCAGGGAAGGGTTTTTGTAAACTTTGTAGTCGAGCCTGATGGTTCGGTATCCAATGTAAAAATCCTGCGTGGTATTGGTGGTGGTTGCGATGAAGAAGCGATCCGTGTAGTGAAGAGTATGCCAAAATGGACTCCGGGTCGTCAACGTGGAAAAGCTGTAAGGGTTTCCTTCAACTTGCCTGTTCGTTTCACGCTGCAATAAAAAGTAGTTGAAAAGTATTAGAAAGCTGTCCTTCACGGACGGCTTTTTTTATGCCTGGGGGTTTTGATGCTGAAAATGGTTAAAAACCAGCTGTGCTTTGGATTGCCCAATTACTGATTGAAGCTCCTGAAGGCTGGCGGATTTTATCATTTTTACTGATTTAAACTTCCATAGCAATTTCTGAGCTGTATTAAAACCAATGCCTTCAATCTCTGTCAATTCAGATTTTATAGTGCCTTTCTCAAATTGTTTGCGGTGATGTGTTATACCAAAACGATGTGCTTCGTCGCGCAATTGCTGGATTATTTTTAGTGACTCCGATCGTTTGTCGATATATAATGGCGTGCTGTCGCCCGGGAAATATATTTCTTCCAAGCGTTTGGCAATACCAATAATCGCAATTTTTCCGCGTAAGCCAAGCTTGTCGAGTGATTTTACGGCAGCACTCAACTGTCCTTTGCCGCCATCAACAACAATGAGCTGTGGCAAGGGTTTTTCTTCGTTAAGTAGCCGGTGGTAACGTCGGTAAACGATTTCTTCCATGGAGGCAAAATCATCAGGGCCTTCAACTGTTTTGATGTTGAAATGCCGATAAGCTTTTTTGTTAGGTTTGGCATTGACGAACTGCACCATGGCTGCAACAGCATAGTCACCCTGAAAATTTGAATTGTCGAAACATTCAATTATTTCGGGCAAACCAGGTAAACGTAGGTCTTTTTGCAATTGGTTTAATATCCGCTTTTGATGCCTTTCAGGATCTGTTAAACTGCGTTTTTTTTCGGTTTCCATTTTAAAATGCTTCGCGTTGCGTTCCGATAAGTCGAGTAAGTGCTTTTTGTCGCCTCTAACGGGTGTTGTTATTTTGATTCCTTCAGGCATAAATGAAGGTTCAAAAGGGACAATAATTTCTGTTGAATTACTCGATAGTTTCCACCGGATATCTGTTATTGCCAGGGTTAGCAAATCTTCGGCAGACTCTTCCAGTTTACGTTTTAACTCGATGCTGTGCGATTGCACAATAGCTCCTTCGATTACTTTAAGGTAATTAACATAAACTGAGGATGTGGCATCAATGAGCGAAAACACATCCACATCATGGATGATGGAGCTAACTATTGTTGATTTGCTTCTGTACTTTTCAAGCAGCTCGACTTTTTCTTTTAGCAGCTGGGCTTTTTCAAAGTCCAATGTCTCTGCATACGCCATCATTTTGGTTTTCATTTGCCTGATGACCATTTGTATATTACCGCGGATAATATCTCTGATTGCCTTGATCATGGCATTGTAATCATCGGCTGTTTGCAGGCCTTCGCAGGGTGCTTTGCAATTGCCGATATGGTATTCCAGACAAACTTTAAATCTCCCTTCGGCAATGTATTCGGGTTTTAGCCGAAGGTTACAGCTACGAACTGTATATAGCTGCCTGATCAAGTCGAGCAGCGTGTTCATCATCTTTACGGACGCATAAGGGCCAAAATATTCTGAGCCATCATGGATGATATTTCGGGTGGGAAAAATTCGCGGAAAATGCTCTTTTTTGATACAAATCCAGGGGAAGCTTTTGTCGTCCTTCAGAAGCACATTATAGCGGGGCTGGAACTTCTTGATAAGGTTGTTTTCTAATAAGAGTGCGTCATATTCACTGTCAACAACAATAAACTTAATATCGGCTACGCGCCTAACTAAAACCCGCAGCTTACCCGTTTGTTGCTTTCCAAAATAGCTCATCACACGTTTGCGCAGATCTTTGGCTTTACCTATATAGATAATGGTTCCTTTTTCATCAAAGTACTGATAAACACCAGGGTTTGAAGGAATAACTGCAAGGCGATCTTTAATATGCTTTTCGTGATTCAAACTTAATACTGTGTTAGGTACCAGTCAAAAATAGTCTATTTGTGAAAGTTGCCGGTAAAAAACTAATGCCGGTTTGGACTAAATCAATTTTTCTTTTGTTCCTCATTACTGAGCGAGTCCCAACCTTGTGCTTCGATGTTGAAGCTTTCATTATCGCGGGTGAGCAAGATTGCTTCTCCGGCAGTTGAAGTCATGTGGCCAATAATGCTAATCCCCGGTATTTTGTTTACTTTTTCAAAATCCGTAACCTTTACAGTAAACAGAAGTTCGTAATCCTCTCCGCCATTGAGTGCAACCACGGTAGGAACCAATTTAAAATCTTCGGCAACACTGGCCGTCATTGGATCGATTGGCAGTTTTTCTTCATAAATGGCACATCCTAAACCGGAAGCCTTACAAAGGTGTTTGATTTCGGAAGCCAGCCCATCAGAGATGTCAATCATTGATGAGGGCAAAATGCCGGCTTTTTCAAGCGCATCTACCACATCTAAACGCGCTTCGGGCTTCAGCTGTCGTTCGAGCACATAATCGAATCCGTCTAAATCAGGCTGCATATTTGGGTTGGCTTTAAAAACAGCCTTTTCTCTTTCCAGCAAAAGCAATCCCATATATGCTCCACCCAAGTCGCCGCTTACACAAAGTAAGTCGTTTTCTGAAGCACCTTTTCTATAGCAGAGTTCACTTGCTTTGGCTTGTCCGATTACGGTGACAGAAATAAATAAACCCGCTCTGCTGCTTGTTGTATCACCTCCAACGAGGTCAACCTTGTATTTTTCGCAGGCCAGTCTGATCCCCACATATATTTCTTCGATGGCTTCGAGCGAAAAACGGTTGGAGAGTGCCACGCCAACAACGATCTGTGTGGGACGTGCATTCATGGCTGCCATATCCGAAAAGTTGACTACAGCAGCTTTATAGCCCAGATGTTTCAGCGGGGTATAACCGAGATCGAAATGAATGCCTTCGACCAAAAGATCCACTGAAACAAGTGTTTGAAAATCGACATGATCGATCACTGCTGCATCATCGCCAACACCATAACGTGACGATGGATTTTTTAGTTCAATACCTTTTGTAAGGTAATCTATCAGGCCAAACTCGCCCAAACTGGAAAGTTCGGTACGTTTAGGATTATTATTTTCAGACATATTTTTCAGATAAAATTATTGACTCAGCTTTTGATAATGTTGTGCCTTGGCCTTATCTCCAAAGCGGGCATAAATATTGGCCATGTATAGGGCATATGTTTTGTTGGCCTGCTCACGGTAAAGTTTTTCAAAAATACGCAATGATTTTTTAAAGTCTTCAGTAGCTGTATCCAGGCCATCGAGCATAATTTTATACTGTTTGCGGGTTTTATTATTTTCATAGTCCTGGAGTTCATTCTGGTAGCGGTTTTCTCCTTTATTGTAGAGCGAAATGGCTTTCCATTCGTTGGCAGCTTTGTTTTCGGGATTTAGCTTGAGGAGTTGATCCGAGATGTCGTCCAATACCGCAGCATTGTCAAGTTTTTGATTGGCTTCGAAGTAAGTGTTCAATAGTGTTTCATCCTGCACTGCTTCTGGTGTTGGAGGCCATAAATCAACCGCTTTTTGCCATTGTGCTGTTTCAATATAGATTTGATACAAACGGGCTCTTTCAGCTTTTGCGGCTTTACTTTCAGGAAATGATTTTTCTAGGGGTTCTAGCATGCCCGATTCTTTGGAGATATTATCCTGCTGGCGATAATAAACGGCGAGTTTTTGATACGTATCCGGGGAGGCAGTATTATAATAAATTGCCAGTTTGTAATAGGATTCAGCCTTAGTCATATCCCCAAGCGCTTCTGCGGCTTTTGCAGCTTCTTCGTAGTGGTTTTCTTCTGATAATGTGCCGGTGGCTTCTTCTTCAGCGATGATTTCTTCATACAGTTGAAGGGATTTTTCAAGTTTTCCTGCATCAAAAGCCTGCTTTGCCTGTTGGTTTTTTGTCAGTTTTAAAGCCGGACTGCAACCTCCAATAAATAGGACAGCCATCGAAAGTAGAATCACGAGATATTTTTGCATAAGATAAGTTAGGTAGTTAAACGAAGGTGCAAAATTACGATTTTTATCAGGCATTGAAAAATGTGGATTTCTATAGGAATTTTATTACTTATTGTTTATTTTTACGGTGAGTTTAATATTTGCATTGCTGTATGATGTAAAAACAAACCAAAACTTATTAAATAATGAGTGCTTTAAGAAGGTTTTTTGGAGACACAATACTTTTTAATGCATGGTCAGAAAGTAGTTTGCATGCCCAAACCTGGGAAATGTTTTTTACTGAGAAGATGATTAAGAATTAGTTTAGGATATACCTTTTAAAAGAAATTTAAATCAAAATCACTAAAACCATGAAAACATTTACAACCTTATTGATTTGCCTGCTAGTAATAATAGGTAAATTAGAAGCACAGGATAGCACGCTGATTCTTTATTATCCACTGAACGAAATTTACGATATTTATGTTCCAGATGAAAGTGGTAATGACAATAGAGGTTTGGCATATGATACTTGGCCTGCTAAAGACCGTTTTGGACAAAGAGATATGGCCTTGTACTTTAATGGGAATAGTTTTATAAATTTTGAGGCTGAGCATTTTAATTTTGATACCTACTCATATTGTATGTGGGTGAAAATTGTTGATCAGCCATATTATGGATGCGCTGGTTTTATTTTTGATATTGGCTCAGAATATGGTGTTGATCAATATGTTGCCTATACAAATAATTATTCACTTTACAATCTATATGGATTTTTAGGCCAGGGTTATAATACTGATGGGTCCTCTTCTTGGATTAGTCAGGGCAACCTTGTTATTGATGAAGAATGGCATTTCATTGTCTATACAAGGTCTTACGAGTCAATTAAATTATACTTTGATGGTGAGCTGATTGATGAATTGGATATTAACCAAGCAACACCTCTTTATGGCAATGATATAAAAGGTTATGTTGGCTGTAGGAATAACCTTCAGCAGTTTTTTAATGGTTTTATAGATGATGTGCAGCTTTATAATTATGCCATTAGCCATGATGATATAATACAATTGCTTGGGCATTTACCCACCAACATTATTGAAAAATATGGAGATGATATTAAAATTTATCCAAATCCTGCTCGTCAAACCCTTAATATTGATTTAAATCAGAATATTAGAGCGTTTACTGTTAACGTATACGATATCTATGGTAAGAAAGTCCTAAGCCTGAAAAATCAAACTTCCTTCGGTGTTGAATATCTGAAGAGTGGATTATATATTATAAAATTGCGGAATGAAGATAGTCAAGTAGAACTAACGACAAAATTCATTAAACATTAATCTGATTTTCATTGGCAGTAATAGCTTATCTTTTGCTTTCGTATGCATGCTCGTTGTGCTTATGAATACGTTCGCTCACATTCTTTAGGGCAGCCCCAACATAAAAGCGGTTTAATTTCTGACTGAATATAATATAACAACACGCTGACATCAAATGGTTTA